>LUMJ01000610.1_pt1 | contig 13900 bp, 17 predicted proteins | sample 729631 | NCBI WGS metagenome assembly LUMJ01 (sample SAMN03860266, study PRJNA289734) | marine metagenome | biome: seawater column; feature: ocean; material: water; isolation source: Red Sea water column Station 22 - depth 500m | place: Saudi Arabia: Red Sea | collected 2011-10-15 | depth 500 m | reverse complement strand
CATCACGATCTGGTCTAGCTGAACCAAGTGTCACGAGTATAACATCATCACCCAATTCATTTTCTGTCTTAAAAGGAAAATACTTCTTGAATAGTAAATATCCAGTATTTCTATAATCATGATTTCCACTAATTGCAATTATATTTTTAACATCAAGATGTGAAATCATTTTTTTACATTTTTCATATTGTTCGATTAATCCTTCATTAGTAAGATCACCAGTGATTACAACAGCCTCTGGTTTTAATGAATTAATTTCATCTATAGTTTTTTCAAAAACATCTTCTCGAAATTGTGCTCCTACATGAATATCTGATAATTGGACAATTTCCATATTTTTAAAAAATAATCTTATATGTTTAAACAGTTAGTGTAATACAAATTCAACAAAATAAGAAATTTCAAGGTAGGAATAAATAATTAAAAATTTAATTTTACATCATGACAAAAAAGGCGGTTATTATTAATGGTGATGGAATTGGACCAGAAGTAGTGAACTCTATGCTTAATGTTCTTAAAGAGTGCAATATTCAATCAGAGCTTATTTTCTCTGATGCTGGATCTGAACAATGGGAAAAGAATGGCTCTAAAGATAAATCATACATTCCTGATTCAACAATGAAACTTTTGGAAGATGCGGATGCTTGTTTTAAGGGTCCAACCACAACCATTCCAAAATCAAATGCGCCAAGAAGTGTTGCGGTAACACTTCGCCAGAAATTTAATTTATATTCAAATATTCGTCCAATCAAAACATTTCAAAGTTTAACTCCTGACAAAAAATTGGATTTTGTATGTTTCAGGGAAGCAACTGAGGGATTGTATAGCGGTATAGAAGTACAAGTTTCAGATGATGCAGCAATTGCCATACGTCAGATTACTAGAGAAGGCTGTAGAAGGTTCATACTATCTGCGCTTGATTGGGCCACAAAATATAATCTTAAAAAAATGGTTGCTATCACTAAACGAAATATTTTAAAAAAGACCGATGGAATTTTTTGGAATGAAATACAAAACTGCCTAAAGGAGTTTCCTGACATGAGTTTACAAGAGATATACATTGATAATATGACCCAACAATTAGTGATAAACCCTGAACAATTCAATAACTCAATACTCTTGAGTACAAATCTTTTCATGGATATAATTTCTGAATTGGCATCGGGTATTGTTGGTTCTATCGGACTAATCTATTCAGCAAATATGGGTGATTCATTTGCGATGTTTGAAGCTGCACATGGAAGTGCACCATCATTCAAGGGACAAAATAAGGTTAACCCAACTGCGTCTATACTTGCTGGAGCTTGGATGGCTGAATATCTTGGGGAACCACATATCAAAGATGCAATATTCTCTGCAACAGAACATGTAATCAATGAAAACAAAATAACTACTTTCGATATTGGTGGTAATGCTAGTACAACTCAAATGTCTGATGTAATATCTAATATCGCAAAAGAAAAATTACGAAAATAATTTTATCGCCCTTACAAGTATTAATTCTTCAAAAAATAATTTTTTTTTTGCAATAATACTAACATCAAAACCCTGTAGTTGAGTAAACTCAATCAGCTTTTTAAAATTAGAAAGCGATGAAGTGACATAGATTAATTCTCCATTAGGCTTTATTTGTGATTTAACTGAACTAATAATTTTCATAGGAATTTCTAGTCCTTCTTTTCCACCATCAGTTCTTACATCTAATATTTTATCGGTATTCAGATATGGAAGATTACAAATAACAAGATCAAACTTATAATTTAGAGCATCCGCACCATTGCAGCAAATTATATTAGATTTAAAATACATTTGACTTTTTAAAACATGAAAACTTATGTCAGTAGCTACAACAAAAGAAAATGATTTACTTAAAAGTGTAGATAAATAGCCTGAACCCATACCAATATCTAATGCCGATTGACCTTTTGTATTTTTAATATGATCAGCTAAAAAGAATGTATCATCGGATGGGGGATAAGGATCAGTTTCTAATAATTTTCTTTGCAATTTTGATTATTTCATCTCCTGACAAATCATCTAAGCGTTTTTTAGAAGTATAATCCATGCTAAACTGTCTTAAAATATTTTGAAGTGTCTTACGTCTATATGAAAAAATACAATTAACTGTATAAATTAACTCTTTGGAGACAGTTTTCTTTTGTTTCAAAAGAAGCAATGTAGAATCCACTTTGGGAATTGGGTAAAAATTTGATTTTTTAACATCAGTCAAAAATTTTATGTTTAAACCATAATTTGCTAATACTGATATTGCTTTATGTTCTTCATTAGAGATCAATTTCTTAGCAAATTCTTTTTGTACCAAAACTACTGCTCGCAAAAATTTTTTTTGAAGTAACCATTCTATAGATATTCTACTCTTTGAATAAGGAAGATTTGAAACAAAAATTGAAAAACTATGATTACAGATAAATCCATTACCATGTTCTAAAATTAGATTCCTGTAATTAGAAAAATTTGATTTTGCCAACTCATACAAATTTTTGTCAATTTCGATTGAATATACCCTCTTTGCTTTTTTACACAAATATGGAATTAATATCCCATGACCGGTACCTATTTCAAGAACTACATTATTTTTTGTTATTTTAGCAGCAGAAACAATGGACTTAGCGGTTATGTTTGATTTTAAAAAGTGTTGTCCCAGATTTTTACGTTTTGTCATCGTTTTACAAAAATGTTCATTCTTGTTTCACCAGAAATCTCTTCTAATATTCTCTTTTTCAAATTATTGATAGGTTCCTTAAGGCCTACTCGTCTTTCTATATCATCATAGCTTTCAAATGGTTTTTTCTCACGCTCTTGAAGCAGAACATTTAGGTATGTTTTACCAATACCTGGAATAAGCTCTAATGCGTGTATTCTTGGGGTGAGTGGTTGTGCAGTGTTTAAGTAATTAACAAATCTTTTTTCATTTTTTATTATGAGTTCTTGAACAACTATTGGGATTTCACTTTTTGCGTCAGTAGAAATTTTATCATAAGATATTTTACCTAAAACTGATTTAACATTGGACCTACCGTCTTTACCAATGTATATTTTCTCTCCCGCAGTAAAGACTGTATCCTCTACACCAAGTATTTCTAATAGTGTTAATCTTTCTTCGCCTAGTGCAACAACAATTACCCCAGTTCTCCCATGAACCGTTATAGATTTACCACGTGATTTAAAATCCAATACATAAGCATATTCTTCATACTTTCGTAATTGGGTATGCCCAATCTCCAAAATTATATAACACCTATTCCTTAATTATTCTACAGCTTCTTCTTCAGTTAACCCACATTCCTTTACTAACTGTTCTTTCATTTTTTTTGCCTTTTTAGGATCAAGTTTGGCAAATTTTGATACATAATCATATGTCCAACGCTGAATTTGATCCATAGATTCAGCATCATGTTTATCCAAGATCTCTTTAACTTCTGCCAAAGATACAATAGTTTTCTTTTTTACCTCTTCCATAATCTAAACACCGAATGGTTTTATATGATCAAATCTAGTGATTAAGGTTTTCGCCTTTTTACCAAGTTTGATGTCAAGAGTAACACTTCGCTTATCAACTTTATTCACGGTTCCAACTTTACCATGATAACGTCTATGTGGTAATCCTTTATGCTGTCTTGGATCAATAATCACTAATGCCTTATCACCTACATGATATTCACGAAGAAGAAATGAAACACCTCTGGGAGCTCTCTTTGTCATGATAGACCTAGATTTATGTTTAAATCCGTGAGAACGGCCAGATGGTTTCTTGGTTGTCATATCAAAATAACTTGCAAGCCCTTATTTTAATACGTTTTGGCTCGAATGGTACTTCACATTCGTTGCCACAGTCTCCACAAGTAGCTTTGTGCATTTCTCGCGGTCTTCGGTTAAATCCTCCTCTGCCGCCAAATCTTCCACCACCTCGGCCACCTGAGCCACCTCGGCCAAATCCTCCGCCTCGGTTTTGTGGTTTATGGTTAGGAAAACATTCATTACAATAGACTGGTTTATCCTGTCTTGGTTCAAATGGAACCTCACAGTCCTTGCCACAGTCTCCACAAGTAGCTTTGTGCATTTCTCGTTCGCCTCTATATGACATATTATTACTTCTAATTTCTAATTTTAAGACCGTTAATTATACTTAGAGCTTCAAAAAATGACTAGTAATTATTGAGGATCTTCAGGTTTATCTTCTGTTTTACTGTCTAATTCTGCACTAGAATCGTTTGTTGATTCAACTTTTATATCAGATTTTACAACTGGCTCTGTTTTTGATGATTTTGCAGTTTTAGTGGGCTTTTTCTTTGTATCTGAATCAGGATCAATTACACCCGCCTCACCTAGGCTAAAGATAACCTCCTGTTCTGGATGGTGTGGGCTATCCACCATTCGAGCTATTCTTTTTTTGCCGGATTTTTTAAGATAAACTCTGTATGTGCTTGTATGAGCTACAACATTGCCCCCTATTGGGCGTGTAGGATCACCAAAAAATACATCAGGAGATGCCATTACCTGGTTTGTCGCAATTGCAGCACAATTGTATGTTTCAGCAATTCGTACTAACAAATGGACGAATTTGTTTAATCTTTGTTGACGTTCTGAAAGTGTTCCACGTCCTAGATATTCTGATCTAAATAGACCTACTGCAGAGTCAACAACAAGTAACTTTATGTTATTTTCCTGAATCATCTGGCTTGCCTCCTCCAGAATCAAAGTTTGATGTGCACTGTTGTATGCTCTTGCAACAATGATGTTATTAAGAACCCTTTCTGGATCCATGCCATGCACATTTGCAATAGACACGATTCTTTCTGGACGGAAAGTATTTTCAGTGTCGATATATAATACAGTGCCTTCTAATCCACCTTCTTCCTTTGGTTTTTGAACAGTTACGCACATAGTATGACATAATTGTGTTTTACCGGATCCAAATTCACCATAAAATTCAGTTAGTGCCTGTGTTTCAATTCCACCAGCAAATAATGTATCAAGACATTCTGTGCCTGTTGTGATTTTGCCAATCTCTTGCCTTCTTTTGTATATCTCTGCGGCGCTTACAAAGTCCTTTTGTAGCATTCCACCCTCAACGAGTGATTGTCTTGCTTTTTCTACAATACTAGCTGCTGTATCCTTATCCATGCCAGTTATTTCTGCTAATTCTACTGGACCACGTACTATCAAATCCATAATGCTGTGTACACCAGCATCACTCAATTTTTTTGTAGTTACTGGTCCCACTCCTGGTAAACTATCTAATCTTAAATCTTCCATTATACCGTATGTTACGGTACGGGTACTTTATAAGGTTATTCTTTGGTTTATTTTATTCCCAAGTCAAAATAGTCTAAAACTAACGATCAGCGATGTTTGCGTCTTTGTCCTGGTTTGTTTTGACCAGGAAATCTAGATAAAATAAATCGTTTCTTAAAGTTATTCTTGTTTCTAAGACTAGAAGAAGTACCTACTCGTTTACGCCCTTCTACTTTAGGCGTTTGTCCCCTAACTTTTCCTGCTTTTGTAAGCGAACCGTGAGTTGCCATAATGATCAGATTTGTTGATTGAATTTATGTATTTGGAATTTAAGTTACCAGTATTTTGCTTTGATAGTTTCAATAACCTTTTCATATTTTGGGCCCCTTCTTCTTGCGAATCTTTCCATTGCGCCAAGAGGAACTCCACCTAAAGTCCTAGCAAGACCATTAAATGCAGTTCGTCTAAAAGAGCCACGCTGTCCAGTTTTGGTCATAAACTTCTTAATTCCATATTTGAAATTATGTTGCCAAGTCTTATACATCACACCAAGTTGCGTTGGATCTGAACCACTACCTATATCATAAAACTCTGATTTCTCAAGCAAACCTATGGGAATAAAAGTCAATGGAGTAGCCGTAAACATAGCATCAGGCTGTTCTCGTTCAAGCTCATTAATGAGCCTAATTGTTTCCCAACCATCTTCTGGTGTCTCATCGTTATCAAGACCCATGATTAATGTAAATGCAGGAACCCAATAATTCTCATTTAAAGTTTTAACAGCCTCTTTTACAACCCAATGCCATTCCTCTGGCTGGTATGGTGCTAGTTTTCTATCAGCATATTTTTCAATTAATCTTATGCTGCCTGTTTCAAATCCACATTGAATTCCCGTCAGGTTACCTGGACCCGCATTTATTATCTTTGATAAATTAGGAATTAATCTTTCGTCTGCAATTGCACCTGCTAATGTTCCATGAGTTGGATTTGTATGTTTAACACCAGTAGACATGATTGCCGTGAATAGTTCTTCAAGAGCCTCACGGTTTGGTTCCATATTTTTTGTGGTTGTAGGATCCAGGCCGTAAACAAAAATATCATCGCTATGAACCCATGCTCTGTCAATACCAGCTTTCTTAATGTTCACTTCAATTTCTTTTTTCACCTTTTCTGGCGAATAATATCTTAATGACCTTAATGTTACATCACAAAACTTGCAGCCTCTTCCACAACCGCGCATTACTTCTATCATACCATGCATAGATGGCTCAACAATTTCTGGAATGTCATCTAAATCTGGTCTATCCCAAAAGTTGACAAATCTTCCATGATGTGTTTTATCACTGCGTTTAAATTCTTTAATGTTAACTTGGAAGTCCTTTCTTTTTCTGAAAGGATCCATGTTTTCAAACTGTCCATCTATTAGATAATTAAAGAAATTACCTGCATGTCCATCTATTTCGGGAGCAATTCCACCAAGTTCTCCTTCTAAAATTGCATACAGACCATATTCTTCAATTTTTTCAGGTGCATAACTATACTGCCAAGTACCAGAACCACCTGCAATAACTTTTGCATTACTACCATTTTTTTTCTTTGCCGCGTTAATTCGTCTGTGAAGGTCACGGCAGTAAAATTCATCATAAGACATCTGTCTTCTTCCATATGTGAACGTCATGGTTACCGGTCCCATTCCAAGTGGGTCCATTTCATGTGTTCCGACAACCTCAGTTTCAGGTCCTATGAATTTTTCAATATGATCAGGGTGGGCAACTACAACATCTTCACGTTTGAAACCGTCACGAAGCAACCCAGCTTCGACCTTGCGCAAACCATATGGAGCAAATTTTGCGACGCCATTAGTATGAGGTGCGTAATTACAGATAAAATCAAACAAAATTTTGGGTGTTACCTGATATCCTAAAATTTTGTACCAAATACTGCTTTTCTCACGGTTTGGATTAAGTGCAGGTGCACAGCCAAAAAACGTAGCTAGAGAGAGCCCACGATATTCAGACATTAAAGTTCGATCTGCTGTTAATACAATTTTTGGGCTTGTCATTCCGTTAACGTTGGATTCTAATTATTTATTTTAAACCTTTTGAGTTTTTTATGCTATATTTTTTCCAAAATCCCAGATTTTGTTCTATGAAATTGTCCAAATTCGTTATTTTGCATTAAATGACTTCCATCAAAAATAGTGCCATCACGACATACTAAATCATCATTAATGCAACAACTTCCACAAATACCAATACCACATTTCATCATACGTTCAAGACTTGCTTGAACAAATATCTGATTTGACATCGCCAACTTAACTGCCTTATACATCATTAACTCTGGTCCACAGGTATAGATCGCATCAAATCTATTCTCCTCAAGTAACCCCTCCAAAATATCTGTAACAAATCCTTTTTTTCCGTAAGTTCCATCTTCGGTAACCGGTATTACCTCATGTTTATTTTTTTCAAGTAGTTTATTTGCCAAATCTTCAAAAAACATTTCCTCTTTTGTTTGTGCACCTATTAACAATGTGATATCATGTGAAGGCTTACAGAAAGTTATCAAACGTAATAATGGAACTAGACCTGTCCCCCCTCCAATTATCAACAGCTTTCCATCTTTGATGTCAAAGCAGTTTCCGTATGGACCGCGTACACCAATATAATCACCAACAGAAAGATTATACATTCCAGTTGATGATTCACCACGTTTTCTAACTGTAAATGCAGCTTTATCTTTTTCTTGTGTAATCATTACGCTCATAGGTAACTCGTTGACACCTGGAACCCATACCATCGCAAATTGACCTGGAAGAACATTAGACAGTACTTCATCAGAGAAGATTAGTGTTCTAACAGTAGGTGTTTCATCGATAATTTTTTCAATTGTGCATATATGATGGCTATTTGGATCTCTTTGCATTCCCAACCATTTCACCTATGTTTGAATATCCTTTTTGTTCCATATAATTTTGAATTCCGTTGTTTATGTCAGCAAAAACTTCCGTCCAATGTTCGCCTAATACACTTCCAAATTGAACAGCACTTGCTCCAGCAAGAATAAACTCCACAGCATCCTGCCACGTAGAAATACCACCGCATCCAATAACTGGTACATCAAACTTGGATGAAATTTCATAAACACACCTTACAGCAATCGGTTTGATAGGTGTTCCAGACAGACCGCCAACCTTGTTACTAAGAATAGGTCTCTGAGTTTCGACATTTATTGCCATAGCACGAATCGTGTTAATTGCAGTAATACCATCTGCGCCAGCCTCACAGGCCGCATCAACAGTGTTAAGATAGTTTGTAGTGCCTAGTCCTACTTTTGCTATAACAGGAACATCTGTACCTGATTTTACTTTCTTTACAATTTTTTTTACAAGTTCAATATCATCACCTACCTCAAGACCAACTTTAGCAACATGTGGACATGATAAATTCAATTCATATGCTGAAACCTTACAATTTTCAAACTGTTTTACCATAAAATCAAAATCATCTTCGGCTGAACCAACCAAACTTACAATTATTGGAACCTTGCTGTTTGAGGCAATCATTTTGGCAAAATTTACAGCACCAGGATTTGACAGTCCCACTGCATTTAGCCACCCACCACCTTTTACACTAAAAATTGTTGGATTTGCATAACCGTCCCATGGCTCTTTGCTTAATGATTTTGTAACAACTGCACCCGCCCCAGCATTATACAGACGCTCAAAAACATCAAGTGATATTCCCAAAATACCAGAAGCGAGAATTGTTGGTCTCTCTAGTGTCAGTGTTCCTATTGAGGTAGAGAGTGTAGATTTCACCTTGAATAGTTTCATTTCATTCTCATATAATAGTTGACTATCAAATTGTTTTCCTAACTTTTTAATTGGACAAAATGCCAGTTTTTATCATGTATTCAACTGTACTTACAGAGTTAGGAATAGTAGTTTTTGATAATCAAAAATGTGTGAAAACATTCCCTTTTGAAAATCCAGCTGAAGACTATGTTTTAGTTAAAAAAGGTCAAGCAAAGCTTACCGGTCTTGGAAAATTTCTTGCAAATAATGAGTTAGTAATTGTAAATGATCATGGGCTGTTAGATATTTTGAAAAAAAAATCAGTGGATGTACAATTAATGAGTAATGAACAAACTGATACAATACAATCATCAAAGCCAAAAATTTTGGTTGATTCAGGGTTTGCTAAAGATGAAAATGAGGCAATGGAAAAACTTCGTGAATTTTCTATGCAACTTTCATCCTCAAAGATTACTGAAGTGTCACAAAGTCCCGACCTACATATCACACAGGCAATTAATACGTTAGATGAAACTGATAGGATAATAAACAATACAGGCTCTAGACTGCGAGAGTGGTACGGTTTACACTTTCCAGAACTTGATAATTTAATAGACAGTATAAACGGATACTCACAAATAGTTTTAGCTGGTAAACGTGAAAATATTTCAAGAGAAAATTTTGAAAATGCAGGATTTCCTGAATCAAAAGTAGAAATGCTCTCATTGGTGAAAGAGAAAAGTAGAGGTGGTGATATAACAGAAAAAAACCTTAGTATAGTACAAACTTTGGCGAAGCAAATTTTGGATCTTTTTGAGTTAAGAAAAACTATCGAAGAACATATCGAAGAACAGATGAATAAAGAATTACCAAATATTACTGCAGTTCTTGGGGCAGCTGTGGGAGCTAGAATTTTGGCTCATGCAGGTAGTTTAAAGAGATTATCTAGTATACCAGCAAGCACGATTCAAATTTTGGGTGCAGAAAAAGCGTTATTCCGATCTTTGAAAACTGGTGCAAATCCGCCTAAGCATGGAATTCTTTTCCAACATGCAACTGTGCATGCAGCCCCTAAATGGCAAAGAGGAAAAATTGCCAGGGCTATTGCGGGAAAAGCAGCCATTGCTGCTAGAGTTGATGTCTATGGCGGCGGACTAAACCAAACTCTACTGGACAAACTAAACATAAGAGTGCAGGAGATTGGAAAAAAATATACCAAGCCAACAAAAAAAGAACCAAAACCTGAGCCTCAAGTAAAAAGAAAAAAATCTAAACGGTTTATGAAACGAAAACGGAAGAATTTTGGAAGATAAACAAAATACTTTCTGGTTTCAAGTAGAGGGGGAAAAAAAATTAGCGACTAAAAACTTGATACCAGGAAATCAAGTTTACAATGAAAAATTGCTAACAGTGAAGGAAGTAGAATATAGAATTTGGAATCCGTTCAGAAGTAAGCTGGCAGCTGCCATAATGAATGATTTGAAAGATTTTCCATTTAATCAAAAATCAGACGTATTATATCTTGGAGTATCAACTGGTACCACTATTAGTCATATTTCAGACATTGTTGGACAAAACGGAACTATATTTGGAATAGAACATGCCAGCAGAGTCGCTAGAGATTTTTTAGATAGAGTTGCATCGTATAGAAAAAATATTGTACCAATTATTCAGGATGCAAGAAAACCGGAAGAATTTTTCTCAGTTTATAAGAAAGTTGATATTGTATATGTAGATATTGCACAACCAGATCAAACAGACATAGCAATTGAAAACTGTAAATTATATCTAAAACCTGGTGGTTACATGTTTTTAGTAATAAAAACTAGAAGTATAGATGTTACAAAAGATCCAAGGAAAGTTATTGAAAATGAAATAAAAAAGCTGGAACAATCTTTTAAAATTAAACAAATAATTGATTTACAACCATACGATAAAGATCATGCGATGGTTGTAGCAACATTTTTAGGATGATTTTTTATTTTTCAACAAGATTTGTACTGGCTTCCAACTTTTTCGTATAAATGTAAGAGGCATGTTTCGTTTTATTGATTTTTTTATAAAAGCTTTAGTTTTTGGATCTGCTGGATAACCGCTACCCACAGCATATTTTTTCCTTAATCTAGTAATTGCTCTATCACGCGAAACTTTTGCTAGTATAGATGCAGCAGAAACTACCACAAATTTACTATCAGCATGATGATATGATTTTATCTTTGAATGAGAAGTGAGTTTTGAAATTTCTTTACCAAATCTTCGAGTATTTACATCACATGAATCAACAAAAGCTATTGATGGAGATAATTTTGAAATTACCTTTGCCATATATCGTGCTTCCAGATGATTAAGTGAGTGATTAAAAACGCTTTTATCGATTATTTTGGGAGAAATCCTTACTACATAATAATTATCAACTGTATTGATAATTATTTTATAAAGTCGTTCTCTTGCTAAAGGAGTTAGCTTCTTTGAATCACGAATGCCTTGCTTTTTTAATTGATTAATTTTTGTTTGTTTTATAACAATCCCAGCAATAACTAATGGACCCAAAACGGAACCCCTTCCAGCATCATCAATCCCACATACTAGCATAAAATTTTTCAATTTTTGTGAGTATTAACCGTTATAGGTAAAAAGAATTCAAGAAATCTATTGCAAAGAATAGAAGAAAAACTGGTAGAAATAACGGAGGGCAGTACAAAAATTCTTGTCCCGGAAAAATCATTGAAAGATAAGGTGCCTCCTAAAGTACCAGCATTTTTCAATCCAGTAGCAATATTGAACCGAGATTTTTCAATTTTAGCTTATTCAGCATTTTGGGAAAATTTTGATAAACCATTGGTATTTCTAGATGGGTTGACAGGTTTAGGTGCAAGATCTCTAAGAGTTGCAAAAGAAATACCCAATGTTGAAAAAGTAGTTGCTAACGATATTAACTCTGAAGCACTTAAAATTGCGCAAAACTCGGCGGATTTGAATAAAATATCAAATTTTGAAGTTTCTGAAAATGAAATATGCAATTTTTTTAGCACATATTCAAAGAAAGAAAAAAGGGGCTCGATTGTGGATGTAGATCCATTTGGTTCTCCAGTAAAATATTTTGATTGTGCAATTAGAGCTACTATGCATAATGGATTACTTTCAGTGACGGCAACAGATTTACAGGTATTACATGGTTTGGCAAAAAATGCTTGTAAAAGAAAATATCATGGCACTCCTATAAAAACAGAATATTCTAATGAAATTGCAATTAGATTAATTCTTGGTTGTTTAGACACTGTTGCAAGAAGGTTAGATGTTCAAATCAGTCCGCAATTTGTTGAGAACGATATGCATTATTACAGAATATATGTTAAAATTTTAAACAGAGTAGACCAATATGAGCATCAGGGATATATCACACATTGTAGATCTTGTGGTAATAGAAATTGTATTACAGATCAAAAGAAAATTTGTGAAGTTTGTAACTCTCAGTTAGAGATAGCTGGTCCATTATGGGTAGGTCAACTGTTTAATGAAAAATTCATTATAGACATGATACACCAAATACCAAAATTTGTAGTTAGAAAAAAATGTGTGTTAATATTAGAAAAATGTACATTAGAAGCAGAAATGCCTCCAACATATTACACGCTTGATGAAATTGCGTCTAAAATGCACAGTGCACCTCTGAAAATGAAAAATGCAATAAAAATTCTCCAAAGTGAAGGTTTCCTGGCCAGTCCAACCTCACTAAATCCTACGGGATTTAGAACAGACTGTAGAATAGAAAATATTATAAAATTATTCGAAAGTTAACCAGTATATCCAAGACATATACAGTATAATTCACTGCTTGGTTTTCTGCTGGATTTTGGTTTCGTTAACTTAATTTTTAAAAATTTTTTTTTCAGATACTCATAAATCATAATTTAACGAAATTTGAATAGAATGATCTACGGACCAATTACCAGTTACTTGTGGAGATAGATCTGATATAACAGCATTTATTTTCTTATCAAAAAATGAAAAAATCTCTTCTATGACATCATCGTTGATACTAGCCTTTAATACATAAACACCAGAAATTTCTTCCACAAAAGATGTATCAATTCCCATTACATTTCCTTTATTGCCAACAATTTTAGATGCGACCTGTGTCCAGCCTCCTGGTGCACAACCTAAATCTAAAACAGAATGACCTGGGCCAAATATTCTATATGATTTGTTGAGTTCCATTAATTTGTAAGCAGATCTACTTCTGTAACCCTCCTCATGAGCAAGTTTTCTATAATGATCTTTTCTCGCATCGATTAATTTCATTTTGATTTACTAGTTTTTAATTCCACAAAAACCCAATCCTCAATATATTGACAAGTTTTTGGGCTTATCTCATTATTAAGAGCACATTTTGATTCCACCGGACATATCAAACACGGTGCGTTTTCAATCGATATTGTACTTACTGGTGCTTTTCTAATTATAAGTTTGTAAGTCCACCTTCCCTTTTCTAAGATTTTTTCTCTGGTGATCATTCCAATTCTTTCCATTTTTAATGCTAAACGAGACCCATCTCGACTTGAAAGTTTTAATTTTTTCCAGAGTTCAGTTTGAAGCATACCGTCAGTTCCATAACTAACAATGATTTCACAAACTCTATTGGCCAATCTATCCATGTTAGTTTTATCTATTTGGAAACCAGTGATCTCTTCTTCAGTGAGTTGTTCTTCTAATTCTTCCTCGTAAGTTTTTTTAGCCTCTTCTTCTTTTCTTTTAGCCTCCTCGGCCTTTTTCTTTGCTTCAGCCTTTTTCTTTGCTTCAGCCTTTTTCTTTGCTTCAGCCTTTTTCTTTGCTTCAGCCTTTTTC
>LUMJ01000328.1_pt1 | contig 13932 bp, 13 predicted proteins | sample 729631 | NCBI WGS metagenome assembly LUMJ01 (sample SAMN03860266, study PRJNA289734) | marine metagenome | biome: seawater column; feature: ocean; material: water; isolation source: Red Sea water column Station 22 - depth 500m | place: Saudi Arabia: Red Sea | collected 2011-10-15 | depth 500 m | reverse complement strand
AGTAATTGCAATTATAATAGTGGGATTTTCGGCATCTGCGTACATTTTCAGCTCACAGGCATTTGATGGACTAACTAGTTCTATTAACATGGCAGTGATAGACAAATCTCAGTATATAGAAAAAATTGATAACTGTCTAAAGATTCAAACTGTTGGGGGTGTCACACTAAATTCATTTACACAAAAATGGGCTTTTGATTTTAAGGAAAAAGTTATGGTGGCAGAATCTAATGGGGAGTTAGAGAGGATTATGAACGAGTTCTATACCATAGTATCTCATTGTAAGCCATAGAATATGAATAGCACTAAGAAAAGATGTATTATTTGTGGTTGTCAGGACCATAGACTTGTTGGATGCATTAATCATAAAGCAAAAAAATGCAGTTGCTATCAATCTTAAGCAAAAATATAATATGACTAATCTAAAACATAGTTGACATGGCAACAGTTTCAGAACAAAAATCAAATCTTTTACAACAGTTTAGTGAAACTAGAGCAAGGACGTTAAAGCTGGTACAAACCCTAGAAAAAGATGATTTCATTGTCCAAACTGCTTCTTTCACAAGTCCACCAAAATGGCATTTGGGCCACGTTAGCTGGTTGCTTGAAATTGTTATGAATAAGACATTACAAAATTATGAATTCTATTCACGCGAGTTTAACGAATATCTCAATTCGTATTATCGTCAATTTGGTGAACCATATGACAAAGCTAAGAGAGGATTGGCAACAAGACCTACGGTTGATCAGGTTTTTGAATACTTTCACATTATAACTAATAACGTTACTAACATTTTGCAAAATAAAGTGTTAGATGAAAAAACACAACATCTTTATTTTATGGCAATAAATCACGAGTGTCAACACCAGGAGCTTTTAGTATATGATTTACAGCACCTATTGGCAGATAGATACAGACCTGTAATACGAAACGCTTTGCCAAAATCACTACAACAGGAACCAAGTTCTATCAAGGTTGATGGTGGTTTGTATACACTAGGTTATTCTGGTAATCAGTTTTGTTATGATATAGAATTACCTGAACACAAAGTCTATCTAAATGATTACAAAATTGATGTTTATCCAGTAACAAACAGACAATATTTGGAATTCATGAACCATGGCGGATACAGTGATTTTCAGTACTGGTTATCAGATGGTTGGGAGAAAGTGCAAAACGAACGGTGGAATGCTCCTATGTATTGGGAAAAGATTGATGGTAAATGGATGACATGCGACTTTTTGGGAAGAAGAGAAATAAATCCAAACGAACCTGTTTGTCATGTTAGTTATTACGAGGCTAATGCATACTGTAAATGGGCAAATAAAAGACTGCCAACCGAAGCAGAGTGGGAAAAAGCTGCTTGCTGGAACGAAGAAAAACAAAAGAAATCAGTTTTTCCGTGGGGTGATGAACCAGCAGACCGTAGACATGCAAATCTATTAGAATCGTATCTATGGAATTGCACAGAAATTGATGCCTACCCTGAAGGCAAAAGCCACTATGGTTGTCATCAAATGATTGGAGATGTATGGGAATGGACATCTTCAGAATTTTCTGGCTATCCTGGATTTAAGACAGGTTTTTCCGAATATAATGATAAATGGTTTGCAAACCAAAAAGTGTTAAGGGGTGGATCATTTGGAACGCCATCAAAATCTATACGTGGTAGCTACAGAAACTTTTTCAGGCTAGATGAAAGATGGCTTTTTGCAGGATTCAGATGTGTTGATGATGTCTAATCATTTTTTGAAAGTAATACTAGACTGTAGTATAACTTATCATCATTCCATATTTCCTTAATTTGATAACCAGTCATGGCAAACATTTGCTTGATCTGTGAAATCGTATATTTATACGAATTTTCAGTATGAATGAGTTCGTCTTCATCAATTTCCAATATTAAATCTGCATTTGGTATTTCTACGGTTTGTTTTACCAAAGAACGCAAATATATCTCAACTTTATTCTTATTTTCATTGTAGACTGCATAGTGTACAAAATTACTTGTGTCAAAATTACCACCTAATTCTGAATTAATTCTTGATAGAATATTGAGATTGAACTGTGCAGTGATACCTTGTGAGTCATCATATGCCTGATGTAATATTTTTTTGTCCTTTACTAGATCTAGTCCAATTAAAAACAGATCACCTTTCTTCATCGAAGAATTTATTTTCCGTAAAAACCTGATTCCGTTTTCAGGATCAAAGTTTCAAAAACTAGAGCCTAAAAACACAATTAGATTTTTCCTGTCATCATAGTTTTTGATAAATTCTAAACCATTTTCATAACTATCAATTATTCCAGTTATATGCAATTTTTTATAATCAGATTGTAACGCTACAGAACTGCTCTTAAGTATTTTAGAAATGTCAATTGGAAAATATTCAACGTGTTTTTGCAACCTTGTAAGTACATTAATTAACAATCTGGTTTTTTGTGACGAACCACTTCCTAATTCAACAAGTCTAAAATCTCCATTAAGGTGATATTGTAGTTTTTTATCTATTTGTTTTAGTATACTAATTTCAGTTCTAGTTAGATAATATTCTGGCAGAGCACAAATTTTTTCAAAAAGATGCGAGCCTTTTTGATCATAGAAAAATTTTGGATTGATTGATTTTTGTTTTTGTATAATACTGTAAGATAATTCCTGAGCAAATGTTTTTTGAAATTTATTTCTACTTGGTTGATAGTAACTAAGTCGCTCTCCAAGAATGTATTTCGTGTAACCTAACTCCTTTTGGAGTGTTTTGTGGCTCATAAACTGCACCAAAATTTTAACCAAATAAAGTCTTTTTGGTGTAATTTGGAATTTTTTATGATTTCTTGATATAGTAGAAATCAATTAGTATTTTGTTGGGAGAAATTCTAAGGGTTGAAAGCATATCTAAACAATTTGTTAAAAAAAGTATCTTTGGTTCAAAAAGTTCTATGATAAAGGCCGTGGATGACGTTACATTTTCTCTTAATAAAGGAGACGTGCTTGTAATTGCAGGTGAATCGGGTTCAGGTAAATCAACAATCGCTAAACTGATTTTGATGGCGTTAAATCCTGACTCCGGTAAGGTGGTTTTTGAGGGTGAACAGATTAAGAATGAACCAAAAAGTTTGAAAAAAATTCGTTTGCAATGTCAGATGGTTTACCAAGATCCTTACGATTCAATAAATCCCAGAATGAGGGTGGCTGATATTATTTCTGAACCTCTAGAAATTCATAATGTTGGAAATTCATCAGAAAGAAAAAAAATGATCTTCGATGCTCTCAGAGAAGTTAAACTTGAACCTGTTGAAGAAATATCAGTTAAGTATCCTCATATGTTGTCTGGTGGACAAAGACAACGTGTTGTAATAGCAAGAGCACTTGTATTAAGACCAAAAATCATCATTGCTGATGAACCAGTATCTATGTTAGATGTTTCTATACGTGCTGAAATTCTTGAATTAATGAAGGAAATTCAGAAAAAGAATAACATTTCATTCATCTACATAACACATGATTTAGCAACTGCTAGATATTTTGGGCAAACAATAATTGTTTTGTATCGTGGCAAAATTATGGAATCTGGTTCAATAAATCAGGTCTTGTTGCAACCAAGACATCCGTATACACAAGCACTAATTGATGCAATATCTGAGCCAGATCCCGATAACTTACACAAGGAAAAAATAATTAGGATTAATGAACCGATTGATATTGATCCTTTCACTGGATGTAGATTTCGCGCAAGGTGTCCTTACGCAATTGAAAAATGTAAGCAAATTCCACCGCTTGAACTAAAAGATGGAAGGAATATTGCTTGTTTTGTTGATATAGATTAGCCGGTTATTGAAAGAGCTCTTTTGTCCTTATATGTTATAACATTTGAAACTCCATTTTTGGGATATACACCATAGATCAATTTAGCTTTTTCTACAACTGAGTCTTTAAGAGAAACCATGATAAATTGGCTACCATTTGATCTCTCTTCTATAATTTTTGATAGACTTTCAGCATTTGGTGCATCCAGATGTGCATCAACTTCATCAAATAGATAAAATGGTGAAGGTTTGAGTTTTTGTAGTGCCAACACAAATACAACCGCAGCAAGAGTTTTTTCTCCTCCACTAATAGATGTAGATTCTCTTTTAGGTTTATTTTGAAACTGGATGAAATATGACACACCAGTATTAAAAATATCATCCTCGTTTTCTAACTCAAGCCACGCATTACCACCGTTCATCTTGGAAAATATTTTTCTGATTTCCTTATCAACAACATCAAATGCATCTAAAAATGTCTGCTTCTTATCCTTCTCAATAGATTCTATAAATGAATATATGCAGTTGCGTTCTTCCTCAAGCTCATTTTTCCTTGTTGACATAGAACGGTAACCTGTAGAAATTTCTACATATCTTTGAGGTGCTATAGCATTAAGTGATGAAGATAAAGAATTTTGTTCTTTTTCTAGTGGTTCAATTAATGTTACAACATCAAATGTTTCTATCGATTCGTCAAATCCAAATGATGTCAATATCTTCACAAGTGATGATTCTTTTTCCTTAATTTCACCGAGATCTCTCCTAAGTCCATCAGACTCTCTTACAAGTCGGCTGATATGATTTGAGATGTTGCGTTCCTCGTCATTCATTATCCTTAATTTTTCATCAAATTCAGATAGCTGAGATACAGATGTTCCCGAAGTAGAAATTAGCTCTTGTTCTTTCTCTCTTAGCAATATTAGGTTTTGTTCAGAAGTATTTTTCTCAGTTTGAAACTTGGTGATTATAGTCTCCAATTCATTTTTTTCATTGTTCATAGAAGACCGCTCCTGCAAAAATGCACGTTCTTTGAATTTCTTCTTATTTTCTATCTCTGATATGGTTCCTTTCATCTCAGTCAATTCATGCATTATTTTACTTTGTTCAGAGATAAGAAATGATTTTTTCTCATTTACTAGGGTTATTTTATTTGCAACTCTTGCTTGTTCATCACCAGAATAATTTTCCTTTACTAGACTAATACGTTGCTCAAATGATTCTATACTTGATAAAATTTGTACAAGTTTTGTATCTAATCTCTTTTTTTGTGTTTCCAGCTCCAAAATTCTACCAGACAGTTTGTTATGCAGATTAGATGTAGATTTAATCTTGGAATCTAAGCTAGAATTACTATAAGATGCAGTTGATGCCTCAGTTTCAGAAATTTGTATCTGTTTCATGTAATGATGTTCCCTTTGTCTAATTTTTTTAAGATTAGATTTTTTCTTTTGGATGTGTTTACGCAGTATATCTATTGATTGAAACAAACCATCTACCGATGAGCTTTGAGAAATAATTTTTGTCAGCTTGGAGATTTTAGAATTAATATCAATAATGACAGCACTGTTCTTGGATTCAAAAAATTCACCATCTATTGATACTGCTCTATAACCATCCCTAGATAATTTTTGTGCGACTTGGCGTGTTTTTGTTAAAATTACATTCCCAAACAAAAATCTTGCAATAGGTTGATGTTTTCTATCGCATTTAACATGATCAGATAAAATGCCTAACAAATCAGAAGTTTGAGGCATCTTCATGTGAAACTCGGGTATTGCATTAAGTGGAATAATTTTTAGCTTCGGAAGTTTTTTGTCTCGTGCAACTTGTGATAAGCTTACCAATGTTTCAAAATCTGGAACAACCATAGCCTTGATCCAGTCAGAGCTTACAGCTAGAATTGCGCGTTCATATTGTTTATTCCAAGACAGTAACTCATATACAAGACCTTCAACTCCAAGTTTATTTGCATCTACTCTTAGTTGAGAAATTGTATAATCCTCATGCATTACTCGCTTTACAAGTTTAATTTTTTCATTGTAACGATTAGCAGCATTAGATGATCTTTCTAAAATTAGTTCTAGCTCAGCAATATCATCTTCTATCTTTGTTCTTTGTTGAGAAAGTTTTGAATTTTCTGATTTTATTTTCAAGGAGGTTGATTGGCGTGTTGAAGATATTTTAGATAATGTATGCGTGAATTGTTTAAGTTTTGTAAGTTCATCAATTACATTTTTTTTCTTTGTATTGTTACTATCAATTTTATTTTGTGTATTTTTTTGCTGAGATTCTATTTGTGACTTGGAAACATGTACATCATGTAATTTTTTTCTTAAATCTTGAATTTTAGTATCAATTTCATTTTTTTTAGAGGCTACTAGTGATTGATGTTCTAAAGCTGATTTAAGTTCAGAATCAACATGCCAAATCTTTTTATCAGTAGCCTTTTTTTGTTCATTTATTGTATGAATATTTTTCTTTGTTTCTTCAAGTTCTGAATCAATAACACCATGATTTTTGTTCATCTGTTCGAGTTCGCTTGTGATCTCAGGCAGATGTTTGTCAATTTGTGCAATTCGCTTTTGTGAGGTTTTTATTTTACTATCAGCACCATCAAATTTTTCTCGTTCTGCACTAATTTCCCCATCAATAGTAGATTTAGCTTGATTGTATGCCTTCATTTCTCCTAAAAAGTCTGATTTTTGTGCATCCAATTCATTGATCTTTTGTTTTAGGTTTGTATGCGTTTTGTCTAAATTCTCAACTTCGGTCTGATTAGAATTAAAAATTTGTTCTTTAGATATTTTTTCATTTTTAATAATTTTTAATCGAGATGCCGCGTTTATTGCCTTATAGCGATCAATTTCCTGACCAATGAGTTCATGGCGTAGTTTGAGATTTCGCTCAGTTTCTAATTCATCTATGTGTTTTTTTACCTCGCCCATCTTTGCCATAGCGACTTCCAAACGCTGATCAGCCTCTGTTAATTGTTTAATAGATTCGGCCTTTTTTTCATCGAAATAAGAGAGACCGATCAAGTCTTCGATCGTTTTTCTTTTTTCTTCATCATTCATTTCGGAAATTCGGGTTACAGTTCCCTGTTGGACGGCATTTAATTTATTAAGTCCTGCATTTGCAACCTCAAACAAATCTAGAACCCGACTTCGGTTTGCCTTTTTAGTATCAATATAGTAATTGCTTTCACCCTTATCATTCATTTCACGTGTAATAGTCACAATGTCAGAATCTATGGGAATCCTTCTGTCAGAATTATCGAATTGAAGCCTAACACGCGTTATCTTAGGTCCATGTCTATTTCCATCAATATCATGCATCAGTGCCCTAAGAGTAGGTGCACGCATTGTTCTAGATTTATTTTCACCCATTGCAAAAATTATGGCATCTAAAATGTTACTCTTTCCAGATCCATTTGGTCCCGAAATGGATACTAGACCAGGCTCAAAGTTTACAGTGGTAGTTTTAAAACCAAATGATTTGAAGCCAAAAAGATCTACTTTTTTGATATGGACCAATACAAAGAATGATATCTATTCTGAATATCGAGTTCTAACAAGTTTAGTTGACTATGCTAACAATAATTATGAATATTTTATGAATAATAAAATTATTAATCTTCTGCAACAAATTTTTCGCATGCAGTCTTAGCTTGTGGATCACTCATTTGTTCTATAGGATGTTTCATCAGGTAGGCACTTGCAGGAATGATTGGTCCACCAACTCCTTTATCTAAAGCAATTTTTGCAAGTCTTATTGCATCTATAACAATACCAGCAGAATTTGCTTTATCATCTACTTCCAGTCTGACCTCCATATTGTATGGGATATTTGCCCATTGTTTACCTTCTATTCTCATGAACATAAGTTTAGTATTACCTAAAAATGGGATAAAATCAGAAGGACCAACATAAATTTGGTCGTCGTCAAGACGCTCATCCAGTTGACTTTGAACGCTTTCAGTTTTAGATATCTTCTTACTCACAAGCCTTTCCTGTTCTTTCATATTCAGAAAGTCAGTGTTTCCACCAACATTGATTTGATATGTCTTTTCAATTTTTGTTCCACGATCATTACACAATCTTGCTAGAGTTCTGTGAACAATTGTAGCACCAACTTGACCTTTTATATCGTCACCAATTACAGGTATGTTTTTATCAATAAATTTTTGTGCCCATTCCTTATCAGAAGCAATAAACGCAGGCATGCAGTTTACAAAAGCGGTATTTGTATCGAGACAAATTTGTGCCCAGAATTGAGTTACTTTCTCAGAGCCTACCGGTAAATATGAAACAATAATTTCTGCGCCAGTTTGTTTTATAATATTTTTTATTTCTTTTTCCAGTTCTTCCCTACTTTTTTCACTTTGTATTGGCTTGATTCTGTTTTCTACCCAAATACCAACTCCATCTAGAACCGGGCTCTCATGAACTTTAGCCTCGGTCTTAGGCATATCATTTTTTGGAATCCAATTAACCATGTTTGGATATTCATAAATAGCCTCATTGATTGATTTGCCTATCTTATTTTCACCTACATCAAAGCCTACAACAAAATCAATATCATATATGGTGTACTCCCGTAATTTATCATGAATAATGCCAATTACTTCTTGTGAAGGATCTTGTCTATAGTATTGTATTCCTTGAATTAATCCTGAAAAGCAATTACCTATACCAACTAAGGCAACCTTGATTTTTTCAACCATTTGTGGTCATGTCTCATTAGAGCGTTTTAAGGTTTTCCAGATACATGCTTACGAAGTCAGGATTTTATACACGAGTAGCAACCACAACTTATGATCCAGTCAGGCAGACCTATTCAAGACATCTCCATTACTAAGGAATCATCTCTTGAAAAAATATTTGAACAGATGTCAAAATCTGGTGGTTTTGAATCACGTAATTTAGCTGACGGTCTTGACATTCTAACTAACATGCTCAAAGATAATGACTGCCAAAATTTTTTGTCTTTTGTTGGCGCTATCATATCGACAGGATTGAGGGGAATAATTAAGGATATGATAAAAAACAACTGGTTTAACGTTGTAATAACAACGTGTGGTGCACTAGATCATGACATTGCTAGACATTTTTCAAATTATAATGAGGGTTCATTCTCTTTAGATGATGTAGCACTTGCAAAAGAAAATATCCATAGATTGGGTAACGTTCTAGTACCAATGGATAGTTATGGACCACTAATTGAAGAGAAGATGCAGTCATTTTTAGAAGAAGAATATAACAATGGAATTAGAGAAATGTCAACAGAAGATATATGCAAAATGATTGGCAGGCATTTAGGAGAAGATTCATTTCTTTACTGGGCATCAAAAAATAACGTAACGGTTATCGTTCCGGGTATCGTGGATGGAGCTGTGGGAAGTCAAATCTGGATGTTTACACAAAAACACCCAGATTTTAAACTAAACATTACTAAAGATGCTGATACACTCTCTGGTATTATATTCAAGGCAAAAAAATCAGGTGCGTTGATGCTTGGAGGAGGAATTTCAAAGCATCACACGCTGTGGTGGAACCAGTACAGAGATGGTTTAGACTTTGCTGTGTATATTACCACGGCACAAGAGTTTGATGGAAGTTTGAGTGGCGCTTTGGTTAGAGAAGCGATTTCATGGGGTAAAGTAACACAAAACGCAAAACAAACTACAATTCATGCTGAAATTACAACAGTTTTACCATTTTTGTATTATGGATTGTTATCAAGATTGAGTTAAAGGAAATTATAATTAGTATGTCAGTAAAAATTAAACAATGAAATCAGAATTTAGAATAAAAGAGACGTCACAAATCAATATTGAAGATGGGTTCATCATTAATGGATTTCCATCAACCGGATTAACTAGTGCTATATCAACTGAATTATTTGTTAGCACATCTAATTTTCAATTAGCCGCAACCATAGATTCTGATAACTTTCCACCAATTAGCATTATTAAAAATGGGGTACCAAATTATCCCACAAGAATTTTTGTAAACAATGATCTTAAGACTGCAATATTTTCATCGTATATAGCTCTTGATGTTTCGTTACACAGAAGTGTAGCAAGAATGATGTTAAATTGGGCTTCTGAAAAAAAGTGTTCAACCATTATTAGTAGCATCACAGTAAAATCAAATCTACAGGAAATATTTGGTGTTGCCTCAACTGGTACTGCTAGAGGCATGCTGGTTAAAGCAGGAATTAAAGCTGCAGAAAATGCAACAATTCCTGGAATACCAGGAGTTCTATTAAATGATGGAATGATGAATGGTCAAAATGTTATTGTTTTACTAGTTGGTTCTGAGAGCGATAAACCTGATTTGAGATCTACACATAGTTTATGCGAAGGTGTGATGAAACTAGTATCAGGAATTTCATGTAACCTTTCATTATTAGAAAAGCAGGCAAAACAGATTGAAGAAGAGATGAAACAAGCAGAAACACAAAGTAAAGATCTTAGTGAAAGCATGTACGGATAACAACATTCTGAAATTTTCTAACACATTAAATTTAAAACAATGATATTATTTTTTAGAGATTGGTGTAGCGAATATAATCGGATACCCGTCTGGATCACGTATTTGAAAATACCTCTCCCCCCAATGGGCATTTGTAGGCTTGGTTTCAAATTTACCAAGATTGGAAACAATATCATGATTACTCAAGTAATAGTATAACGCATCCACATCTTCTGTATGGAAAATAATTCTACAAAAATCATCACCTAGCTGTTTCTTATCTTTCCACAACATTTTGCTTGAAATTGACTCTATGTTTAGATACATATCTGGTGATTTGCTTACTTTAAATGTGGTAAAATTTGAATCTGGCCCTCCATATGACAATTCAAACTTTGGTATGTTGGAATAAAACATGCATGAAGATTGCATATTTTTTGTGAATATTGTAACTGCAGAAATTTTTGATACTCTCACAATCTTTTATATTCTCAGACATATTTAAAACGGATAATTAGATTTTTTTATATTGTGAAAAAGGATCTAATACATGAAGCGTTATAGAAAACTTATAAAAAAAGGTGTGATGGAATCTATCACAAAAATACCGTTTCATAACTATGCGCCAATAAAACGACTTTCTATGTTAAACGAAAAACTTGTGCCAAATTCTAATACGCATATAGCAATTCATTTCGTTAATCCTAGGCGCAAAAAAAAATCAGATTATAGCTTTTTACACAAGCATAATGCAGATGAAATTAATCTTATTATTTCCGAGAATGGTAATCTAAAATATGAAATTCAACTTGATGATGAAATATACAAAGTGTCATCTTCATCAACTGTATTCATACCAAAAGGAGTAAAACATAGAGCCAAGTTCATATCTGGCAAGGGAATTTTTGTTTGTATAATTTTATCCGGAAAATATTCCACATCAAAATAGATAAACGAAATTACCTGCCAAAGAGCTTTCCTAAAGACTCTAATTTTTTCTCAAAGTCAATGTTCTTTGAACGTTTTTTCTTATAAAATTCATCAATATACTCGTAAAAAATGTCTTTTCCACCATTACTGATCATCTGAGCATGTTTTAGATCACGTATTTTAATTATCTTAGAGTTTTCTAGTTGTATACTTGCCTCATCACTTATATCAAAACCAGAACCTTGATCATAGAATCGTATTTTGCCTCCCTTCTTTAGAAAAAATTTAACATCATATGTTACCTTACTTCCATAAACTAGTATGTTTTTGCCTGTTACTTTTACATTATCAATTAAATTAAGAACTACTATAGTGTCTGCGTCCAGTTCTACTGTGTTATGTATACTTCCCGTTACAAGTTTACCATTTGGAGCTTTAAGCACAGTAAAATATTCTTTAGTAACGGACATACCCACTCTACCTTGAGGATCCTGAACTAGTTGCTTTTTACCACTTACGTTACCAACTTCCATATCTCCTTTATCCACAGTAATTTTTGCACCACCGTCAATATCAAATTTGTTTTGTAATGAATCAACTAATCTAAAATTTCCATTTGTGATATGAATATGTGTCATATGTTTTTTGTAAGGGCTAAAGTATGGACTCGTGATACTACCCCACATGAATATTGGATTATTGCATTTAAAATGACCCGCCCAAAATTTACCCTTGATTGTTATTGTTTTAGTTTGTTTTCTCTCAAATTCCATTTGACCTAATTCATTTGAACCAAACAGTCGGACACCAGTTGTATCCGTGCGATTAAGAGCATTTATCCATTCCTCAGCAGATTTCATTTCTCTTGCAATGTCTTGGGATAAAAGAATATTTTTTCTACGCTTGTCTGCATCTGAATCGCCTGAATAGAATTTTGCTTTTTTTCTTTTTACCTCAAGTATGTCAGGATATTTTTTACCTACTCGCAGATCTTCATATGCCTGTTTGACTTTTTTAAATTGTTCATCGTTACCCCCTCTATCAGAATGAAATTTGAGGACTAAATTTCGGTAAGCCTCACGAATTTCTTTTTTGCTTGCACCATCAAGTATTTTTAAAATATCATAATTACTTTCAACCATTATAACCATAGAATTGTTAAATTTTTAACTATTAAGAGATGATTATTCAAAAACCCTTTTTATTTAGGAATTTTACTTAATCAACTATGGTTAAGGCGAAGAAACCTCATGTTGTCGGTCTTGAGATTTTGAAAAAAAATGGAATTAATGTTAATAATCTTATCAAAGAATTAGTAAGTAATGCTTCAGTAGAGTTTACCGCATTTTATTATTTTACATTATTACGGGCAAATTGTACAGGTATGGAAGGTGAGGGAATTAAAGGTGTTATTGAAGATGCAAGATTAGAAGATTTAAGCCACTTTGAATCGTGCATAGAAAGAATTTATCAATTAGGTGGCTCACTCCCAAAAGATGCTGTACAGTTCATTAAGATGTCGGGATGTGAATTTCTTCAATTGCCATCAAATCCAACAAACCTAAAAGCAATTTTAGAAAAATGTCTAAAAGCTGAACAAGGAGCTATTGTTAATTGGAATAGAACTTGTAAAATGACAATGGGAAAGGATCCAGCTACTTATGATATTGCTAAAGATATACTAGCTGAGGAAATTGAGCACGAATCATGGTTTTTGGAACTCTTGTATTCTAGACCATCTGGACATATGAGGAGAAAATATGCTGGTGAGAGACCTCATACAAGGAAACACTCTAGATCTCTTGATTCACTGTAAATTCTAAATGTTTTAACTACTCTAGTATTTAATGGATTTAATGCATCCACTAAAATCAGAACTGCATTGTCATAACGTTTTTTCTAATGGGCATGTTGGCTCATTGGAACCTATACATGATTGTAATGTTACAATTCCCAACCAGTTAGAGTATGCGTATAAGGCTGGTCTTGATGTACTGTTTGTTACTAATCATAATACTATGAATGGTTATAAACAGATACTTGAATACAAAAAAAATTATAAAAAATTTGACAGCATAAATGTATACCCAGCAGAAGAAGTTACAACAGATAATGAAGCACACGTATTGATTTATGGAATTGATCATACCATAAAGGCGGGATTAACATTACATGAAATATTAGACGAGGTGAAAAAACAAGACGCGGTTTCCGTTGCACCACATCCTTTCAGTTTGCTTGATGCATTACGTGAGGATTCTGTTTACTGTGATCTGTTTGAGGTATTTAATAGCTCTAATGTTGATGTATATTCTAATCTTAAAGCAAAAAAATTTGCAAAAGAAAAATCTTTGCATGTAGTTGCTGGAAGTGATTCTCATGTAAAATCTACTATTGGCAGATCTACTAATCTAATTTATTCTGACAATAAACTAGATAGTATAATTTCTGCGATGAAACATCATAAAATAACAATTGAGGATACTGGATATGTACAACCTAAAGAGGCACTTGAACATATAAGATACAAAATCGAAAATTCTGCCTTTTTCATAGATAAATATGCTTCACAGTTTTATCCACGAGCATTATGGGCTATCAGGATGCTTTACAAATTGTATATGATCAGCCCTGAAAGCATGTTTTGGAATATATTTTCTAAAACGTCCATAGCCGCACTAAAAAGAATTTCTAGAAAAATAAATTTTGAAGGATATGATT
>LUMJ01001677.1_pt1 | contig 13971 bp, 22 predicted proteins | sample 729631 | NCBI WGS metagenome assembly LUMJ01 (sample SAMN03860266, study PRJNA289734) | marine metagenome | biome: seawater column; feature: ocean; material: water; isolation source: Red Sea water column Station 22 - depth 500m | place: Saudi Arabia: Red Sea | collected 2011-10-15 | depth 500 m | reverse complement strand
ATTGTACACTATCCTGAGATTGAATTTGTAAAAAAAAATCCTTCACTTACTTATTTGGTACCTGCATTTTAAAAGTGATCGCTGTTTTCCTATACAAAGAAGTTTTTTTACATGACTAATAGGTAATTTTACAATCACCCTGTTATTAATAGTACGGTACCATACCGTAATATATGATTCAATGTGAATATTGTACAAAAAATTTCATAGAGAGTATGAATGGTCTAGCTGAAAAAACATTTCATGAGATGCTACATGCGCCTGAAATTGTCAATCAGTAAAGCCTAATCCTTTTATTTTATTTTAGCGAGCTTTTTAACAATATCAAAACATGTTTAGATATAGTGTCTGCCAAAACAAACTCTGATAAAACTACAGATATTTCTGAATTATTAAAAAATCTTGAGAATATAAAATCTGAATTTATAACACTTAGAGAATATGTAGGTAGTAGTACTGATGGGCTGGAAGAAAAAATTTCTGGCGTTGTAGAGATATTAGGTAGATCTGATGCATCTTCTGCTGAATTTCATAAGAAAGCGGATTCGATAATTCAAGAATTACAAAAAATAAGAAATGCCACAAATAAAGCAACAAGCGATACCTCTAAGGAAGTTATCGGTTTATTGAAATTATCAGAATATCAATCAAACATACGTATGCATGCTGAATCAAAATATGGTTCATTGCAGGATGTCGAAAAAATGGCTGAACAGACAGCGGAAATCATTAATGAATTTGACAAATTATCCATTGAATCAGAAAATAAAATTCCTTTACCGCATGAGGTTAGGCAATGGGCTATAAGCACAATTTTTGATTGTGCAGATAGATGGGAAATTAGGTTTGCTGATGTATTTGATATATTGCTAGAATCATTGGGTAAAAATTTACTGAAAAAATCGATAAGAGTGCAACAGGTTAGAGATATTTTTGGTACTAGGGCAATTGAGCAAATTAAAAATGAACTAGGACTGTCTTAAACACCTTCTGACTTATCAAAAGACTCCATATGCTGCTTTTTTCTTTTAAGAATAGTAAATATTCCAATTATTACAGCAATCCAAACACATGTGAAAAGAATGTTTGAAACACTTGCATACATATATGGTACTATGTCCATCATATTTTCCTGCATTATCTCTGCCCGTAGACTAATATCCATCATTCCTGTATGAAATGCTGAACTGTCCCTAGGAACAGCTGAAGTTTTTTCAGCACTAGCTGCCATTACATCCAAATCAGCCTGAATTCTTGCAAAGTTAGTTGTCTCGGTTGGGAATAACCATACAGCATTTCCTTCTATAGGAATATTACCCTTTATTGTATTAATGTCAGCTATGATGGTTTTTGGTTCGGAACTTGCCATAATTCTATCAAACAGTCCTATTGATTGATCCATAGGATAAACATTATTTTGATAACCAGTATATGACGAATATACACCGAAACAGATTATTGCAATTATTCCAACCATTGCAAGTTTGTGTATAATAATTTTTGAATTACCTCTTTTAAATCTTGTATGCGAGAAACTCAAACAAGCAATATACAAAAATCCTATTGTCTGCAAAGCAATTATTGGAACCCATATAGGGTTTCTTGAGTAAATCGCAATGAAAATTCCCAGAATTCCATAAATGCCAAAGAAAAGCTCTAGCAACGTAGTTTGAGAGAACGGTAGGTTGTAAGCTTTGGTTCTCCATTCATCTGTATTTTTAACTATACCATATTTTGGAGTGCGCAAAAATTCATTCTTCTTTCCTAATACTGCATCTACCACAGCAACAGTATTGTTTACCGACATTCCCATCGAATAAATTATTAGATACGGCATGGCCATTGCCTTTTCTTTCCAATTTTTATGATACATATTACGAATTATGAATAGATATGCTCCCGGTCCCATAGCAAAATATGTTGCAAGCGTTACTATTGGTAAAAAACTAATGATATACAGATTCACATTAGATGCTAAAAGAATTGGAAGTGTTAAAAATTGGATCAGCATTAGTGGAAATACAATATGACGAGTTAGTTGTACAAAAGCTTGAAGCTTTGCGTCAAATGCAATTTTTCGCCTAACTAGAATACCACCAAGTAGTTTCAGAGCGCATTGAATCGATCCTTTGGCCCATCTAAACTGTTGTCTTTTTGCACCATTCATCTGGACTGGAAGTTCGGCGTCAACAACTATGCCCGGCACAAAAAGGCATTTCCAACCCTTCATTTGTGCCCTATAACTCAAATCCAAATCTTCAACGAGTGTTGCAGTGTGCCACCCTCCAGAATCTTCTATACATTCTTTTCTCCAAATTCCTGCAGTTCCGTTAAAATTCATGAATAAGCGAGAGTTACTTTTTGCCTTTTGCTCAACTAAGAAATGAAAATCTAAACTGAGTGCTTGTGCTTGTGTTAGAGCAGAGTAATTTTCGTTTACATGCCCCCATCTACACTGAACAAGTCCTATGTTTGGTTTAGCAAAATATGGAATTGTTTTTTTTAGATACCATCTTGGTGGGATAAAGTCAGCATCAAAAATTGCAACAAATTCACTCGTTGTATATTTCATAGCATACTTTAGCGCTCCAGCCTTGTATCCAGCTCTAGTTCCACGTCTAATGTGGGAAATATCAAAGCCTTTACGCTTGTAATTTTGGATAATACTTGATACTTGTTCAGTTGTATCATCATCAGAATCATCTAGAATCATAATGTGCATCTTTTCTTTTGGATAATCAAGATCACAAACAGAATCTATCAGACGCTTTGTGACATACTTTTCATTATAGATGGGAAGATGAATTGTAACAGTTGGTTCATCTATTCTGGAAATATCATAGTTTTCCTTTCTGTGCCTTGAAAGAAATGCTAGGTAATAGAAATTGCACGTATATGCAATTATGACGATCGCGCAAATTATGAAAATATTAAAAATGAATCCTGTGAAAGGATTTGGTGTTAATGGTTCCATCTTACAATACTGTCAAAATAATATACAATATTAACAGTTATGGAATTTATCCTTAATTGTATTATTGTGGATAAATCTTGATTGCCTCTGGTGGACAAACACCCTCGCATGCAAGACAAAAAATACAGTCCGGCTCGTTAATTTGTAGAGGTTTTTTTGTAGAACCCACATTTCCTGGAAAGTCAAAGAATTCGTAAACAGCGACAGGACATGCATCAATACAAGCTCCATCACCAATACAAATATCAAAATCAACAGAACAGAATTCTCCCCAAACACCCATAACTTTGTTATCTGTTCCAACACGCCCCCAAGTTTTAAGCTCATTCCCAGTTTTAGTTTTGAATGGTGCAGAAGGATCCATCTTATCTTTGTACTCAATGTCAATTGGTCCTGGAACTACTTCCTCTCCGTCTCTCACTATTACTTGTTTTTTACCTTCAATTGCCGGCTTTGGCTTTTCTACTTTAGCTATTGGTTTTGCATCCGGTACAATTTGTGCCAGAGGTGTTAATTCCTCTAATCTTGTTAATGCCCGATCTTCAGATAATTTTTCTGTTTTCATAAGAGATTCAACCATCTTGTCAGAAAGTACGGTGTTTCGCAGAAGTGTATCAATAATCATTTTTGCAAAATGATCAGCTTTCTTTCTATAGTTTTGCACCCATTGAGGCGCACCAAATTTTTCAACCGGATAAATCTGATAAATGGCGTCAATCACCTCTCCTGTAACAATTTCAACAGTAACACTAAGCTCTATCTGCTCGTATCCATTAGCATCTGGATCTGACATGTTTTCTTCAATCCATCTATAAGTTGCGTATATTCTGTCAGCATACGAATCCATTTCAAATGTTTTTTTCATTCCTTCAAGGATAGATTTTATATCAGCTGGATCATCAAGTCTTATTGGGATTCTATACAAACCAAGTTTGTATCCATGCATTGGATAAACTCCACGTTTAGCTGTCGGAGATTCCATTGTGTATATCCTATCCTTAAGGAGTAGCGACATTATTCCAAATATGGTAAAATCAGATAAAAATCTTTGTTCATGAATTCACGAATCTTTTGTTAAAAAAATTAAATTTTTAAGAAGCATCCTCAAAAGAGATCGGCTTGAAAATCAACAAAGTTGCAATAATTAGTAAAGTGGGTTCAAAAGAATCTGAAAGTGCTGTAGTAGAAGTAACAAAAAAATTACTAAAATTGAAATCTCAAGTCTTCACCATTGCACCAGTATATGTGAAAGGAGCAAAAAAGGTACATTCCTTAGAGGACTTGAAGAAAATAAAACTTGACATTATCATAACGTTAGGCGGTGATGGAACTACGCTACGAACATTCAGAAATCTTGAAAACGAAACACCGCTTTTAGCAATCAATGTTGGTGGTAACAGAGGAATTTTATCAGAAATAACTTTAGGCGAAATTGACAAAGCGATCCAACACATAAAGAAAAATGAAATTTGGATTGACAAAAGAACAAGAGTAGTAGCGTCTTGCAATGATCAAACATTTCAACCTGCATTAAATGAAATATATGTCAATAGAAAAAATTTAACAAAAACTGCAGAATTTGAAATAAAATTTCAAAATGATACAGTAAAACAAAAAATGGATGGCGTTATTATTTCAACGCCTAGCGGTTCGACAGGTCATTCTTTATCAATTGGAGGACCGGTACTTCATGAAAGTTTAGACGTATTGATAATAACTCCAGTTGCTCCTGTTCATAGATTACCTTCAATCGTAGTTCCTGACGAAAAGGTTGAGATAACATGTTCGCATGATTGCAACATAGTAATGGATGCTCAGGTAATCAAATCAGCCAGCTTTGGGGAACTAGTAACTATAAAAAAATTCAAAAAACAAGCGGTTTTTGTCAGACTGAAAAAGAAAGGTCTAAGACAGATGGGCAAACTTGGCTTTTAGGGTACTAGATTCTAGTGCATTTTATGCGGGAATTCCATTTAGTTCAAACAAATCAAGTTATATCACGCCACTTGTATTTAATGAAATTCAACACATCAAAAAGGATCATGATGCTGTTCAGATTTTAATTGAGACAAAAAGATTAACAATCTCTGAGCCCGAACAACAATTTACAGCCATAGCAAACAATGCTGCAAAAAAATCAGGTGATTTCCCTAATCTTTCACAGGAAGATATTTCAACTATTGCGCTAAGCCTTCAGCTAAAAGCAGAACTTGTCACTGACGATTTTGCAGTTTCAAATGTTGCAAAAAATCTTGAGATAAAAGTTAGTCCTATTATGACAAGCGGGATTAAAAAAATTATAACTTGGATATATTATTGCCCTGGTTGTAAAAAAAACTTTTCTAAAACGATCGAATGTCCAAATTGTGGAAATATGCTAAAAAGAAAACCGTTAAAAAAATAATTTAAGATTCATGAAGGGTTTTTTGACTAATCTTTTTCATATGTTTACTTTTGATTTGTAGCATTTTTTTTATTTTTTTAGCACGAGATTCTCCAAGACCACTAATCTTTGAAAGCTCCGTGGATGAAGCACTAAATACTTTCAACGGGGTTCCAAATTTTTCTAACATACGTATAGCAATCTTTTCTCCTACACCAGGTAGACTACATAACACAGAGAGTTGCTGCCTTTGTATATCATCTGATTTCCTAATTTTTTTAATAAATGGACCCTTAGTTGCATTTTTTCTAGTGCACATGGATATCGATAATTTAGCAGTATGAGATGCGTTGGGTGTAGAAATTACCGGAATTTTAAAATCGATTGCTACGGATGAAACAGCGCCATAAAACACGAATGGGTTTTCTATCAATTCTTCAATTTCATCTGTATCCCCCTCAATTATTATAATTGGAAATTGGAAATTTTCCTTCATTCTGTTACATTGATCAAATAAACGCCCGTCAAAAACTGACGAAACTAGATCAGAAATACTTTTTCTTTCAACTACAGTTTCTGGCGCAACAATATAATCGCCTACAAGCAATGTTTTTACTTCCAAGTTGATACCAATGCCCTTGAGAAGACTTGGTATCCCACTTTTTTTTTCTCGTTCGTCTACTACTATACGTAACTGACTTAGATTCACAAAATAACACTAGTATTATTTGTTAATATTTTCTTGGGAAAACTATCCGCTTGAGGATTGCTGTGTTCCTGTAGAAGATGGTTTTTTTATCATTTCCTGAATTTTTGTCTCTTGTTCTTTAAGGCCAGTTTTCAATCTCTCCTCTTGCTTAGCTAAAAGTGAGGCTTTCGTTTTTGCTAATTTTTTTTTCCTCAAGTTCTTCAATAAGATCTTTTTTGTTTGATTTTATCAGTATGGTTCCAGCGTACTTGAAAACTGCATCACCATCGTTTGCCTTATTTAGCTCTACCAATGCCTTTTCTGTTTCCAGTTGATCTAATTCTAATTGCTGTTTTTGCGCCATAATCATCTGAAGATTTTGTTGTGTTTGTTGAAGTTTTGCTAACTGTTCTTGCACCATAGGAGGAATCTGTTGGTTTTGTGACATAATACACTTACAATTCTAGATTGATTATATATTTAGTGATTCTATCGAGTCATAACTTGTCTGAATAAGACGAAGACAAGAATTAAGGTTAGCACGTAAATGAGATAACTGGTTTGATTCAATTAGTATCGTAATTTTGTCATTACAGAATATTTCTGTTTTTGTTGGATTTTCAGGATAGAATTTGTTATCTATATTGATTGAATCAAAAACTGCTATTGTTTTTTCTCCCGCATCTATCTCTATTTTGGCATTAAAGACTAACGTCATAAGCAGAACCTGCTATCTTGCATCCGCATTTCTTACAAGCCCATATTCCGACAACCTGTCGACCAAATTGAATAGAACCACAATCAGGACACTTTCTCTTTGCCTTGAGAGTTTTATGAATTTGAGTAAACTGCTTTCTAGGTTTGATACCATATCTAGCACCTAGACCCTTCAGTGATGTTTTCTTTTTTGCCAACTTATAGAGTACTTTTCGTTACTTGTTTTATAATTTCTCTGATTTTTGGACCTGCTGAGATTGATAATTCGGAACATTTGACAAGTTGATCAAAGGTAAATCCAGCACTACCTCCTTTTTGAAGTGCAACAATATTTCCGTCAGAGTTAGTTGTGATTGTTATTCGCGCATCGAGACATCCCCATTCATCAAGATTTGGATCAATTATGATAAATTCGCCAATTCGACCCATTGTAATTGATATTGGAATAGTAGTAATTGGTGCATCTGACTCTCCTCCTTCAACCATGGCTGGCTTGTCATCTTTTATCTCCCACTTTGGTATCTTTGATGTAATAATTGCAGCGACGGAAGAATACGAACAAGCATCAAACAGATTACCATCATGATCAGTTACTACACTATCAGCGAATAAACCAATGACAGATTTGTCTTTCTCTAAAACAAACTGTGATAGATTGAGGAGGACCGGTTTCTGCACTTGGATGAGCTAATGGAAGAATTTCTGCTGTACACATAAAGATCCCCTTGTCACCCATATCAGGAAAAGGTCTATCTGGTTGAACTTTTACGCCTGATACAATCTCAGTGTCACCCAATCTAACTCGTGCAGAACCATCAGCATGCGGTACAACATCAATATCAATAGATAGAGGTCTTATTTCATCTAAAGCACGACCGTCAATTCTTTTTCCTTCTTGGAGTAAGTCTAGAATTTTAGATCTCTTTAATTTATCTATAATTGATAGTTCTACCATTAGTTATTATCACCAGTTGAAAAATATTTTTCACGTAACGAATTTTTTTGTATTTCATAAACTTGCTTACAACCCTCTATACCAATTTCAATGCATTTTTTGAACTCATCAGGAGTAAGAACACCATCTAATTGTAACAAAGTAATTTGACCAAGGTTTGGCATGTAGCCAATTGGCATATCTGCTTGCCCCGCCTGATCTTCTTCATTGTTAACATCAAGTATCAAAGTATCAGCGGCTTTACCTGAAGCACATGCACAAACTAAATCTCTCATTGGAATACCGGCATCAGCTAATGCAACTGATGCCGCATCTAGTGCAGCACACCTCGTTCCACCATCAGCCTGTAATACTTCAAGAAAAACATCAACGGGATAACTTTACTGATCTCTATTTCTCGTCGTGACGGAGCCGGTTTTTTTCTTTCACCTACAGAAAAAGGCTCCATGTGATATCTAACTCTTAAAATTCCAGTATCGGGATTTGACATGTGTTTTGGATGAACATCTCTTGGACCAAAAACTCCAGCGAGAATTTTATTTCCACCAAATTCAATATATGCAGATCCATCAGCGTTTTTTAAAACTCCCGTTTTTATAGTAACCTTTCTTGTTTCATTTACTTTACGTCCATCAGAACGAATTCCATTTTCGTCAAGTAATACTACATTAGCTTCTCTTCCGCCCATTAATTATACACCATTAGATTCTAACATTTTTTTCATTTTATCTGTCAAATTAGCAAGATGTGCCTGCTCTTCGACCATTCGAATTGCTGCAAGTGCCTTTAATAATCCATTTGTTTCATTAGAAGAAACTACAATTAACCCGTTTTGACCTATAGTAATAGTTGCATTAGTAGATGCCTCTATTGTTTGAATCATAGAACCATGTTTTCCAATTAAACGTGGAATTTTTGTAGGTGTTTTCCAATTAAACGTGGAATTTTTGTAGGAGATATTTTAACTAATTCCCCAGAGTCAATCTTTCCCAGATTCTGACCTGAGATAGATAATAATGGTCCCCTTGAACCACCTGCATTAATAATTCTCGTAGATATAATATCACCTACACAAAGTTTTAGTGAAAGATCATCTTTGGAAGCTAAGTAATCTCTTCCAAAAATATCAGATGCCGGAAGCATACCCGTATAGTAAGAATTTATGTCAACATCCCATGATAACGCGCTGTGCGCCATAATTTTGCCAATAATTAAATCATCAATTTTAGGAGTGTAGAGTCCAGTTAAAGGAATAACATTTACTCGATTATCTTCTATCTCGTAAAATCCAATTGCAGTAGACATAATTTTCTCACCATCAAGTATTACATTTTGTTCTGGTGTGTAAGAACCAGTGATAATAACATCACCAGGTATAACAAATTGATCTTGGCTCATTTTATCATCTCAACAAAGGCAGTGCCTTTTGTTATAGCACCTAACCTATCTATCACGTTTGGTCTTGCTGCTGCCGGTATTTCTAGTATCGCTTTCAAGGATCCATTTGTTTGCCAATCTTCTTTTTTCAAAACACCAGTTGATTTTAAGACAGAATAAGATTGTGCCACATACTGAGCTGGGACAGAGATTTCTAACAAAAGATTTTCTGATTTTAATGGAATGATTGAACGCAATTGCTCAACAATATCTTTAACTTGTTCTTCAACACTTTTGAACGGATCAATACTAACACGAGCATCTGTCAAAGCTTGCTCAATTCTTAGTGGTGGATGTGGTAAATGAGAACGTGGGTCAACAAACGTTTTTGCAATAAATACGATTACCTGTTTACGTTTTTCTGCAGTCATTTTTCTACGCTGGTCAGTAGTTAGGTTAAGATCTCCCTTCTGCAATATTTTTTCAGCAATAACTAACGTATCTTCTGTTTTGAAGACCTTTTGTAATTTTTCAGAGGAAGCCCTAGTTCCCTGACTTGAATCAGAATAGATTTCATCAGATACTAGAATAGGTGCAATTTCTTTTGTTTTTCCAAGTTTATAGTCAAGGGCTGGATCAGGTTTAACCAAAATCTCAAATTTGCTGCCTTCAAACGTGTATTTTACCACAGTTAACTTATCAACCATGTTGATAACAATTTGTACCATAGTTATTTATCTATAGTTTATACTAGCTAGATTTTTATTTGGATTTTTCGGTTTCTCAACAAGATTTGACTTCTATCCAAGTTATTAATACTGACAACAAAAAAATTTCCGTTAAACTCAAAGGTGTTTCAATAGAATATGCAAATGCGCTGAGAAGAATTTGTCTAAACGGAGTTCCAGTTTTTGCCATAGATACTGTAGATATAATAGAGAATTCATCTGTTATAGCAGATGAGGATCTTGTCCACAGGCTTAGTATGATTCCACTCAAAACAGAGCTTACAAGATTTAGCGAACCAGACTCCAGAGTTATGTTCACACTTGATTCTGGTGACACAAAATCAGTAAAAACAGTTACATCTGCTGATCTTTCAACAACGGATGAGGTAGTAAAACCAATTTCAGATAAAATACCGATTGCACAGTTAGCACCTGGACAACGAATTAGGTTTGAAGCATATGCTAAACTTGGTCGAGGTACTGAGCATGCTAAATGGAATTCATCTAATATCTCAGTACTAACAAATACTGAGAAGAGTGATGAGCGTATTTTGACTGTGGAAACTACCGGTGCGCTTGAACCCAAAGAGATCATTATAACTGGTATTGATGAACTTGCTAAACAACTAGATGAGTTCAAAGAAAAACTTGGAAACTTGAAGGAAAAATAATCATACTGTTATATTTGGGTTACAGACGGAATTAATTTAATGATAAACCAAGTAGTCTTACATTTGGTCAAAGAGCTTAAGCAAGCCTCAAAGAAGAATAATGCTCCAATTTGGTCAAAACTTGCAAATCTTGCTCTAAAACCATCATCAAAACGAGTTGTAAACTTGACAAGAATAGATAAAGTTACAAAAAAAGATGATGTTCTTTTTGTACCTGGCAAAGTACTTGGAACTGGAAACATATCTCATAAAATTACTTTATGTTCATTTTCTATCTCTACAACAGCCGCTAAAAAAATAATTCAATCTGGAAACCTGCTGCAAAGACTAAACCTGCTGCAAAGACTAAACCTGCTGCAAAGACTAAACCTGTTCAAAAAGATAGTACTCCAATTGTTGTAGATGGAACAAACCATGTTGCGGGAAGACTTTCTTCTAATGTTGCAAAATTATTACTTGAAGGAAATAGAGTCACTATTATAAACTCTGAAAGGATAATGATTAGCGGAGAAAAAAGCACTGTTGTCGGGGAATACAAGCAGTTTCTTAAAATCTCAAGTATTTTACATCCAAAACATGGTCCATTTCATCCTAGAAGACCTGATACTATCATCAGTCGAATGATACGTGGTATGTTGCCAAGGAAAAAACCGTCTGGTATTGAGGCTCTTAAAAGATTAAGAGCTTATGTTGGAGCTCCAAAAGAATTAAAATCATTCAAAAAAGTTCAGTTTGAAAAAGCAATAATAAGAAAATCTAGTGCGTCTTATGTTAGCATGAGTGAACTTGGTAAAAATGTAGGGTGGAATTAATGGTTAGACCTGAGATTTATTTTGCAACGAGAAAAGCTGCTAAGGCCCACGTATACATTGCCAAAGGAGATGGTAAAATTAGAATAAACAATGTACCGATTGAAATATTTGAACCAAAAGTTGCTCAAGAAGTAATTTTGGCTCCTATTGAAATTTCTGAAGATTTGAGAAACAAAGTAGATATTTCAGTCAGAGTTAGTGGTGGTGGTTTTATGGGTCAAGCATATGCAGCAGCTACGGGTATAACACGCGCATTAATAGGCTGGACAAAAAGCAAAAAGGACGTTAAGGAACATCCACTCACAAAAACTCAAAGGAATGATCTTAAAGCGAAGATTGATGAGTTTGATAGATATCTCATAAAAGGAGATGCCAGAAGAAAAGAACCAAAGAAATTTGGTGGTCCAAGTGCTAGAAGAAGAAAGCAAAAATCATATCGTTAGAATGTGAAAGCTGTAAACTATAATCCAAATAATTTAGTGTCAGAGGTAAGAAATAATGGTTTTTTTGTAGTTGATTTAAAATCTATCCCATATTGTTCAAATGGAAGATCACCAAAAAGATGCTTTTCCCAAACTTCATGAACGTCTTCAATGTATCTTTTATATCCAGATTTTCGTAACAATTCATGTAAAATTTCATGTGATACAACAGTACAATTTTTCTCCGCTAAAAATAACGTATCGTCTTGACTTTTTGGTTTTTCCCATCGTATCATACCAAAGTTATCTGCATGATATCCTTCACAAGTACAATCAGTCCATAATGGTCTAAAATGGCATAAATAAAAATGATAGATATCGTCACCGCGTTCTGTATGATCCTTTAGTAATGAATGAGTATCTAATCTTTGAAGTATAATTCTTGGTTTTGTAATCATTTCATCACATCTAATGTCAAAATCTAAAGAAAATTTTGTTTTTATCCAAATTTTAAAAAATTCAGCCATCTTTTTTATATACTCGAATTCTGCGGTTCGTTGACCCAATTCTTTTTCTTTTATTACAAAAATAAAGTGTAATAACATATCAGTTAAAGAATAATACTATTTTTGATCCTCAATACCCATCAACGTGAGCGTTGAACGAATCTTTTCAATTTTTCGTATCTTCCAAGTAATAGTCTCACGAAGTGCTTCAACTGTTGAAGATTCAATTTTTGCCAGTATATCATAGGCACCAAATGTTCCATGAGCTTCTTTGACACCATCAGTATTCTTCAATTGTTGTATGATTGTTTCTTCTGAACCTAGTTCACAGTTTATCAACACATAGGCAGTTGCCATGTAATTACCACCAATATGACATATATCAATTAAACTATAATTTTCATTATTTTACTTGAGACATTTTGATAATTTTGTCCCAGATGCTTTTTGGCACAGGCATTACTGATAACCTTGCAATCCTTAATAACTCCCAGTTTTTGAAGGATTTTTCTTTTTTCATTTGTTCTAATGAAATAGGTTTTTGAAATTTTTTTTTGAATTTCACGTTAACTGCAACAAACCGATCATTATCCTCCTCAGGGTTAGGATAGGGATTAGTGATTACAGACATAATACCAACAGCTTGCCGTTCATCTCCAGTATGATAGTAAATTATTTGATCACCTTTTTTCATATTTCTCATATGCTTAAGAGCTAAATTATTGTGTACGCCATCCCAAACTGTAGTTTTTTCCTTTTGTAAAGTTGAGATATTATATCCACGTGGTCCTGTAGGTTCCTGTTTTGCAAGCCAATAATTTATCATAGGTTTGTTCAGTGAATATTTGAATAGTTTTTTTATAAAGTAGATGTTCCCCGGTACTGACTCTAAGAGATTCATTGGTATTTAGCCATACCCTCCTCCAGATCTTTTACCGGGGTGCCCATGATTGTTACACACCTGGGTGAACTATCAAATCATCAGGATCAGTACGATCATCATCATCGTAGTCCGTCTGTGTGCATGCTCTTAGGGCTTTTTTTTATGCATTAATCAAATATTAATCCGTTTAGTTTTATTTCAAAGCCAACTACCTTTGTTCTTATCCTGAAATTTTCAAGTACCTTAGAATCTAATTCTCCAATATAACCAACTATATTTTTGTTAACAATGATTTCTGCAACTCTGCCCTGAGAGAAAAGTGCGTGTTTTGGCAAGGTTTTCGTTTCGGATTTAATATTAAATCCAGTACGCAAAAGTGACTGCAAGATAGCCTTCATTTCTGAAAAGTTTGTCTCTTCTGAAGATGTGACACATGCAAGGTTTACTGTCTCCTTGATTGGAGATCCTTTTGAAAAAACTATGCCAGATTCGAAAAACTTCTGTGGGTATGTCTCGTGTATGTTCTTTGATAGGTTTTCTAACAATCCAGGTAGTATTGAGTCCCTAAGTATCGTATGTTCTTGACTCTTCGAGCTTGTTACAGAAATTATCTGTGATGAGTCTCTGTTTGCCATTTCATACAAAATTTGCTCACTTGTTAATGTTGAATTTAGAGTTTCCATAAAACCAAAACCAGTCATTAGCCTACTGATTGAATCTAATTTCTCAGAGACTGGATTTTTCTCACCAATGTGTACAGATGCTGGCCATGCTGGTTTTAGATTATCAATTCCATAACCCAGTGCAACCTCCTCAACAATGTCCATTCCACCAAAGATATCGAACCTGTACCTT
>LUMJ01000326.1_pt1 | contig 13974 bp, 11 predicted proteins | sample 729631 | NCBI WGS metagenome assembly LUMJ01 (sample SAMN03860266, study PRJNA289734) | marine metagenome | biome: seawater column; feature: ocean; material: water; isolation source: Red Sea water column Station 22 - depth 500m | place: Saudi Arabia: Red Sea | collected 2011-10-15 | depth 500 m | reverse complement strand
TGGAACAATGTTTCGATAAATAAAAAAGTTCCATTGACTAATAATTTTAACGAAGGTTCTTACTTTTATTTTGTTCACAGTTTTTATACTCCATTGATTAATGAAACCGTGGCAACAACTAAATATGTTGTTCCTTTCTCAAGTATTGTGCAGAAAGAAAATTTTATGGGCACACAATTTCACCCAGAAAAATCAGGAAAAGAAGGCTCAAAACTTCTAGGTTCATTTATCAATTTATAAAATTTTATGAATTTAATACCAGCAATTGATCTTATGGATGGACAATGTGTCAGATTATTTCAGGGTGGTTTTAATACTGTAACTTATTATGATTTCAATCCTACTGATTTGGCCAATAAATATGAGGAAATGGGTTTTTCAAAGCTACATATTGTTGATCTTGATGGGAGTAGAAAAGGATTTTCAAATAATTCAAGTGTAATTACTGAAATTATTAAATCCTCAGGCTTGATAGTTCAATTGGGCGGGGGGATTCGAAGTATAGATAAAATTAGAGAATGGATTGATATAGGGGTTGATCGAATAATATTAGGCAGCTATGCAATTCATAATATCAACAAACTGAGAAATTCGTTGAATGACAATGAATGCTCCAAACTCATTATTGCTTTGGACGTTTTATTCAAAAACAATCTACCCGTAGTTATGACTCATGGATGGCAGAAATCAAGCGGTAAATCTTTGTGGTCATTACTGAAAAAATTTAATCAGGAAAATTTTGACAATTTTCTTGTCACTGATATATCAAAAGATGGAGCGATGATTGGGCCAAATATAGAATTATATTCGAACTGTATAGAACACTCTCCAGAGTCACGTTTTATTGCTTCCGGAGGCATATCTAATATCTCAGACGTCATTGAATTGTCTGATTTAGGTTTAGATTCAACTGTCGCCGGTAAAGCCCTATTAGAAAATACAATCACTGCAGAGGAGATAAAAAAATTCTTACGAAACGAATAATCCCATGTCTAGATGTTAAAGAAGACTCGGTGGTAAAAGGAGTTCGCTTTCAGAATCATGAGGTGATTGGAGATATCTTGGATTTAGCTTCGAAATATAATCTTGAAGGAGCAGATGAACTCGTCTTTTACGATATTACAGCAAGTCCAGATAATAGATCTGTTGATAAAAAATGGATTCATAAAATTGCTAAAAAACTGGATATTCCTTTCTGCGTAGCAGGAGGTATTAAATCAGTTGCAGAAGCTGAAGAGGTTTTGAATTATGGAGCTGACAAAATATCAATCAATACACCAGCTTTGTTAAACCCAGATCTAATTGATAATTTAGCAGAACGTTTTGGTTCCCAGTGTGTGGTAGTAGGCATAGACAGTTTTCAAGAAGATTCCGAATATAGGGTTTACAGTTATACAGGTGACCCAAATAAAACAGTTAATACCTTAAAGAACACTTTTGATTGGGTGAAAGAAGTGCAACATAGAGGTGCTGGAGAGATTGTTCTAAATTGCATGAATCATGATGGTGTTAAACGAGGTTTTGATATTGATCAGCTCCTGAGAGTTAGAGATCTATGCACAGTTCCATTGATTGCTTCTGGCGGGGCTGGGACCATGAAACATTTTGCAGAAGTAATAAAAAAAGCAGATGTCAGTGGGGCACTAGCAGCATCAGTTTTTCATAAAGAATTGATAGGTATAACCCAGTTAAAAAAATACTTAATCAAACAAGACATAGAGGTAAGAATATGAGCAAAATATCCAATCAATTTATTTTTAAATTGGAAGACATTATAGATAAAAGAATGGTGGATCAATCTGAAATGAGCTATACCGTTGACATCCTTAATAAAGGAGTCGGTCAAGTGGCAAAGAAACTCCTCGAAGAGAGCTCAGAACTTGCTTTCGCATCTGTAGAACAAAAGAGTACAGCAGATATTGTCCACGAAGCAGCAGATTTAATTTTTCATTTTTTAATCATGCTTAAAGCAACAGGTCTGACATTAAATGATGTTTCAGAGGAATTGGAAAGTAGACATAAAAACTAGAAACTCATGTTCCCAGGCTATAGTTTGGTTGGGTTAGAAGTCTCAGAATAAACAATCTCTGGATCAAAAACTTTTTCAGAATCACTGAAACTGAGCATGATTTTTTTATTCACTTTAAGATTCTGATTAAGTCTAATTTTTCGATAAAAACAAGAGCGATAACCCACGTGGCAGCTTGCGCCCCCTGTTACTGTTACCTTTGCCCAAACAGCATCTTGATCGTCATCAATGACCAATTCGTTGACTTTTTGGACAAAGCCACTTGTTTCTCCTTTATGCCAAATGATTCCTCTGCTTCGGCTGAAATAATGCATTTCTCCTTTTTGTATGGTGAGCCTAAAAGCCTCCCGATCCATGTAAGCATGCATCAATAGTTCACCTGTTTCAAAATCGGTCGTTACAACAGGGATGAGTCCTTTTGAATCAAATTTAGGGGCTAGTTCATTACCTTCTTCAACTTGTTTTATGCTTTTTCTCTCAGAGAAAATATTTTCATTTTTCACTTGTTTCATATCTCCTATTTAACAACTCTGTTTCCAACTGGACACTCAAACCTGCCCTCACATTCTCAGTACGTTCAGCCGATAGTGTTTTCCACCATGCCAACGTGTCCCTGGCTGTTTCTCTTGTGGGTCGATTCCAGAGTCCTTTAGCTACTGATCTCTCACCACTGACTAGAGCTGCACCAGCATATTCAGAAATGGGTGGTATCCAGATTGGAAATGCACCTTCATCAATGTTGCCTTGAGCTTGGATAAATTCGTAGTCAATCCAGACTGGGTCCATGTCTGCCCCTGTAACTGCAAGACTGTCATTTAAAAGATTGCCCATTGTGAAAGTACCTGCAGGCGTCACGGTATTGTATGTTCCTATTATATTTTTATCGGCTACATCGATGGTAAATTTTGCCAAATCCCGGACATCAATAATCTGAATCATGTCTTCCGGAGTGCCTGGCCAGACCATTTGACCACCCAGTAGGGTGCGTGCAAGCCAGTAGGTATAGCGATCAGTGTGATCACCTGGACCTGCAACATAGGTAGGACGAAGGACGGACAGTCGCTCTTCGCCAAATTCCTCTGCAACTTTTTTTTCGCATAGCGCTTTAAGTGGACCATAGGTTTCGTTGGTTACATTTTCGATGCTTTCATCAGCAATTTTAGCTAATGGTGCGTCTTCGTTTATAGGCTTGGCTAAACTGGCATAGGCTGAAACCGTAGAGGTATAAATGTAGTGTGAAGTGACAGGCGCCAGCAGCCTGGCTGAATCCCTAACATGCCGTGGCACATAGCCTGAGTTGTCAATAACCACATCCCAGTTGTGTCCATTCAGAGCATCCAATCCGTTATTTCTATCGCCAATAAGGGTTTCTAAATCAGGGAATAAAGTGTTGTTGGTGCGACCTCTATTGAAAAGGGTTACATTATGTCCTCGTTTTAATGCTTCTCTAACCATGTGTGGGCCTAGAAAACCAGTACCCCCTAGAATCAAAATACGCAGTGAATTTCCGTTGAAGTTTACATAATTCTTCGCTTGAGATAGTTGGAGCGGACTACCAAAAGCAAGTGCCCCGGTTCCTAATAACCCTGCTTTGAGGATCTGACGTCGTTTATTGTCCATTATATTTTGTCAAGTTGTTGAATGTTAATGTTCAGTCACAAGTTTATATGAGGCTCTATTAGATATCTATTCACTCTCATTGATCTGATCAACTTGAGGCACTGGGTTTGTTGAGGTAAGGTCTAAACATGAAAAAATTAGGCCAATGGGGTGTAGCCAAGCGGTAAGGCAACAGGCTCTGACCCTGTGATTCGCAGGTTCGAATCCTGCCACCCCAGTATTTACAGTATTGCCAAGCCACAAAATCTTGTAAATCACAAATTGGCTTAATAAGATGATTGCTCAACTTCAACAACCGATGCTAGGGAAGGACGGTCGATGCGATGGATATCAAAGAAGCACAACGATACTTAGGAGAAGTTGATGTTCAATCATTGAGCGAAGCCATTCTCGCTCAAGAACCGCAGGCTTGGACAGAGCAATTGATTCGCCAACAAACCTACGAGGTGCATCGGGATACAGAGTCGATTGTTTTATTGTTTTGTGATGAGTCTTGGCCAGATGGCGAAATACATCGAGAGGCTGGTTGGGATCGTTTGGCTGCAGTTGCTATGCCGGTCATCGATTATATTATTGAAAACTACTATAGTCCGGGAGGCACGCTTTTGCGTGCAATGGTGGCAAAGTTGAAGGCAGGGGGCCGTATTAGTCCCCATGTTGATTCATTGCAGTCCTTCCATATGGGGCACCGCATCCACGTACCCATCACGACCAGTGCTGCTGTACGTTTTATGATCGAAGGCAAGCCTTATCAGTTCGAGGTGGGTAAGGCCTATGAGCTTAATAATCAAAAGACACACAGTGTCATGAACATGAGTAAAGAGGACCGTATTTCCTTTATTTTTGATTATGTTCCACCTGATCTAAACGAAAACGCATAAGATCCAAATCGTCAGTATGAATGAAGAGACCAGTCCCAAGGATATAAGTATTGCTCAAGCAATCAGCTTTATGCGATCCAATCGACCGCTCCGAGCGGAAGAGCTTTGTCGCGATTATCTCAGCAAAAACCCAGGATGTACCGAACACCTTCGCTTATTGAGCCATGCATTGATGAAACAAAATCGACTGACGGAAGCAGAAGAGAAACTCAGATTTGCCATATCTTTATCGCCTAATTATCCTCAGCTGCATGAAGATCTAGGCAGTGTTTTTGCGATGCAATCTCGTTTTGATGAAGCCATCCCTGAGTTGGAAACAGCGATTCAACTTCAACCAGCATTGCCGCTGGCACATAAAAAACTTGGCCAGGCTTTGGCTGCAGTGGGCCGAGGAAAAGAGGCCGATGAAGAATTTCAGAGATACATCGATAGCGATCCCAATCGAGAAGCCGTTATCAAGGCTGCAGATCTATTGAATGAAGAAAAAACTGAAGAGGCGATGGATACATTGCGAGCTGTACTCAAAAGCAAGCCCGATGATGTCAACGCTATGCGTTACTTGGCTCTTGCTTATCGACAGGCTGATAAAAATCTTCAAGACGCAGAAGCGCTATTGCGAAGTGCTGTCCAGCAAGCACCGGATTTTATCCCAGCATGGTTCGACTTAGGATCATTATTGAGCATGCGTGATAAAAGAATGGAAGCCATTGCTGCTTATGAGAAAGTTGTTGAACTGGATCCAGACAACGCTGCAGCTTGGGGCGGTTTAGGCAGTGCTTATGCTGTCGCTATGTATCCCGATAAGAGTGCTGAGGCCTATGCTAAATCCGTTGCATTGAAGCCCAATGTACCGAATGTGCTGATGGGACAAGCCCATGTACTCAAAACTTTGGGAGACCAATCTGGCGCTCTTAAATCCTATCGCAGAGCGATTAAAATCAAACCTGATTTTGGCGAAGTCTATTGGAGTATGGCGAACCTCAAAATTTTCCAGTTTGAGAAGGAAGAAGTGACCGCCATGTTGCAGCAGTTGGAGCAGGATAGCCTATCAAAAAGTGAAGAGATTCATTTTCGCTTTGCGCTTGGTAAAGCCTTTGAGGATAAGAAGGATTATGAGCAGGCTTGGCACTATTATCATACAGGTAACCAAGAACAGCGGGCGCTTGTAGATCACTATCCAGTGGAAATGGAAATGCGTCATAGTCAGCTAAAACAGGTTTTTAATAAAGAGTTTTTAAAAGAGCATGCTGATGTTGGTTACGATGCTGAGGATCCAATTTTAATTGTTGGCCTACCTCGCTCTGGCTCAACTCTGGTTGAACAAATTCTTGCTAGCCACAGTCAGGTGGAGGGTACTTCGGAATTGCCTGTGTTAGGTAGATTGTCCGAGTCCATAGGTCAGTACCGCACCGACGGTATTAAATACCCGGAGGCAGCCAAAGATCTTCGCAACAAGGATTGGCGAGCCTACGGTCAGCAATACATCCAAGAAACCCAGCGCCATAGAGTTACAGACAAACCTTTTTTCACCGATAAATTACCCAATAACTTTCCGCAGGTGGGTCTATTGAGCCTTATCCTGCCCAATGCCAAAGTGATTAATGCAAGACGCCACCCCTTTGACAGCTGTTTGGGCAGCTATAAGCAATTGTTCAGCAAAGGGCAGAATTTCACCTACGATATGCTCGATCTTGCACACTATTATCAGCAGTACGATGCCATGATGAAGTATTGGCAGAAAGTGTTACCGGGCAAGGTTCTGGATGTGCATTATGAGGAGACCGTGGATGATTTAGAAAGCCAAGTACGCTCCATCTTGGATTTTTGTGGTTTGCCCTTTGAACAGAACTGCGTGGACTTTCATCAAACGGAACGTGCAGTAAAAACAGCAAGCTCAGAGCAGGTCAGACAGCCTATTTACACCGGTGCTTTGGGTACTTGGCGTCGTTATGAAAAATACCTAGATTTATGGCAGGAACAACTTGGCGACATTATTGATGAATTGCCCGAGGTATCCCGAAACGCCGGGTTATAAATTCAAAGATTAATGCTTTAGGTAAACGGCCAAACTTCCAGACCGTGGATGGCATTACGAACATCTTTACTCAGTTGAACCGAGCCCAGCGTTGTGTTCTCAGCTAGATCATAAAGCGTTACCGTTGACGGTGAAGCACCGCCAGCAACAACGATGTCGGAAAGCAAACATAAACCCCGAGCAAAACCAGGTCTTGCCAGTTTTTCATCCTCTGATGTTTGGTGATTGAGTTCGCTAGGGTCATACTTCGGAACAGCCATCGCCCGGTCTTCCTCGCCTTCCCCACGACCGGTATACCGAAGTACATCGTCTGCAGAGTCATTGAATAAAACACCATCTCTGAAAGGTTGGGCATTGTGCGTGCCTGCTGGTAACTCTACGGCCATGTTAATAGCCTTGCCATTGAAGTGAAGCATGCCACCTGTTCGCAGCCCAGAGATATACATGCCATGGCGATTGCAAAACACATTATTGATGTGCATTTTGTTTAACATCAGGGGGCCATCATCAGTCAGTGGATCAAAGCCCACAGTCTTGAATTTAACGCCCCTACGTTGAATGTTCATCCCCCAGTTGAAACAGTGTTGACCCAAATCAAAACCCAAAATACTGTCAAAACCAGTAGAGGTAAGAAATAGGCTCCGCTCAAACACAGTAATTTCATGACAATGCTTAAGATAAGGGTTGCGCCATGAATCAATCAATTCAAAGTCAGGAGTGTAGGCAAACAACTCATCACTGGCAGCAATAAATACTTGCTCATCGTCAAAAGCTATTCCTCTAAGACCTCGATCCCAGCCACGACCTTGCCAGTCGATTCCAGAAGTATTCCAATCAATGGTTTGTTCTACCTTCTGATTTTCAAGATCGATTAGATATACACCACCGTGACTCTGCCCTTGTTGAGCGCCTCGCACCACAGAACTGGTGACAAGCTTTGTCATACAATATTGAAGAGGGACTAGTCTGGTTGCCTCAAAATGTTTTTCTCAGGGTCAACCATGTGGTTCGAGGCTGAGCAAGGGTTCTGACATTATTGTTTAGATCACTGCCGAAAATACCCGAATAAGTGTTTCCACTGGTATTCACAAAGCTATAGTTTTCCTGATCAAAAAGATTGTCTATATACACACCTACTTCCCAACCATTCCCCAGATTATCAAGGCCAATTGAGAAATTGCTTTCGTTGTGGGACGGTGAAATCCCATTGGTGTCATTTTGTATAATATTCCAAGTTCTGTTCCACATTCTGGATTGAAAGCTCATGCCATAATAGGCCCAGAGATCGGCTCCAGCGATGGAACCAGGTTTTTCATAGGTAATACCGATATAGCCTTTCCTATCAGGAGAATTGGGCATGACCATACCTTTGCGATAAACCGAACCACCGGGTGTGGTGTACTCCGTAGTAAATTTAGAAGTTTTGACGAGTGCACTACCACTGATATTGAGGTTTTCCGTGATCTGGTATTTCACATCAATCTCAAGTCCCTTGGATTCAGCATCTCCAGCATTCACAGTACCGCCTACCCACCAAGGACCGACGCCACCCCAATGTGCGATCTGCATATCAGACCATTTCATCAAAAAGTATTGAGCATTTATTTGTAAGGTATTGTCCTTCCAGTTGCTCTTGATGCCGATTTCATAGTTGTCCATGAAGTCTGCATCATATTTTGCCGGCACTTGCCCGGTGGCAACTGCACGGGGGGCGTTGTCGCCTCCAATTCTGAAACCTTGACTGAATAAGGCATACACCATTTTATCCTCATCAATGGTGTAGGTGGCACTAAACTTATACAGAGTATCTTTATCTTTACCCTTACTGAATATTTCTCCATTCGACGCTATCCCGCCACCAGCAAATGGGGGTAACCCCTCTGGAAACACATCCCTGTTGTAGGTATCACGTTTAAATTCAGACCAGCGCATACCGGCACCCAGTGTCAGTTTGTCGGTCACATCGTAGCTGAATTCACCGAACACCGCGGTTTGTTCCACTGTATCTTTATAGGTGTCGGCGTAGCTAATGGTGGTATTGATTGGGCAATCTACAAAATCGGCATAGTAGTAAGCGTAGTAACAAGCCCAATAATTCGCATAGTAAGCGGCATCGGTGGACATGTAGTCAGGATGACCAGTACCGTAATACCATGTGTCATAAGTGTCTTCCCAATAATATCCGACCATCCACTGGAGTTTGCTGTCGCCTTTGGAAGCCAAGCGAATTTCAGCTGCATCGCGTTCTTGATATTGATCGTTAAAAGTATGGGCACGGGTGTAGTCAGTGTCATACAAGCCGTAACCATAATAGGCATCTCTATATTGCGTGTAAGCATGGTTGTCCCACATATAAACAATGTCACGTTCAAAATGTGTGACGGTGGCTGCGAGATCAGCAAAACCCAAATCGCCCTTTAAAGTAAGGGCTGAAGAGTACCAATCGTCATCTCGCATTTCTTCCACAAAGCGAGTAATTTTATGTTCCCCAAGAGCAGGATCGGTTTCCCAGGCACCATCGAGTTCGCTATCTTCAGCCACATAACTCAACAGCGCGGACCATTTATCAGATATGCTCCACAATGCAGAAATACGTCCACCGGTTACATCGTAGGTATTAAAATCATCTTCCACTAGATCTGCATTGTCGTAACTTCCACTAAAGCTGCTTCCGTAAACATTATCGACATAGCCGCCATCGCTCGAGGTGTAACCCACAAAACGCATGCTCAAAGCATCGCTTAGGGGTATGTTGACGTATCCATTGACATCAAAGCTGCTGTCACCGCCTTTAATGCTGCCTAAAGAAGTCTCGACCGAACCATAATAGCCAGTGTGATCGGGTTTGTTGGTGATCATTCGAAGTGTGCCGGTTTGAGAAGTAGAGCCAAACAGGGTGCCTTGAGGCCCAGGCAATGCTTCAACACGTTCCATGTCAATGACCCGTACGCTCACCTGCTGTGAACTGGTGGTCATCGCTTGCTCATCTAGGTAAAGGGCAACGGTGCTGTCAACATACCAAGTATACGCATCCTGAGTTACTCCCCTCATGACCAAGTCATTTCGCCCAGGAACTTCCGCCGTCAACACGACACTGGGCAAGGCCTTGATGTAGTCAGCCATACTTTTGATGCCCATTTTCTCAATATCTTCATTCGTCAAGGCCATGATGGATTGGCCTACGTCTTGTATATTAACTTCACGCTTGGTTGCAGTAACTATGATCTCTTCAAGTCCTGTTGATTCCTGAGCCAGTGCGACAGGTGTTGTCAATCCACTGCTAACCAATGCAGCGGCAAGACCATAAGGCCATACAGCTACTAAGTTCTTATTTTTTGAATCCGATTGATTATTCATCGATCACCTCATACATAAAATATATGCTCTTTCCATGAGTAAAGATGCTATTTGCTCACAGTGCACTCTTCTGGTTATCTAAAGGTCAACCACTTAAACAGTGTGACATGCGGTAGTTTTTATTGTCAAGCTCATTTAATTAAGGATAAACTTCAATATTAGCCACACACATTAAAGGAGAATTATCAATGCAATGGACCAATAGAAGAATTCTAATGACTTTAATAGGCATGATTTTAATTTTCACAGTCTTAATTGCATCCAGATTTGAGTTTTCCAGGTCTAACGAATACCTGCCAGCAGTTTTACTCAAGCCCAATGGGGAACCTGTTTCCTTGCCCATCAAGGAAAAGCCAGTTGTGGTAATGACCGGCTGGGGTACACCCATCGGTTTTAACAAGGCCTACGATGATTATATTTTTTGGCGAACGTCCGGTGGTGTGAGAATTACTGAGCCCAATCAAGCCTGTAGCCAGTGGCATTCAGGAACTTTCCCTTACCAGATTGAAATGGCCAGAGTTCCTTTTGCAGTTGGTCGAAAAGTAGAAGGTTTTGAAAGATTTTGGGACAGCAGAGGAGCTTATAAAATCAGCGAAGATGGCCAAACCTATTATCCAATTATCACCAATAAGGCGGACGAATTCCCTTTCATGGGTGGCGATGCTGAACCGATAAAGGCTGCCGATCTTGAAGGTGTAGATATTCTTCCATTGAAAGATTATGTCAGTGGCATTACTCGAAAGTATGGACCGGATCCAAGAAGTGGGATTGATTATCTCGAAGGTACTTATTTAATCAATCAGCCCAACGGAGTCAATGATTTCTATGAAATTGACAAAGCATACCGTCCTCGAATATACGGCATGATGGGATGGGATCCGGATAAACCGGCTTATTTTCCTGATTACAAAATCAAACGCGACAAAATACTGAAAGCTTATATTAAGGAGTATTTTGGTAATCAGATCAGGGTCACCGAAGGCTTTTATTCTCCCGTTCCTGGATTGAGCAAGCACCTCAAAGACACGATGCCAAGAATTGCTAGAAATGGCTATCGCAAGGTCGTATTGACAAAGCCAATTACTGATCACAATTTGTACGCAAACAATTACTGGGATCTCCGTCTTTCTTACCAATCCCTCTGCAGGGCCGGATTTGATAAGGACGATATTGAACTCAGTCACATCAGAATGTATGGCAGGACACCGGAATACAATTATATTTTGCACAAGAATTTACGTCGTCATTTGGATCTTATTGATCCTAAAGATGAAGTAGCTGTTATTTATGCGACTTTTGGAGCGCCTTGGCCTGGCGCGAATCCAGTAGGGCCTATGTCCAATGCAACACCTTTCATCAATGAATTTTTTCATGAAAATGCCTATTTGAATTTTCTCAGCATCAAGCGCTATATCGAAGAACATGAGAAAGATTACGACATCTCTTTCAAGAGAACTGGTGGGAATGGCAGTGTCGATGCAAGAATCAATAATCTGTATGCTTATACTCAATACAGCCCGGATAAACTGGGTTATCCTGAAGATCCACTGAGGTATTGGCAAGTTAGGGAATCGATTGAAGATGCAATACTTAACCAGGGCAAAAAAGAAGTTGTGGTCATGCTGTCGCATTGGGGATACACATTCTGGATTCTGATCACCAACATGCGTGAAACCTGGGATATTCCCTTAAATTCAATAGAGGAAATTCAAAATGGTGAATATCGGATGACCTGGTGTGAAAAATATCAGGGTCCTGGAGATTATGAACAAGTCGCAGCAGTTAATAATAAATGCCCTGATGGATTTACCAGATTGCAACTCACCGAAGCTTTTGAAGATCAAATGGAGGATTTAGCATTCAATTATGCCAACCGCATACGGGGTGGATTAGAACGATTTGGTGTTTTTCCAAATCTTGACATAAACATTGCTGCTAGTGGTGAAATCACCATGCTGGAAGGTGGAAATGTTACGGTCGTTGAGGGACCTTTGGCAGGCGTAAAATTAGATGTGCCAGGGGATCCACAACCTGGAAAGCCAGCCAGCTATGAATGGCAAAACCGATGGCGTCCGGAATCAGATCCAAACCCCAATACAGGTCCTGATGCGGTAAGAGCCATCAACGAATATGCACAAATCAGCGACTTCTTAGATGGCCCCAAAGATGATTTTACAGCTGTGATTGGGACTCAAGCGAAACGTACTCCAGAAGAGTTGATGCCAAAACATCCTAATGCAGTTTCACCAACAATATTTTTTGGTCCATATAAAACTCTCTTCAATGCTCCTGCGACACTAACCTTGCCTTACGATAATGCAAGAGTTAAGAATCCGAAGAAAATCAGGCCTTATGTATTTAATGAAGTAACTGAAAAATTCGAAATCGTGCCGAAGGTGATGAATAACATAGAACCTCTCCTTAGTGAGGAAAATAAGAGTTTAACTTTTCAGGTCCAGATTTTGGGTCAATACGTTTTAGTGGAAGAAAGTTAGACTAGATAGCCAAGTTGTCTTTTTCTCTCTGTTTAGCCAATTCGATTTGTTTTTGTCGTTCTACAAAGCGTTCTTTTCTTTCTTCTGAGTGGAAGTTGTAACAATGCGGACAGCTTACACCCTCAGTGTAATGATCACTTGCTTTATCATCTTCATTAATTGGCATGCGACAGGCATGACACATATCAAAATCACCTTCAATCAATCCGTGCTGTAATGAAACCCTGTCATCAAATACAAAGCATTCCCCTTTCCAAAAGCTTTCTTCAGGCTTAACTTCTTGCAGGTATTTTTGGATTCCTCCTTGTAGTTGCAATACCTCTTCAAAACCCTCTTGTAGCAAATAAGAAGAGGCTTTTTCGCATCGGATACCGCCAGTACAAAACATCGCAATTTTTTTTGTCTTCTTCTTCATGATTGGTTTGAGTTTCTGATCAACCCATTCTGGAAATGCACGAAAAGATTTGGTATTCGGTTGTATGGAATTGGCGAACGTTCCAACTGCATGTTCATAGTAATTTCTGACATCAACTACAACAGTGTTAGGATCCATAATTACATCGTTCCATAATTTTGGAGTTATATATTTTCCGGTAATTTTGGCTGGCTCAACTTCAGTTTTTCCCATGGAGACTATTTCTTTCTTAATTTTGATTTTCATCCGTTTAAAAGTCTTTCCAGTTGCAGTTGAATATTTAGGAGTATGGGAAACCAATCGATGATCCTCCCAGAGAAATTCCAGTACGGCTTGAACACCATGTGCTGTTCCTGAAATGGTTCCATTAATTCCTTCGGGAGCCAGAAGAATCGTACCCACAGTTCCAGCTTTATTACAGACTTTGTCCAATAATGGTTTCAGACTCTTAAAATCATCCCAGTCTACAAATTTATAAAACGCAGCTACTATGGTTTCTGTTGTAGTTGACATTTTTTTATTATGGTCCAGCCAAACCAGTTAGCCAAGTTGATGGCTAGTAACTGCGATCAATGGCAAAACGAGCAAGTTGTATCAGGGCATCTTTGTATTGACTTTCTGGTAGGCTCTCCAGTGCACTGATTGCCTTTTTAGAAGCGGCTTTTGCTTTTTCTGTGGCCAGTGCCAAAGCGCCACAAGATTTAATATATTCTATAATTTGTTTGCTGTGACTGGAGTCTTTGTTTTTAATTGCTTCTCGAATCATTAACTGTTCTTTAGAGTTGCATCGTGCCAGAGCATATATTAGGGGCAAGGTTGGTTTTCCCTCAGCGAGGTCGTCCCCTATATTTTTGCCCATAATCTTAACGGAAGAACTATAGTCAAAAACATCGTCAATGAGTTGAAAAGCGATTCCCAAATGGCGGCCATATTCAGTCAGGCTTGATTCCACGATTTGCGATTGGTCTGCTAGTACCGCACCAATGCTGACGCCTGCCTCAAACAATTTGCCAGTCTTGCGATAGATTACGTCCATGTATTCTGTTTCAGTGATATCGGGGTTACCGCTGTAAATCAACTGTAAAACTTCCCCCTCAGCGATGGTGTTAGTTGTATTTGCCATGATTTCCATGACACGCATT
>LUMJ01000846.1_pt1 | contig 13993 bp, 14 predicted proteins | sample 729631 | NCBI WGS metagenome assembly LUMJ01 (sample SAMN03860266, study PRJNA289734) | marine metagenome | biome: seawater column; feature: ocean; material: water; isolation source: Red Sea water column Station 22 - depth 500m | place: Saudi Arabia: Red Sea | collected 2011-10-15 | depth 500 m | reverse complement strand
CACTTAATGAAGTAAATTCGTCGGCTTTTTGAGAAGGTAAAATGATGATTATTGCTATCGATGGACCGGCCGCTACTGGCAAAAGTACCACTGCAAAGATCGTCGCCAAAAAATTGGGGTACACTTACCTCGATACAGGAGCGATGTACCGCTGTGTGACGTTGGCATTTTTGAATGACAAGGTAAATCTCGATGACACGCAACTGATCCAAAAGATCCTTGATGAAATTGAAATACAATTTGAGGAAAATGAAGGAGAGGTTATTGTGTTAATGAACAATGTGGATGTGTCAAACGAGATCCGTTCTTTAGATGTGACAAAAAATGTCAGTGCTGTTAGCGCTTTAGAATCCGTTCGCAATGCTATGGTAAAGATCCAGCGAAAGATCGCATTAAAAACTGATTGTGTCATGGAAGGAAGAGATATAGGAACTGTTGTTTTCCCGGATGCAGATGTAAAGATCTTTCTTATTGGTGATATTGAAGTTAGAGCTAAACGTCGCCAGTTGGACCTTGAATCTTTGGGTGAAGAAAAGACCATCCAAGAATTAGTGGATGACATTGAAAAACGAGACCAGTATGATTCATCAAGGGAGATATCCCCTTTGAGAAAAGCAGAGGATGCTGTGGAAGTTGATACGAGTCAGATGACCATCGATGACCAAGTATCAAGGATAATTGAAATCGTAAACCAAAAACAATAATATTAACAGGAACTAATAACCAATGAGTAACGAAGAACTGACCCAGGAACAGACGACTGAAACAAACGTTGAGGACGTCAGTGTAGACACTGCTGTAGAAGAGACAGTTGTGGAAACACCAATGAAGACGCATCTACAAATGGAGAACCAAGTGTAAATATCAATTATTTAGATCCTAATTTATTTGGTGATATCAAAACGATCACTCGTCAAGAGATCAATGAAGCAGAGGTCAATGAAGATATCACAGAGGATCTAATAGGAAAATATGAGAATTCATTGGCCGAGATTCATGAGAATCAGGTCATCAAAGGCCGTGTCATTGGAATGAACGAGCATGTCATTCTTATAGATATCGGATTCAAATCGGAAGGAATGATCGATCGAGATGAATTCACTGAGGAAACATTACCCAAGATCGGTGACCAGATCGATATTTATTTAGAACGGCTTGAGGATCGTAGAGGAAATATGGTCCTTTCAAAAGAAAAAGCCGATTTTATGCGCCGTTGGCAAGAACTTCGGGAAATGTTTGAAGCTGAAACAACGTTTTCCTGTAAGATCGTCAAGCGGATCAAGGGCGGAATGGTGGTTGACCTTGAAGGTATCCATGGTTTCCTCCCCGGTTCACAGATAGATGTAAGGCCCATCAAAGATTTTGACACATTGCTGGATACGGAGATCGAAGTACGAGTCGTCAAGCTAAACGAAGCGCGGAAAAATATTGTTGTATCACATAAGGTGATCTTGGAAGAAAGTCTGAAAGAACAGCGAGACGCTCTATTGAGTGACATGGAGATCGGAACAGTCCTGGAAGGTCGTGTCAAAAATGTTACGGATTTTGGTGTATTTATTGACCTAGGTGGAGTGGATGGACTTCTTCATATTACAGACCTGTCGTGGGGTCGAGTAAATCACCCATCGGAAGTCGTAAATATTGATGATGAGTTGACAGTTAAGATCATCGATTTTGATAGAGAAAAACAACGGGTATCCCTTGGGTTGAAACAATTGACTCCTCATCCATGGGAAGATGTAGAGGTCAATTATCCAGTTCATTCCAATGTGAAAGGAAAGATCGTCAGCATGACCAATTATGGTGCTTTCGTTGAATTGGAGCCTGGCGTTGAAGGATTGATCCATGTATCAGAAATGTCTTGGACCCGGCATGTTAAGAATCCAAATGAACTCTATGCGCTGAATGATGAAGTAGAGGCCATGGTCCTTTTTATAGATTCTGATGATCGTAAGATCAGCTTGGGTGTTAAGCAGCTTGAGCCGGATCCATGGGATGATCTTGAAGAAAAATATGTTGTTGGTTCAACCCAAAAAGGTGTAGTGAATAACCTGACTCGCTTTTGTTGAATTGGAAGATTGTATTGACGGATTGATCCATGTATCAGATATGTCTTGGACAAAAGTGATCCGCCATCCAAAAGAAGAGATGGAAAAAGGTCAAGAGGTTAAGGTCAAGATCCTGGAAATATCTCGAGAGAATCGTCGTATATCGCTCGGATTGAAACAAATATCTGATGACCCATGGCCAGAGATCATCAAACATTTTGAAACTGGCAAAGAAGTCAGCGGAGAGATCATTCGTGTCTTGGATAAGGGTATTATCCTTCAATTAGATATGGACGTTGAAGGTATCATACCATTTGGTAAAAAACCCAAGAAACAACGAAAGGAAGTCGCTTCTCAGTTGAATCAAGGTGAATCTGTCTCTGGTAATGTTATGGAAGTCAAGCCAGATGACAAAAAGGTCATACTCTTTTCAGAGAAGTATTCTGAAGGCGGAGAGAAAGCCACAAAGGATTCTGTTAAGGAATTTCTAGATGAACAAGAAGCGCCCGCTTCAGAGAAAATTGAAATTCCTGATGAGCTTCAGCAGGATGAGACTGAAGGATCCACTGAAGAAGAATAAGGATATTCTCTAAAAAAACGATGAAATAATGAACAAGACTCAGCTGCAGAACTATCTCAAATGGAAATCATTGGGAATGAGGTTAGGCGCAGTTGGTCTGGCATTGTTACTGTGGGTATTCGTTGTCAGTGAAAATGAATACTCCATGATCATCGACATACCAATTGAAGCGCGTAATTTGAGCGCTCAAAAGGCACACAAAAAAGAAGTTCCCGAAACCGCCCAGGTACGACTCAAAGGCCCCGGGCGTGTTTTATTTAAAACACTCCTCCTAAAAAACTTCATTTCTAATTTCAAACTTGTCATTGATCTGGATAGGATTTCGGAAGAATATGACTTTTATTTGAATGAATATTATGAACGCTATCCTCAAAAAGTAGTCCTTCCTCCTTCATATGAATTGGAATATATCGAAGTGGTATATCCTGATTCGATACACATTAGTTTAGATGAATACATGGTAAAACGATTGCCTGTAAAAGCTCCGGTCAATATTTCTACCTCTCCTGGTTACGCTGAAGTTGGAGACCTCCTGATCATTCCAGATTCCATGGACGTGGCTGGTCCGAGAGAAGTGATCCAGGCAATGGAATTTGTCTCTACGGTACAAGATACATTTATATCGCAGGAATTTGATCTGAATGTGAATCTTGGTATTGATAGGAAAATGCGTTCATTGATAGAATATTCTGAACCGCTGATCCAGTTAAAACAAGATATCCAACCTGTTAGTGAACGGATTATCAGTGAAATTCCAGTGAGAGTGTATAATGTCCTCCCTAATTTGCGTTTATTTGTAAATCCAACGACAGTTTCATTAACCGTAATTGGCGGGGTGGACCGGATCGCATTAGTTGAACCGGAAGATATTTCTGTTACGATCAATTTTGCAGAGCAATGGGTTTCGGGAAAGAATTATTACGAACCAAATGGGAAAGAACCGGAAGATATTCTCGATTGGCAGGATCTATCTCCTAGAAACCTTGAACTTGTTGTCACAAAGGAAAGCCATTGATCATTTTAGGTGTTGAGTCGTCTTGCGATGAGACGGCTGCAGCAATTTGTTCTGACAATAAGATCTTATCTAGCGTTGTCAGTTCTCAAGTGATTCATATTGAATTTGGAGGTGTTGTTCCTGAATTGGCATCCAGAGAGCACGAGAAACTGCTGAATTCAATTGTTGATAAAGCTATTAAAGAGGCTTCGCTCACATTAAGTGATCTAGAGGGTATTTCAGTCACACAAGGCCCTGGACTTGCAGGTACACTTTTAGCAGGTGTTTGTTTTTCAAAAGGATTAGCTCATGGTTTGAATATTCCTATTATAGGAGTAAACCATTTAGAAGCTCATATTTTCGCCAATTTTTTAGCTGATCCAGAATTAGAATTTCCCTTTATATGTTTGTTGGTTTCCGGCGGACACACTCAAATATGGCTAGTAAAAGATATGGGCAAATATGAATTATTGGGATCAAGCAGAGATGATGCGGCCGGCGAAGCATTTGACAAGGGGGCAAGGATATTGGGCCTGGGGTATCCGGGCGGCCCTGCAATAGAAAAACTGGCCAAGAATGGAGATCCAAAAGCGGTGGATTTTCCTCGTGCATTTTATAATGATGATACGATTGAATACAGTTTCAGTGGTTTGAAAACAGCATTGTTGTATTTTATGGATTCAAACAACGATGAAGTATCTAAAGAAGATGTTTCTGCCAGTTATCAACAAGCAATTATTGATGTATTGGTGAAAAAACTGCTTCAAGGAGCTACAGATAAGAATTTTGATGTGAATGCTCTAGGGTTCATGCGCCGAAATAATAACTGGGATTTTGGGTTCCGCAGCCAGATCCGTCGGGACATTCCCAAGAGCATTTTTCTGAATCAGTCCATGTCATTGCGAATAGGTCTTCGAGGTTCCGGGAATGACCTTATAACCGGCAGGGATATTGACATTGAACAGAATAATCTATTTATGAATTACTGGAGTATTAAATGGGCCACAAGGTTTAACCCACAAGTTTATGAGGATGATGATCTCTTCCGTGACTCTCGGGCTATGGTTATTTTACATGAGGCTTGGGAATCCTACGAACAATTGTATTCTTTGCACTCATTTTTCTAATGACTCAACCAAAATTGGTCTGGAAGGATCGTATCCAAGAAGACCTGAAATGGAATCTCTATGTAGATCGATCTGTAAGTATGGGTTATCATCAAAGTATTTCGCCTTCCTCGTATATCAACGGAGTAAGGTCCTTTGTTACCTCTGTAAATGAAAAAATGGATAATTCTTCTGTGATTTATTTTGATCATGCGTTGAATAAAGATACAAAATTTGAATTAGTCGGTGGTGCTACAGACCTTGGTATAGTTTTAGAACATATAAGAAAAAATGATAAATCACTTTCAGGGGCAATAATTATAACAGATGGACAGGTGACCAAGGGAGAAAAAGAAAATTATAATGTAACAGATATAAATGTACCCATTCATATAATTGGCGTAGGAGATACCATACCGATGATCGATGTTGCGATCCATGAAATTAATGCTCCAACTGTAGTAATAAAGGGTGAAGATTTCACTACTGATGTCAGTATTACAGCTTTAGGTCAAGTTGATGGTAGGATCAATGTTCTTTTGTACAAAAATAACAAATTGATCGGATCAAAATTTATTCATTTGAGTGGGGAAGGCTCCGTTTCAAATGTAAAGTTCATGGTTAGTGCCAATGAATTAGGTGAAAATAATTATAACATAAAAGCAACTGTACTGGAAGATGAGATCAATATTGATAATAATAATAGAAAATTTTCTGTTACTGTTTTGAAGGATAAGTATCGTGTAGGATTGATCACAGGTTCCCCAAATTTTAATACAGGTCCAATAAAACGGATAGTATCTGACATACCACGTATTGAATTAGACCACTATATACAAAAAAAGGATCAATTCTCTCCGTCTATAAACCAATTTTGGTCAACTCCCTATGAGTTGATCATTTTAGAAAATTTTCCTATTGAGCCATTATCGGGAAGATGGCAAAGGATCTTTGCAAAAAAAATAGCTGCTGAACGTTCGGGGATTTTCATTTATGCTGGTCCAAATGTAAGTGAGAGGTCTTTTAAGACAGTAAGTCCTATAGTGCGCGTAAATAAATTTGATAAAGGAGGTAATAAATTGGCCAATTGGTATTGGACAGATGATCGATTGATCAACAATTTAAATAGTGATCTCTCAATCGTAGATCTTCCGCCTCTAACACCAAACATCAATTTATTATTATCCGATGACCAGAGATCTTTGGCCTATTATGAAAATAGCGAATATCCAGTCTTATATGTTGGGGAAGAAGATGATTTAAGGTATGGAGTGTGGACTGCATCTGATTTCTCAACAGGATATTATAAATTGACTGAATCACAAAACGAAAAACTAATGAAAACAGCAATGTCTGAAATATTATCGTGGTTGATAAAACTTGGAGGTGATGAGGAGCTGTATTTTAGATTTAATAAAGATATATTTCAACAAGGTGAAGAGATCAAATTGATTGGAACTCATTTTACTGATGAGAATACTGATATTTCCTCTATTACAGGATATGTAAGTTTGAGTAAAAATGGTAAAAAACATTCTAAGCACGAATTGCATTTTGACCCTGTAAAGAGCATGTGGAAAGCTGAATTTATTGCAGGAAAACCAGGCAAATATAATTATGAGATCTTATTTGATAATAAAAACAATATAAAAAAGCAAAATGGAACAATATTCATTGATGAAAGTCAAATTGAACTAAACAATGTATCATTAAATACATACGCATTAAGTGATATAACAGATAGAACTAAAGGAAAATTCTATAAAGACCCGGGCAGAATTATTAGATATATTACATAATAAACAATTAAATGAAACAATTATTAGATCAGCAAAATTAAATGAGAACATCATCATCATCATCGTAATCATATTCTTTTTATCTATTGAATGGTATATACGGAGATTAATAGGGTATAATTGATATTTACTGTTTCGTATTCGTCGAGAAATACGTAGTTTTAATATAGGAAATTTATTCAAATGAAGAAAATTGCTGTCATAGGAACAGGCTATGTAGGTCTAGTCAGTGGAGCCGGAATATCAGATTTTGGTCACAAAGTTGTATGTACGGATATTGATTCAAATAAGATAGATCAATTAAGATCTGGGATAATTCCAATATATGAACCCGGGCTTGATGAATTAGTGAAACGAAACGTCTCTGCTGGTAGATTAACCTTTTCTCATGATATAGATTCATCGATAGTTAATTCAGATATAATTTATATTGCAGTGGGTACACCTGAGGGGAAAAATGGTGAATCAGATCTATCTGCAATCTTTAATGTCGCCCGGGCGATAAAATCCAATTTAAATGGATATAAGGTCATATGTACGAAAAGTACCGTTCCCATTGGTACGGGAAAGAAAATATTGGAGATAATATCAGAAAATTCAGAAAAAGACGTAAATGTTGATTATGTATCCAATCCAGAATTTTTAAGAGAAGGTTCAGCGGTAAAAGATTTTTTATGGCCAGATAGGGTAGTAATTGGTGCAACTGGAAAGAAAGCTTTTGAATTCATGAAGGACGTTTATCGACCTTTATATATTAATGAGACTCCAATTATTGAGACATCGGTAGAAACAGCAGAACTCATTAAATATGCCAGTAATGCGTTTTTATCTGTAAAGATCAGCTATATAAATGAGATCGCAAATATATGTGATGAGATAGGAGCAGAAGTTAATACTGTTGCTAAAGCAATGGGTATCGACGGACGTATCAGTCCTAAATTCCTACATCCAGGTCCTGGTTTTGGTGGTTCATGTTTTCCTAAGGACACAAAAGCTTTGATATCAATGGCTAATGATCTTGGCCTCCAGGTTAAGACAGTGGAAAGTGCGATTGAAGCAAATAATTTTCAAAAACAGAGAATGGTTAACAAACTGCGAACACTCTTAAAAGATGATATTTCTGGAAAAACAATCGCAATTCTTGGGCTGGCATTCAAAGCACAAACGGATGATATTAGAGAATCACCCGCCATTGATATGATCGAATATTTATTATCAAATAATGTTAATGTAAATGCTTTTGATCCTGTTGCGAATAATAATATGAAGAATAAATTCCCAGATTTGAATACTGTATCAAAATGGGAAGATGCTGTAAATGAGGCGGATTGCTTAGTGATAATGACAGAATGGAATGAATTCAGAGGAATGGATCTACAAAAAATAAAAGATCTCATGAAATCACCCAAGGTCTTGGACTGTAGAAACATATTAAGCATTGACGATCTGGAATCACTTGGATTTGAATACGATAATGTGGGAAGAAAAAAGAAATGAAGATCCATAATACGGATTTTCCAGGCCTAATTGTCATTGAACCACATGTTATACGTGATGACAGAGGGTATTTTTTTGAGAGTTTTCGTGATGATCTTTTGAAAGAAAATGGATTCAATATTGATTTTGTCCAAGATAATCAATCACGATCTACAAAAGGAGTATTAAGAGGGTTGCATTATCAATTGAATTATGGTCAAGGTAAGTTGGTAAGATGCACATATGGTGAAATATTTGATGCAGCCCTAGATATTCGTAAAGGATCTCCAACTTTTGGTAAAGTATTTACAAAAAAATTGAATGATAAGGATCATACTTCAATTTATATCCCTCCTGGTTTTGCCCATGGATTTTGTGTATTGAGTGAAGAAGCCATTTTTCAATATAAATGCACACATGTTTATCATCCTGAAGATGAATATGGGATACACTGGAATGATAAACAGATTGAATGGCCGATTACTGAACCAATATTATCAGGCAGAGATCAAAATTTCTTACCATTAGATGAACAGGACAACTCATTACTGCCGGAATTTGAGGGATAAGATATGGTGTTTCTAGTCACAGGTGGTAGCGGTTTTATAGGTTCAAACTTTATCCATTACCTTTTAAATAATGGTCTATCAGATAAGGTCATTAATTTGGATAAACTGACCTATGCTGGAAATCCTCAAAATATGATCGATTACGAAAATGAAGAGAGATACATATTTGTTGAAGGCGATATATGTAATAAAGAACTCATTAAAGAATTGTTAATGGTCCATCAACCGAATACTCTTGTGAATTTTGCTGCGGAGAGTCATGTAGATCGATCCATCGATGGCCCAAGTGATTTTATTGATACCAATATTCATGGATCGTTTATCCTTTTACAGGAATCATTAAGATATTTCAATGGGCTTGAAGATAAAAGCAAATTTCTCTTTCATCATGTTTCTACAGATGAAGTATTTGGCAGTTTGGGAGAGGATGGATTTTTTACTGAAGAAACTTCTTATGATCCAAGTTCACCTTATTCCGCATCAAAAGCTGCATCGGATCATTTAGTTCGTGCCTGGAACAGAACATTTGGTTTGCCCATTATGATCTCAAATTGTTCGAACAATTATGGCCCCTATCAATTTCCTGAAAAACTCATTCCACTAATGATCCTCAATTGTTTGGCAGAAAAGAAATTGCCTGTATATGGAACAGGAGAAAATGTGAGAGACTGGCTTTATGTTGATGATCATTGTGATGCCATCTATACTATCATTTCTAGAGGAAAAGTTGGTGAAACATATAATGTTGGTGGAAATAACGAGATAAAGAATATTGATATAGTAAAAACGATCTGTTCAATTCTAGATGAGGTCCACCCATCAAAATCACTGTCATCATATAAAGAACTTATATCATTTGTCAAAGATCGTCCAGGACATGATTTTCGTTATGCCATTGATTCCTCAAAATTGAAAAATGAATTGAATTGGGTACCAAAAGAAACATTTGAAACTGGAATTAAACAAACCATCAATTGGTATTTAGAAAATCAAACATGGTGGCAGGATATTCAAAACAATTCCTATCAACAGGAAAGATTGGGAGTGGTATGAAAAAGATAATAAATCAACTTCTTACATTTGCTATTTTTATTTGTATCTCATTTGCCCAAACAAGTTCTCCATTAGAAATGCTTGAAGTTGAAGAAAGCCAGACACCCATTTTGTATAGAGAGTATAATGCAAAAGTTCTTCCTTTAGAGGATGTGATTGATCCCGATCAATATATTTTGGGACCTGGAGATAGGTTGAGAATTAGTATTTCAACTGGTGTTTATGAAGAACGAATTTCCAAAGAGTGGTCATCAGAAAATATTGACAATTTTGTAACTGTCGATCCAATAGGAAATATATTTTTACCTAAAATTGGTAATCTAGAAGCTAAAGGAAAAAGTATATCAATCTTAATGAACGAAATCAATACACTAATGATTGAAGGTGTATATAAGGAGGGTATCGTTGCACTAAACCTTGTTAGAATGAGGCAGTTTAAAGTATTGGTTTATGGTGGTGTCAATAAACCGGGGTTTGTAACAGTATCTCCTATTAGTCGATTAACAGAAGTGGTCAATAGAGCGGGGGGTATTCACAAATATGGACATTCAGAAAATGTTGAATTAATAAGAAATGGTGATAAAACGATCTTTCATATCAAAAAATTTCTTGTCAACGGTGAAGTTGATCAAAATCCTAAATTAGAAATTGGTGATAAAATTTTTGTACCATTTATTATGATTTCTAATGATGAAAAATATGATATAACTGAATACAATAAAAGTAAGATAATTGTTACTGGATTTGTATACAGACCAAAAGCACTTAATTATTCACCTGGATATAAAGTTAGAGATTATATTGCTTTAAGTGGTGGTGTTCTTGATATAGGATCAAAAATGAGAGTAAAGATTATTAGACCAAATGGAGAAAAAATCAATTTTGCTTATAATAAAAATGTAGAACCTGGTGATATAATTGAAGTACCTGAAACATTAAATAGTCAAATGTTTGGAAATTTAGGTTTTATTCAATCGATCACATCAATAGCAACCTTAATTTTAGCTTACCAAGCAACTTTGAATTAAATATGCAGAAATTATCTCCACACGAACAAAAAATATTTGATCTGGTAAAATCGAATCCAGAGATCATCACAGATCCAGAAAAAAGAAAAAAAATTGCACTTGAAAATGGAATGTCTGAAAAAACACTTCGTAATAGAATTGGTGATTTAAAAAGATATGGACTGATTCATCAAGATATTGGAAAAGGTGATCTTAATGATGATAAGGAAAATAATTTGACTGACAATATTCTGTTTTTTTGGAAAAATAGAAAATTTATTTATAAATGGACAGGATATACCATTATAGCTTCAATCATTATTTCATTGTTATTACCTAAATGGTATGCATCCGAAGCAGTTATTTTATCTTCTGGAGCAGGAAACTTCAATTTTATTTCAGCAATTTCCCCCATTCCAATTGGAGATTTTGGATTATCTAATATAAATGAAGATATTAATAATTTTATTTCCATTTTAAAAAGTCGATCTTTAAAAGAGCATTTAGTAAACAAATTTAATTTAGTTGAAAGATACGGCTCTAGGGATATTGAATATGCAATGTTGGACTTTGAAGAAAAAATGGAATTATTTGTCACTGAAGAAGGCGCATTAAGTATCACCATAATAGATAGGGAACCTATAGTTGCTAAACTAATGGTTGATGAAGTTTTGATTACACTCGATAAAATTACACAAAACCTTAATATGGAAGCTGGTCGGAATAATAGAGAATTCTTAGAAGAGAGATTGAGTCGAAATAAGATTGAATTAGCAAGTTCTGAAAAGCAGTTGAAGAATTTTCAGGAGCGGACTGGTATCATTGATTTTGTAACTCAAGCTTCTTCTTTAATGGAATCGAAATACAAATCATATGAAGCTAAATATGAATCTTATTCAAGCGTTTATACTGAAACATATACCCAGATCTACCCCAAAAAAGTTGAAACTGAAATTCAATTAGAAGTTGCTAAGCGAACACTTCCAGTCGGAAACCCAACTATATTTAGATTAGAAGAAGCGTTAAAAGAACATGAACGGCAATTACAGATCTTGTCTTTAAAACTGGATGAATTTTTGAAGGAATTGTTCACAGAAGTATCAAATCTACTCGTTACAAATAGTGAGGATATCCCTTTTGTAGTTCCCATTTCAGAATTACCGCGTCTTGGATTGGAAAATGCAAGATTAGTTAGAGAAGTTGAAATGAAAAATATGATACAGGAAATATTGATCCCACAATATGAGCAAGCAAAATTAGAGGAAAATAAAAATATTCCTACCTTACAATTGATTGATGAACCACAGGTTGCCTTAAACAAAGCAAAACCAAAAAGGGCATACATTGTAATTGGTGCAACTATACTTTCATTTATTTTTTCATTGACTTTTTTATATATAAATGAACATTCAAAATCTTTTAGGCTACGACTAAAAAATAACTGAATGACTAGCAAACAACTGCTGGCTCTTTTTGTTTCTTTCCAGGTTTTTCTTTTTTACTTGGGTGTTAAAATAAACCCATTAATTATGATTGCTATTCCTTTAGCAATTATTTTACTGGTCTATATGATCAATAACCCCGGTTTTAGTTTAATACTATTGAGTATGACAGCCATTGTTAAAGGATTTTTATTAGAATCCATTCCAATTTTAGAGTTTTTTGATATAACAGTCATTTTGACGATCATTTTATGGATCAGTTTGTTGGTTAGGTTTTTGAATGGACAGATAAACATTCAACCAGAATATATCAAGCCAATAAAATATTTTAGTTTATTAGCTGCTATGCTCGCATTTTCATTTTTATATACTCTATCTCCAATTTATGGATTTGAAAAAATATTACGATTTGTGATATTTGCTTATACAATGTTTTTAACTCCGTTATTAATAATTGAAACAGAGAAAGATATAGAGAAAATATTATTTTATTTTAAAATAATGGTCTTTCTAGTCACAACATTGTTAATTGGTCAAATGATTTATTTATCTCTTACAGGAGGATTTTATACCTATTTGTTAAGAGTAACAGTATTGAGTGCAAACCCAATACAAGTGAGTAGATATTTAGCATTAGGTGCAACTATGCTAATGGTGATGTTGATTAGACGAAGCCCAAAAGAAGGATTGCCATATTTGATTCTACTTTTGTGTATTTTGTTAGGGATTGTTTTAACAGGTTCCCGCGGCCCTCTTGTTAGTTTATTTTTTGGGATCATTGTTTATGCTCTATTATTTGAAAGAAAAAATCTTTCAACATTATACTTTTATGGTTTTATAGCATTAATTACTGTTGTAATTCTGATGTTCATATTACCAGAGAGTGTTACGAAAAGATTTTTTGATATGACTGAAGGCGCAATTATTTTAACTCAAAAAGGGATCGCAAGGGTTAGTACCATTGCAACAAGATTATCTTTTTGGGATTTGGCTTTAACAAGTTGGACAGCGAAGTTGTCAACATTCTTGTTTGGATTGGGCGCAGGTGGGTTTAGTCATTTATTTATTTGGAGGGATTGGCATTGGTATCCTCATAATGTTTTTATAGAGATCATTAGCGAATTAGGAATAATCGGTCTTTCTGTGTTCTTATTTTTTCTATATTCTTCATACAAATCTATTTCTAAAGGAATTTTTAACGGCTCATTTTCAGAAAGGAGCTCGATTTGGGTTGCAGGTGCATTAGTTATGTTTTTTGCAGCTCAATTTTCTGGTGATATAAATGATAATAGAATTCTATGGATGATGATAGGGTTGTCAATTTCTTCTGCAACAATCGACTATAAAAATAATGTAGCAAAAATTGAAAATTCTTTTTAAGCAACTACCATTTAAACAAGATTTAATACTCACGACAATCAATTCGATTTGTTTAATTATTGGGGTATTTTTTATAAATGCACTAATTGCAAGAACTCATGGATTAGATGTATTAGGTGAATATCTTTTATTAAGAAGAACCTCTTATTCTTTTGTAGGAGTAATGCTGGTAGGTATTAATATTAGTTTACCTGCTTTCATAGCAAAACAAAAAAATAATGGTTATTTAGAATCTGCAATAACAGCTTTTGTTTTTTTATCAGTTCCGATAGTCGCTTTTTTTGTTTTACTAATTAAATATAATTGGATAACTGGGTTTGAAGCCAACTATGTTATGTCTTATACAGTGTACCTACTAGGTATATGTTTACAATATTTGGTATATGGATTATATCGCGGATTTATGAATATGGTTGGTGCAAATATTTTTCAACTTTGCTTAAGTGCAGTAGTACCAATATTGATGTTTTATAATCTAGAATCATTCAGTGAGATTATTTCAAACATTGGTATTACGTTAATTGTTATTAGCACAATAG
>LUMJ01000728.1_pt1 | contig 14029 bp, 13 predicted proteins | sample 729631 | NCBI WGS metagenome assembly LUMJ01 (sample SAMN03860266, study PRJNA289734) | marine metagenome | biome: seawater column; feature: ocean; material: water; isolation source: Red Sea water column Station 22 - depth 500m | place: Saudi Arabia: Red Sea | collected 2011-10-15 | depth 500 m | reverse complement strand
CCCCGCCATAAGAAAATTCATTTTGAGATCTTTTTCCACAATAAGGACATTTAATTTCTAACATTTGTTATCCTATCCAAGTTTTTGTACCTACTCCCTTTTCATCAATAAGGTGTCCGGTGCTAAATCTATTTAATTTATATTTTGAATTTAATTCATGAGCTTGATCTTGAGCAATAGTATAAGCGAAAGTCCATCCTGATGCGGGTGTAGCTTTAAATCCCCCGTAGCACCAACCACAGTTTAAATAAACTCCATCAATATGAGTTTTGTCAATAATCGGCGATCCATCCATTGACATATCCATAATTCCACCCCAGGTTCTTAACATTTTTAATCGACTTAAATTTGGGAACATAGCAACTCCTTCTGATAAAACGTGTTGAAGTGTTGGAAGATTTCCTCTTTGAGCATAACTGTTGTAACCATCTAAATCTCCGCCCATAACCATTTCTCCTTTATCAGATTGGCTACAATAAAAGTGTCCAGCTCCAAATGTAACAACGTGATCAAGAAAAGGTTTTACTGGTTCAGAAACACAAGCTTGAAGTACATGTGACTCGATAGGTAATTTCATATTTAATTTTTGAGCTAATAAAGATGTGCTTCCAGCAACACATAATCCTACTTTTTTTGTTTTAATGTTTCCTCTAGAAGTTTGAACACCTTGTATTTTCCCGTTCTGAACATCAAATCCTGTAACTTCGCAATGCTGAATAATATCTACTCCCATTGAATCTGCTCGTCTTGCATATCCCCATGCTACCGCATCATGTCTTGCTGTTCCTCCTCGAGGTTGCATTAAGCCACCAAAAATTGGAAATCGCGTTGATGGGGAAAAATCGGCAAATGGAATCATTTTTTTCAATTCATCTCTATTCAACATCACAGCATCAATTCCGTTTAACCTCATGGAATTGCCTCTGCGAGAGTATGCATTTAATTGTGCATCTGAATGAGCAAGATTAATAATTCCTCTTGGTGAATACATAACGTTGTAATTTAATTCTTGAGATAAATTTTCCCAAAGCTTCATTCCATATTCATAGAAAAGACCATTAGAATCCCACATATAATTGGATCTGAGTATTGTTGTATTTCTTCCAACATTACCCCCTCCTATCCATCCTTTTTCTAATATGGCAACATTAGTAATGTTATGTTCTTTGGCTAAATAGTATGCGGTGGCAAGTCCATGACCCCCACCACCGACGATTACTACGTCGTATTCTTTCTTTGGTTGAGGATCTCTCCAGGCAACATCCCAATTTTGGTGGTTGCTAAATGCATTTTTAATTAGACTAAAAATTGAATATTTTTGCATAAATATAATCTTATATAACCATTGTTAATTGTAAAAGACCTTATAAATATAATGTATACATAATATACTTTTTTAGATATAGGAGTGCCGATGAGTAGCATAAAATCTGATATTGAAATAGCAAGAGCGGCAAAAATGCAGCCTATTAAAAACGTTCTGACGAAACTAAATGTACTTGATGGATCAGAAGCTTTTATGCCTATAGGGCATTATATGGCCAAAATTGATCTAAAATATATTCAGAAATTAAAAGAAAAAAATAGTAATTTAATTTTAGTAACAGCAATTACCCCCACTCCCGCTGGTGAAGGAAAAACAACAACTTCAGTTGGTTTAAGTGATGGATTAAATAAAATTGGAAAAAAATCAATTGTGTGTTTACGAGAACCCAGCCTGGGTCCATCCTTTGGAATGAAAGGTGGTGCAGCAGGAGGAGGATACGCGCAAGTTGTTCCTATGGAGCAAATTAATTTACATTTCACTGGTGATTTTCATGCAATTACTTCCGCACACAATCTGTTATCAGCTTTAATTGATAATCATATTTATTGGGGAAATAAATTGAATATTGACGTTAGAAGAATTGTATGGAGAAGAGTTGTTGATTTAAATGATCGAGCTCTTCGATCAATAAACATAAACCTTGGTGGTGTACCAAATGGTTTTCCAAGAGAAGATGGATTTGATATTACAGTTGCATCAGAAATCATGGCAATTTTCTGCTTATCCAATAATTTAAAAGATCTGGAAGAAAAAATCGGAAATATCACAATTGCATACACACGTGATAGAAAACCAATTTATGCAAAAGATTTAAATGCACATGGCCCTATGACTGTTTTATTAAAAGACGCAATCAGACCTAACATTACACAAACACTCGAAAATAATCCTGCTATTATTCACGGCGGTCCCTTTGCAAACATTGCTCATGGTTGCAATTCAATAATAGCAACCAAAACTGCTTTAAAATTATCTGACTACGTTGTAACAGAGGCAGGATTTGGAGCTGATCTTGGTGCTGAAAAATTTTTAGATATTAAATGCCGTAAGGCAAACATTAAACCAAGCTGCGTGGTGTTAGTTGCTACAATCCGAGCATTAAAAATGCACGGTGAAGTAAATAAGAAGGATCTAAAAAAAGAAAATATAGAAGCCTTAAAAAAAGGTCTACCTAACCTCGAAAGACATATTCAAAATATAAAAAAATTTGGTTTAGAAGTAGTTGTTGCTATTAATCATTTTGTTACCGATACTGATAAGGAAATTAAAGTTATAGAAGAACATTGTGCTAAATTGGGTGTTAAGGCAAACCTTTGTATGCATTGGGCAAAAGGCAGTGAAGGAACAAGGGATCTCGCTAATAGTGTGGTAGAAATTTGTAAAAAAGCACAAAAGAATGGATTTAAATTTTTATATTCCGCTGAAACATCTCTTTGGAAAAAAATAGAAGCTATTGCAAAAGAGATGTACGGAGTTAGTGAAGTTGTTGCAGATACCAAAATTAGAGATCAACTTAAAAAAATGGAGGAAGACGGGTTTGGCAAGTTTCCAATTTGCATAGCTAAAACACAATTTAGTTTTTCAACAGATCCAAGTTTAAAAGGAGCTCCCTCTGGACATGTTTTGCCAATTCGAGAAGTGAGATTATCAAGTGGAGCTGAATTTGTGGTAGTCATATGCGGATCAATTATGACAATGCCAGGACTTCCTAGGATTCCAGCCGCGACTTCAATTAAATTAAATGATAAGGGCGAAATAGAAGGGCTGTTTTAAAAAATCAAATTCTTAACTTTTTTTTCTGCTTTAGATTGTTATCAAAATTAGAAAGTTTGAGAAATCTCTGGTAACCTTTTTTCAGTTTTTTCCATTCTTTATCAATAATTGAAAACCAGGCAGTGTCTCTATTCTTACCTTTTGATACATACATTTGTCTAAATACACCTTCAAATTTAAAACCTAATCTCAATGCAGCTTTTTTTGAACTATTGTTGAGATTATTACATTTCCATTCATACCTGCGATTACCTAAAGCTTCAAAAGCATTTTTCATCATTAAATACATCGTTTCAGTTCCCTCTGCTGTATTTTGTAAAATTGGTGAATAATTTATATGCCCCACTTCTATTGATCCATGCTCTGGTGTTATTCTTAAATAGCTTGCCATACCGCAATACTGTTTATATCTTTTTGCATAAACTGCATAGAAAAATGGCTCTTTGTTTAAACAAAAGGATCTTATCCATTTTTTAAAACTTACATAAGTTTTAAAGGGACCGTATGGTAAATACGTCCAAATTCTATTTTCCTTATCTTTTGAAAAATTTGCATATAAATCTTTAGAATGTTTAGTAATATTTATCGGTTTAAGTACTACATATTTTCCGTTTAAATTTTTTTTTGAAGGTATTTTAGCTTTTTTAAAATTTACCGGTATTCCTATTTTTTGTTTCATATTTTTTTTTTTCTAAGAAATTCCAAAAATCAATCGCCAAGTCTACACCAGTTAAATCTTTAAAATTTTTTAATCCCGTAGGTGAAGTAATATTTATATCACCTGTTAAATAATTATGTATTAAATCTATACCAGCGAACACAATTTTCTTTTTTTTAAGATTTGAAGCTACTATTTTTGCAATACGATATTCCTTCTTTGTTAAAGTTGTTTTTATTGCTTTTCCTCCTTGTCCTATATTGCTTACAATAGATCCTTTCTTTGGAATTCTTTTTATGGCACCTTTTATAACTCCATTTATAATAAAGATCCTTTTATCTCCATTCTTAATTTGTGGTAAAAATTTTTGTGCCATAACATGATGGTGTTTATTCATATATTTAGATATTTTTTTCCTTGATAAATTTTTGTTAACAAAAAAAATATTCTTTCCTCCATATCCATGTGTGGGTTTTATTACAATTTTTTTATACTTATTTTTAAACTTTTCAATTTCATAAACACTTCTGGTGAAAATTGTTGGAGGCATTAGTTCTAAAAAATCAGTCGAATAAAGTTTTTCGGGAATATTTCTTACTGCCAAAGGATCGTTAATTATTTTTGTTTTGTTTGATATTTTTTCAAGTAAATATGTAGCTGTAATATAATCCATATTAAATGGTGGATTTTGCCTCATTAAAATAAAACTAGTTTTTGAAAGATCTACCATCTTTGAACTTTTTATAAAATAAAATTTTTTTTTATTTTCGCTAAACTCGACTTCTTGACTTGAGGCATAAATTTTACCATTGGCATAGGTAAGATTCTTTGTTTCATAATAATAGATTTTATAACTTCTTCTTTGTGCCTCTAAAGCTAATAATAGAGTTGTGTCCGTTTTTCTATTAATTGTTTGAATAGGATCACCTTGAATTGCAATTATTTTATTATATTTTTTCATATAAAAATTTTAGGCTATTATCCTTTTGAAACTTTTCAATACTGACTTCGGCTTTTGTTTTATTGTTAGTCAATATATTTTCAACACTGCGTAAAAAAATTGATTCATCTTTTCCAATGTCATTTTTAATCGATCTTTTCTCAAGACCTTTTTTTGATAAATTCAAAAAAATTTTTCCCCACTCTAATAATGTCTTGTTATTAAGAACTGTGTTTAAACCTTTTTTAGGAGCATCTATATAGGCTTTTAATACGTCTGAAACTTTCCATTTATTGATAATATCAAAAGCTTCATCCAAATTTCCATAAAGTAAACCAGCATAAAAAGCTGGACCACCACAATGACAATCCCATTCGCAAGTATCCAGCGATCTAATCTCTATATATTTTTTCAAACGAACTTCTGTAAATATGGTAGCTAAATGATTTTTAAAATCTGCGATATTTGGCTTAATATTTTTTAGTATTGAAAGTTTACCATCCATAAAATCTTTAAATTTTTTTCCTTCAGGCTCGAGATGCTTAGAGTTTTTAATAACAAACAATAAAGGCATATTAATAACAAAGTCTGTATATTTTTCAAAATCCATATCCTCTAAAAAAATTTTTGGTAATCCAGCTCTAGATGTATTTTGCCAAACTTTTGAACGATAAGATAAATATCCACTTAAATCATTTTCTACAATTGACGAATTGGCAAAAATAGCTATAGATATTGGCACTAAAAAAGCACTTAATTTAAATTTTTTTATAAAATCCTTTTCGGAAATATAATCTAAATTAATTTGTGTACCACAGGTTTGGTACATCATATGTAAACTAAGCTTACCATCTTTAGGCATTTCCTTTGTCATAATTTCATACCTTCGTTTTGGCGTTTGGGGAACATTCTCTAATTTAGTAAAAGGATCAAAACTTACAGACATCATTTTTAAATTAAGTTTTTTACAAGCTTTTCTTAGTTCATTTAAATATTTGTATGATTCGCTGCAGTTTAAATGAATGGAATGTAATTTTGCACCCGAAAGCTCAATTTGATTTCCAGGCTCCAGTGTAATACTTTGCCCTTCTCTCAATAAACCAATAATGTACCCCAATGTGTAGAAGATTTTCTTTTTTACAACCTTTTTCAAAATAATTTATTAAGTCTTGTTTAGAATTTATTTGTTCCATTAACTATTTATTTATTCAGATAATCAATCCAGTTTTTTAATTCTCGTGTTCGCATGTCATCTTTTAATTCAGCTTTGGCTAGCTTTATAGAATCTATATGTTGATTAATTTCATTTTGGCTTTTAAAAACCTTTTTATCAATCAAACGTTGCGATCTATGTTTTATCAATTTGATCATATAATCGTAAGGAATTTCAGGATGATATTGTAATCCCCATATTTCTGCATTCCCAACAGTAAAATGTAATGCTTCGTACTTGTTAATTTTATTACTTGCTAATAGAACTGCATTATTTGGTGGGGTTTCTACTTCATCATAATTAAAAGCGGGCGTTGTAAATTTGTGAGGTTTGGAAGAATAAAGTCTATGTTTTTTTCCTTCATTAGTAAGTTCTATATCATAAGCAATACCAACATGAGCACCTCCTGGTGCTACTCTACATTTTCCTCCAGCCGCAGTAACTGTTATTTGCAATCCCCAGCAAGCAGCAAAAAATTTTTTACAATGTTTAAAACATGTTTTTACGAACTCTATTTGTCTTTTTACTTCTTCGCTAGTGTCATGAATGCGTAAAGTGCTTCCCGTCAAAACGATGCCGTCATATTTTTTTAAGGATGAGATAATTTTTGAAATAGAATTGTCATTTAAAGGTTCAACAATATCTATTTCGCTATTTGGCTCAAGTGATTCAATATGTTGTTTAAAATTTTCTGATTGAGGCACACAACCTGCACTATTAAAGTTTAAATTTTCTTCTTTTGTATTACCTTCAACAATTAACAGTTTTAATTTATCCATAATATATTTATTATTAATTTTAAAAATTTAAGTATAATCTAATTATATGAAATTTTTAGTGCTGCAACACATTAATATTGAACATCCTGGTATTTTCCTTAAATTTATGAAGGAGGATAACGTTCAAATAGACACAGTAGAATTGGATGAAAATGAAAAAATACCACAACTAGATCCATATGATGCAATGATAGTGATGGGTGGACCTATGGATACTTGGCAAGAAGAAACTTATCCTTGGTTAAAGCCTGAAAAAGAAGAAATTCATAAGTTTGCATGTGTACAAAAAAAACCTTTTTTAGGTTTGTGTCTTGGTGCTCAACTTCTTAGTGAAGCAGTAGGCGGCAAAGTAAGAAAAATGAAAACACCAGAAATTGGTGTACTTGGAGTTTCTGTAACAAATAACAATTCATTGTTTAAAGGTCTAAATAAAGAATTAAAAGTTTTGCAGTGGCATTCTTATGAAGTTCATGATTTACCATCAAATACAAATTTGTTGGCATCATCACCTGAGTGCGAGGTCCAAGCTTTCTCTTCAGATAATGCTTTTGGATTACAGTTTCACGTTGAACAAACAAACGAAACTGTTCCGCAATGGGCTTGCGTACCTGAATATAAATCAGCTTTAGAGACAACTTTAGGATCAAATGCGCTAGAAAAATTTGAAAAAGACGTTCACGAAAATTTAAGTTTATTTAATAATAGCGCTAGAACAATTTACGATAATTTTAAAAAAATAATTTAAAATAACTTTCCTTCAAGACTGCGTTGATACATTAATTTCATATCATCTAATGAAGTTTTTTTAGGATTCTCTCGTGTACAAGGATCATTTAAGGCCATGGGAGATAATTTTTCTATATCCTTGTCAGTTATTTTTGCACAATCCGATAACTTGTGTGGAATTTTTATTTTTTCACGCAAATCTAGCACCCAATCAACAAAAGAATTAAAAGAAGATTCTTTTAATTCGAGATACTCGCTTAGTTTTGCAATTTTATTTTCAATTACAGATCTATTAAAAGTTAAAACATAGGGCATAAAAACAGCATTGGACAAACCGTGATGAATATTAAAAACTGAATTCACTGGATGGCTTAACGAATGAATAGCTCCCAAACCTTTTTGAAAAGCAGTAGCCCCCATACTTGATGCAGTGAGCATATTTCCTCGAGCTTCCAAATTTTCTCCTTCATTAACCGCTGTTATTAACCATTTCTTAATTAACCACATTCCTTCAAGTGCTATACCATCAGCCATTGGATGATAACCAGGAGCACAATAGGCTTCCAAGTTATGTGCAAAAGCATCCATTCCTGTTGCGGCTGTTAAAAAAGGAGGTAGACCAATTGTTAATTCTGGATCAAGAATAGTCAAAGTTGGAAGCATTCTAGGATGAAAAATTATTTTTTTTGTATTTGTTTGTTCGTTAATAATTGCAGCAGCCCTTGATGTTTCCGAGCCAGTTCCTGCTGTAGTAGGTATGGCTATAATAGGTTTAACATTGTCAGGATTACTCATTTTATTCTTTGCCATAGACTCAATATAGTTATTTTCTTTCCAAAAATTTCCTTCACCAGAAAAGTCCCAAAGAGGTCTATCGTTTGACTCTAATAAAGCAATTGATTTACCAACATCCAAACTACTTCCGCCCCCAAAAGCTATCACTCCATCATGTTGACCATTTTTGAATTGTTCAACTCCTTTTTGAACATGACTTCCAAATGGATTCCCTTTTAAATCTGAAAAAATTTTTGTAGGTATGGAGGCTTTTTTATTTATATCAACGGCCCTTGCTATCATTTGTGTTTTTGCAAGATCTTTGTCGGTAACCAGTAAAGGTTTTTTTACATTAAGTATTTTGCAAGCTTTGGTTAAATCATTAATTCTACCAACACCAAACCACACGGTATTGGGATAGGCCCAATCAAAATTAGACATTTAATATTCTTCTAATCCTAACAATTTTTTTCGTTTGTTTGCCCAAGTACGAATTAAATTATCAACTGCTAAACCCATAAAGGCAACGCAGAGACCAAGGATCAGCGCTTTGCCTCCTCCTTTTAAGTCTGATAAAGCTTTCATAATATATTGCCCTAAATCTTCTGTTCCAATAAAAGCTCCAATAATTACCATAAATAATGCGAAGACAACGGTTTGATTAATTCCAAGCATGATATGAGGAAATGCTAAAGGAAATTCAATCTGAAGCAATCTTTGTAAGCGTGTTACACCCGACATCGTAGCTGCATCGTGTAAAGCTGGTGGAACACTGCGAAGTCCTTCAATAGTGTAACGGGTTGCAGGAATAGTTGCATAAATAATCACAGCAATTAACACCGATGTGTCAGTCACGCCAAAAAGCATCATAACAGGAATTAAATAGACAAAGGATGGAAATGTTTGAAGAGTATCACATATCCCTAAAACAATTTTTGTACTTGTTGTATTTTGTGCAGCTAAAGAACCAGAGATTACTCCGATGATAGCTGCTACAATTACACCAAAAGTTGCCATGTAAGCTGTGACTAAAGCTCTATCCCACCATGGGCTTAGAGCAATAAATAATGTAAATCCACCAACCACAAGTGCTGATCGAATACCGCCGATTATATAACCGGCTCCCATAACCAAAACAAACGTTGCGACAACTGGCATCCTTAGGTAAGCAGCTCTCATTGGTTGTAATACGTCTACAATCAACCAGGTATTAAAAATTTTTAATTGATAAAAGAAAGTATCCCATATCCAATCAACCCCCGCATTCCAGAAAGGTTCACCTGATATCCCTTTATTGTGTGGAACCTCATACAAGTAGTTATAACCTTCTTTAAAATAGAAAGATCCAACAGAGGCAAGTATTAATCCAACTAGTACCGCCCCAACAAAAAATAATCCATATTTATGACGCTGGAAAAAATTAAGGTTGGCAAAATAATCTGTTTGTTTATGTGCCCAAGCCAAAGACATTTTATCTAAAAGTATTGCAATTAGACTAATACAAACGCCGGCTTCTAAAGCTAAACCAATTCTAAGTTGATTTAAGGCTAGCAATAGATTCCAACCTAATCCCTTAGCGCCTATAAAGGATGCAATAACTGCCATGGCCAAACACTGCATGATGACTTGGTTCACGCCAATTAAGATGTCTCGCCTCGCGGTTGGAATTAATACTTTAAATAAAAGTTGAAATTCGTTACAGCCGCTCATCTTTCCTGCATGAATAACGTCTGGCGATACTTTTCTCAGTCCCAACAAAGTCAAACGTACCATGGGTGGTGTTGCAAAAATTATCGTTGCTATTGCTCCAGCATGATCTCCAATGCCAAACATGACCATTATCACAACTATGTAAGAATAGTGCGGCATGGTCTGCATTACATTGAGTATGGGATTTAATGCAGACTCAACCCTCTTGCTTTTATAAGACCAGATCCCGAAAACCAAACCAAGGAAAAAAGAAACTGGCGCAGCAATCAATACAAATGAAAGCGTTTCCATTGAAGGTTTCCACTGACCAAATATAGCAATATAAATCATGCTAATACCTGCAAGTAGTGCAAGGCCTTTTCCATTAAGTTTATAACCCAATATAACTGCTCCAGCGGTAACTATAGTCCAAGGAAGTCCAGGTAATTCCGCCCATGGGTTTGCATCAATCCAATCCCAGCTTGTAAATGCAACAACGGTTTTAACTCCTCCAATTAAAATTTCACGAATAAATTCAATTAAAAAAGTTAAAAAAGCTGAAAGCATTCTGGTAATTTGCAGAACTAGTGGGCGCGTTTGATACTCTTGAAGATCGGCATTCCAGTCCTCAATCGGCATCCAATCTTCTAACAAAAAAAACAATGAATCATTTACCCAAATTGGAAGCCATCCAAGGTATGGTGGCAATCTCCAAAGATTATCATATGCATAATATCTAACTTCTATACCAAAAAGATTATAAGAACTTAGATTTGGATCTTTTGAATATTCAGCTATAGACCTTATATATTTATAACCCTCTGGAACCTCTATTGCAAAACACAAACCAAAAAAAACAATTAATAAAAAAAGCCACTGAAATGATTTTGGATATTTTCTTAAAATTTCCATAAATTATGAATTTTCTTTTTTTCCACCAAATACTGTATGAACGACTTTGGAAGGCTTCACGATTCCAATAACTTTATTATTAGAATCGATAACAGCCACAGATTTTTCTTGACTTAAAATTTTTTCAGCAACGGTTTCTATGATTGCATCTTTAGAAACTTTTAAATCGCTTAAATTTTTATTATCGCTCATTGGCTCCATCACACTCTCAATTTTTAACACTTTTTCTCTTGGAACCTCTTGAGTAAATTTTTTAACGTATGCCGTAGCTGGACTTAAAACAATGTTAGCCGGAGTATCCAATTGCTCAATGATACCGTCCTTCATTATTGCAATTCGGTCTGCAAGTCTAAGCGCCTCGTCAAAATCATGCGTGACAAACATAATTGTTTTTTTTAAAGCACCTTGCAGTCTTAAAAATTCATCTTGCATTTCTTTTCTGATTAACGGATCAAGCGCAGAAAAGGGTTCATCTAAAAACCAAATATCAGGCTCAACAGCCAAAGATCTAGCGATACCTACTCTTTGTTGTTGTCCACCAGACAATTCTCTTGAAAAATAATTTTCTCTTCCTTCAAGACCAACGAGCTTAACCATTTCCATAGCCTTTGAAATACTATCTTCAGTTTTCATTCCTTTGATCTGCAAAGGAAAGGCTATGTTTTCCAAAACTGTTTTATGTGGAAGAAGAGCAAAGCTTTGAAACACCATTCCCATTTTATTTCGTCTTAACTCAATCAATTCTTTATTTTTTAGAGATAATAAATCTTGGCCTTCAATATAAATTTTTCCAGCTGTCGCATCTGTTAATCTTGATATACATCGAAGCAATGTTGATTTTCCAGAACCAGATAATCCCATAACAACCAACATCTCTCCTTTTGAAACCTCAAAAGAAGCATTATTAACACCTACAATGCAACCAGCCTCTTGGAAAGTTTTGGCATCAACATTTCCACTAACATCTTGAAGCATTTTTTTTGCCCCTGCTCCAAAAATTTTATAAACGGCCTCACATTTAATTACTGGTTTAGCAGACATAAATTTTATTCAATAAATTACACTAAAACTAAAAAAAAATCCTCCCTATTTACTTCATAAACGCTCTAAAAATTTTTTATAAAATATACTCTAGTATCCAGACTAGTTTTAAAAAAACCATTAGCTTCTCCTGAAACTGTAAATGTTTCAGTTGTGCCGAGTAAGGGTCTTAATGTATATCCTGCTTGGCATTTGTTAGATGAAGCATCCCATTTTACGAAATATTTTTCAATTAAATTACCATTATCCGTATACAATTTGTATGCTTCATAGTTAATAATAAGTGCACCCATCACTGCACGCTGAGTTACAATTTTAGTATTTTTGCACACCAATTCATATTCGCTTTGTGATAATCGGTGACCCTCACTACTTTCATAGAAGTTTAATCTACCTCTAGGAAGTGAAGCAATGACTGCTTGGTCAGCCTCTGAAATCTTCTCATTCCCTGCAATCTTGTCGCTCTCTTTAATTTCTAAAAAAAAAATATTTAAAAGAATAAATGTAAAAATTATTAGTGTTGTTAAACCAACAAGGCCGACCATTTGTTTAATGCCCTCCGGAGCTTCTTTGTATTTTTTTAAATTATTTTCTAACAACATTGTTCTATCTAATTCGGCTCAATTAATTTGCCATTCTTCCAGATGCCTTTCTTAACTGTTCCATCTACCAAGGTAAAAGTTCCTTGTCCATTCATAAAACCATTACGCCACTCACCCACGTATGTGGTTCCGTCTGGAAAAGTCAAAGTCCCTTGTCCATGCCATTTACTTTCTTGAAATTCTCCCTTGTATATATATCCGTTTGGCCAAGTCGCAGTCCCTTGTCCATGCTTTTTACCAACACTCCACTCACCTTCGTATGTGGTTTTGTCCGTATAAGTCCAAGTCCCAACTCCGTCTTCACAGTCACCTTCAACACATCCGGTTGTACGCGCAAACCCTGTATTGCAAAGGATCAAACCTAAAAATATATATAGAAACAGTTTTTTCATGTTCTTTACTCTATACAAAACTCTATACAAATTACACTAAAACTAAAAAAAAATCCCCCCCAGTTATTAAGACCAGGGGAGATTATCAAAAGCTTAAGTTTTACAAATGTTTATTTTGTAAACTTTTTCCAAACTTTTTTGTTTTTCTTTAACCATTTTTTTGCAGCATCTTCGTGAGACATTTTATCAACGTCTACATAAGCTGCCATTGCACCAATCTGACCTGTTGTAAATGCAAGTTTTTTAAACATTTTTGCTGCAGCTGGATGAGTTTTAGTCCAGTTTTCATTCACGGCTTTTTTCAAATAACCGTCAGGTGAACCGCATGCTCCACTACCACCGTCAGCTGGTCTACAGCCATCTGTGTATGGAGGGAAATCAATAAACGTAAATCCGGCACCATCTGTAAAGTTTGGTGTCCAGTTAAAGATTATTGTTCCTCTTCCTTCTTTTTTAGCTGCTTCTAATTCTGCCCATAGTGCATCAGCACCACCAGCAAATTTAACCATCCAATTATCGCTAAGTCCTAAAGCTTCTAAACGCTGAGGCATTAGATCTTGGTGCCACGTTTGTGGCCCTTCTAACCAACGACCTTTTCCACCAGAGTCTGGAGTTACGAAATTTTTCCAGCAAGCTTCAGCCTTCAAAGCTTCCCAATCTGGTAGACCCGGACATAATCCTTTTTCCGCTACCCAGTTTGGATAACCCATATCTTCTAAAGATCTAGCTTCATGGTCGCCCCAATCAAGTAATCCACCCTTATCACGTGCTGTGTCGAATGATTTACCGAAAGCAGATTGCCAAACTTCGTGTGATATATCGATATCACCGATACGAATTGATTCGTATACCTTTTGAGAGTCTGCTGGGACATATTCTACATTACCGCCCATATCTTCCAAAATTCCACCGATCACATAGGCCATTACCACTTGGCTTGACCAATTGTGAATTGGAATTCTAGTTGGCTTTTTGCTGTCAGCTGCATACGCGGCAAAACTGAATGCCGATATGATCGCTGCTACAATCAAACCTTTTATTATTTTAATCATGTTATTTTCCCTCATAATTAATTAATGTTAACATTACTTAGTCAAAGTCTATGTTCTCAGTTTTTGCGAGTCAATGTTCATTGCGAGAATAATGAGTATTGATATAATGTCGCTATATATGGAAAAAGACCAAACTAGCTTAGATATACGA
>LUMJ01000707.1_pt1 | contig 14031 bp, 19 predicted proteins | sample 729631 | NCBI WGS metagenome assembly LUMJ01 (sample SAMN03860266, study PRJNA289734) | marine metagenome | biome: seawater column; feature: ocean; material: water; isolation source: Red Sea water column Station 22 - depth 500m | place: Saudi Arabia: Red Sea | collected 2011-10-15 | depth 500 m | reverse complement strand
ATATCCATCTCTATATAAAGGAGAAGTAGCAAACAGAGCAAAAAAATATTTCAAAGGAGGAAATGGTGCTCTTGTTGGATTAGAAATAAAAGGTGGTGTTGAAGCGGGTAAAAAATTCATAGACGCCCTTAAACTTCATTATCACGTAGCTAACATTGGAGATGCTAGAAGTTTAGCTATTCATCCAGCTACAACTACCCATAGTCAGTTAACCGAAAAAGAATTGTTGGCTGCTGGAGTAACACCTGGTTATGTAAGATTGTCAGTGGGAATTGAACATCCTGATGACATTATTGCAGATTTAAAACAAGCTTTGGATGCTGCTGGAGGCGTAAAATTGAAAGCTGTTAGTTAATTCTAGAATCTTTAAATAATAGAATTAGAGATGCAGCAACTAAAAGTATCGAAACTATTTGGTGCGTGGATGCTACAATTATCTGTGCACCAGAAAGTACTGTCAAAATTCCCAAAAAGATTTGCAAGAAAAGAAGTAAAAAAACTAATAGAGCTGAATTTCTTAAATGAACATAATCATTATTTCTATATATAATTGTTATAATAAAACTAAATAATAGAATTATAAAATAAGCTATATTTCTGTGCACAAATTGTACAATTGAAGGTGTTTCGAAAGCATTAATCGAAAATAAATCTTTCAGATTAGAGTCATCGGGAAAATAGGTTTGATTCATCAATGGCCAAGATTGATATATTTGGCCTGCATCTAAACCAGATACAAAAGCTCCTACGCACACTTGAAAAAGTAAAAAAAATAAAAAAAGAATAGGCAGATGAAATGGCAATCTTTTATTAGAAATGAATACATGATGAGTTTTGTATTCAAAATAATTCCAAAGAAGTAAAATAAAAATGACAAAAGCTAAAGTTAAATGTAAAGCTAAACGATAATGACTAACATCTGTTCTTTCAGTTAAACCACTCTTAACCATATACCATCCAATAAAACCTTGAAAAAAAATTAAAAATAAAATTATGTAAAAATTGATTAATGATTTTTTATTTATTAGTTTTTTATATGTAAAATAAATTAAAGGTATCAAATATAACAATCCCACAATACGTCCTAATAATCTGTGTATATATTCCCACCAATAAATATTCTTAAATTCATCTAATGTCATTGATGAATTTAACAAACTGTATTCAGGTATTTTCTTATAGAGAGAAAAAGATTTTTCCCAATCATTTAAAGATAATGGTGGGAGTATTCCAGAAATTAAATCCCACTTAGTAATTGATAAGCCAGAATTAGTAAGTCTAGTTAATCCACCAACAATTATCATTAGAACAACTAGTAAAGTTATTAACAATAACCAATTAGATATATAAACATCTTTATTTTCTTCGGTCATAAAATTAATATACATATCTATAAGATAAAATAATAATTACTAATTTGTCGCCATGATAAATAATAGAAAACTTAAAAAGGCAAGGAATAAAATTGATCAAATAGATAGAGATATATTTAATCATATAAAAAAGCGGACTAATGTAATTAAACATATGTTGAGTTTAAAAATGTATAAAAAACAAATTATCGATTACAACAGAATTAATGAAATTCTAAAAAATATTAAAAAAAAATCGATAAAAAATGGAATTGATCCAAAAATTACCGTTCGAATATGGAAATCGATGATTTGGAGTTATATTGAATTTCAAAAAAAGAATTTTAGAAAAAAATAATTATTTACTATGGGGTGGTAATTTTTTTTCAACAAACATTTCATGTTTTCGTGTAGCTGGATTATATTTTTTTATCTTTAATTTAACTTTAGCTTTTAATCCAGAGGATGGTTTTTTTACATAATAAAAAAATGAACTATCAGGTTTGCTTTCAGGTACGAGACGAACTTTTATAGATGTTTTCTTGGCCATTATTTCAAATCTTTTAGTTCACTAACAATTTTAGAAATCCTCTTTAATTTATTTTTAACGAACTTGGAAACTTTTAAATTTTGTCTATATAGACTCAAATTGCTATCATCGTCAAGAGCTGTATTTTTTTTGTTATCTAATATTTTTTTTACACCATTTATAGTTAATCCCTTTTCTTTTAAGTAAAACATAATCATCTTAATAATTTCAAAATCTTTTTTTGAATAATATCTTCTCTTACCAGCTCTAATCGATGGCTTAATTTGTTTAAACTGTCTCTCCCAATATCTCAAAGTATGAGTTTGTGGGTGCCCTGTCTTTTTGTCAATTAAACCTAATTCTTTGGTTATTTCCCCAATAGTTTTGTAAGCATCGTTAGATTTTACATTATCATTCATTGGTTATTAATTTTTTTTGTGATTAGTAATGATGGTTTAAATTTCACAACTTTTCTTGCAGTAATTTTTGCTTCAACTTTGGTATGAGGATTTCTGCCAATCCTCTCTTTTTTTTGGGACACTTTGAAAGTACCAAATGAGGAAATTTTAATATTATTAAATTTTTCTATTTCTGCAAGCAAAAATTCAAAAAAATTATCGATTATCATAGTAGAAAAATTTTTTGAGAAACCCAAATTTTGATGTACTTTATCGCTAAGATGTTTGCGAGTAAAATTTTTCTTCAACATTATTTAAAAAATATTACTAGGGTTATCTAACGTCAACAGTAATTAAATGAGACTTTATCTTTTCAATTAAATTACCTCTTACAATCTTATTGCAAAGATCGATTGAATGAGCGAATCCCATACTATCAGTCGCTCCATGACTTTTTACGACAGGACTTTCTAAACCCAAAAATATCGCACCATTATATTTTCTCGGATCTAATTTATCCTTAAATATTCTCAACGATTTGTATGATAATAAGACAGAAAGTTTACTTAATGATTTTTTTAAATTTGTAGTTATAAAGTTGGCAGTACCTTCAGCCGTTTTTAATGCAATGTTTCCTGTAAAACCGTCTGTTACAATTACATCAACATTTCCATCCATTATATGATTTCCTTCTATATAACCAGAGAAAATGAAATTTTTCATTTTATTTTCTTTTATAATTCTAAATGTTTTTTTTAAAACCTCGTTTCCTTTAGTTTCCTCTAGCCCTACGTTTAATAAAGCAATTTTTGGATTTTCAATGTTAAAAAGTGACTTATAGAGAGCAGAGCCCATACAAGCAAAATCAAATAAATTTTTTTCATCACATTCAATATTAGCTCCAAGGTCGAGAACTATATTTACACTGTTTTTGTTTGGCCAAAAACCTGCTAATGCAGGTTTATTTATTCCATCAATAGTATTCAAAATTAGTCTAGAAATTACTACGAGTGCACCAGTATTTCCTGCTGACAACGAAATATCTGTTATATTTTTTTTTTGAGATTCAATGGCCTTCCACATGCTTGATTCTTTTCCTTTTTTTGCTGCCGCAAGTGGACTTTCTTTATCAGAGATGACATCAACCGTATTAATAATCTTGCAAAAGTTTTTTATATCGTCAAATTTTGATATTTCTTTTTCAATTTGATTCTGATTTCCATATAGATAAAAGAAGTTACTCTTGTTCGATTTTAGCGAGATGTTAATTCCCTCTATAATTTTTTTGGGTGATTTTTCCCCGCCCATAACATCAATAGCAATCTTAACTTTATCGATCATAAATTATTACTTAATTGTTAATCTTTGGGTTCAAAAACTTGCCTACCGTTATAATAGCCAGTTTTTAAATCAACATGATGAGAAAGTCTGTATTCACCAGATTTTTTGTCTTCCAAAATATTGAAGCTTTTAACTCTATGGTGAGATCTTCTCTTATTTCTTCTGGATTTAGAAGTTTTTCTTTTTGGTACAGCCATATTTAAGTATTCATTTATAGTTAAAATTTACATCACCTTTTAATACATTATCAGAGTCCAAGTCAAAACAAAAAGCATGATATTGGTCAAAATATTTAACTAAATCAGTATAATCAGCAGTATTTAGCTCTGTATTGTGCTTTAAATATTTATTAAAAAATAATTTTTTGTTGTTAAAATTTTTTTTTTTGTAATTTTCACAATTTATCAATATATCGTAAAATATTTGTATCAAAAACTTCATATTTTTATTTACAGATACATCGCTGTAACCAATTTCTCTAAAATTAAGTTCAATTTGTAAAAATACATGGTCAAAAAGTTCTTGATAGAAATCTTTATATAATTTCACTTTATTCGTATATTTAATTTTAATTAATAAAAATGACATATGTAAAAAAATGAGATTAATCCGATTTTGAAAATTATCGTTTAAACCTAAGCTAGTGTAAAATAATTTATTGCGTGATAAAAAAAGTATTTTGTTATATAGTTTATTTTCTTGTGAGCTTTTTTTTTTGAAAAATTTAAACATATGAATAAAAATATATACTTGTTTTTTTTCTTTATCTGCACAATTTTACTCTCAGGTTGTAAGCAGGTTGAGGTAACAAAAACTCACGGAATATCATATCTTGAAAAAAGACAAAAGTTAATAGTTTTAAATAAAACCAATAAAAATGATACAGTGGACTTATTGGGTCAACCGTCCACTAAAGGAATGACTGATAATAATTTGTGGATATATATCGAAAGAACAATTAATCGAGGCAGCATATTAAAATTAGGAAAAAACTATATCAAAAAAAATAATGTTCTAGTTTTGGAATTCAACAATTATGGCGTTGTTTATAGAAAAGAATTTTATGATAAAAATAGAATGAAAACTATTTCTTTTGCAAAAGATATAACTGAAAACGAATTGAAAAAGGAAAATTTTATAGTAGGCTTCTTATCTAGTATTAGACAAAAAATGGATAGTCAAAGAAAATAATTTCAATGTGCTATTACTGCTAAAAGCAATAATGCGACTATATTAGTTATTTTAATCATGGGATTAACCGCCGGGCCGGCTGTATCTTTGTAAGGATCTCCCACAGTATCACCAGTAACAGCAGCTTTATGCGCTTCTGATCCTTTGCCTCCATATTTACCATCTTCAATATACTTTTTTGCATTATCCCACGCTCCACCACCTGCTGTCATTGAAATTGCAACAAATAAACCTGTGATAATAACACCTAGTAACATAGCCCCTACTGCTGACAGAGCAGCTTCGAGACCTGCAGTAAAAAAAATTATAAAATATAATATTATAGGTGATAAAACAGGCAATAATGATGGTATAATCATTTCTTTAATTGCAGCTTTAGTAAGAAGATCTACCAATTTTCCATAATCTGGTTTTCTCTTTCGTTTCATTATGCCAGGTATTTTTTTGAATTGTCTTCTAACTTCAATTACTACCGCACCTCCGGCTCTTCCTACTGCTTGCATAGACATAGATCCAAATAAATATGGTAACATTCCACCTATTAATAAACCAACTACAACAAAAGGGTTAGATAGATCAAAATTGACAGAAATATTTTCTAATTTAGATCCGTCAATTTTAGAAAAAAACTTTATATCCTCAGTATAAGCAGCAAATAAAACTAAAGCACCAAGCCCAGCAGAGCCAATAGCGTATCCTTTGGTAACTGCTTTTGTTGTGTTCCCTACAGCGTCTAAGGCGTCGGTAGTTTTTCTGACATTTCTTGGAAGATTTGACATTTCGGCTATTCCCCCAGCGTTATCAGTAACAGGTCCGTATGCATCTAATGCAACCACCATACCTGCTAAAGCCAACATTGTTGTAACGGCTATTGCAATTCCGAATAGTCCAGCTAGATGATTAGTAAACAAAATTCCCACAACAATAATTAAAGCAGGTAGAGCTGTAGCTTCTAAAGAAACAGCTAAACCTTGAATAACATTTGTTCCATGTCCTGTTGTTGATGATTTAGCGATACTTAATACTGGGCGAAATTTTGTACCGGTATAAAATTCAGTAACCCAAATAATAAGTCCAGTAATTATTAGACCGATAATTCCACAGAGATAAAGATCAAAACCTGAAAAGCTTACATTATTTGATGAATAAATATTTTCCAAACCTATTATTTTATCTGTGATTGGATATAAAATCGCCAAAGATAAAATTGTTGTTGCTATAAAACCTTTGTATAATGCTCCCATAATATTTTTATTCGAACCTAATTTTACAAAAAAAGTTCCCACAATTGTTGTTATTATACATCCTGCTCCAATGGCGAGCGGGTAAATCATCATGCTTAAATTGTCAGCGAAAAAAATTGAAGACAAGACCATAGTAGCAACTATTGTTACAGCATAAGTTTCAAATAAATCCGCAGCCATACCAGCGCAATCACCGACATTATCACCTACATTATCTGCTATAACAGCAGGATTTCTTGGATCATCTTCTGGTATTCCAACTTCCACTTTTCCTACTAAATCTGCACCTACATCTGCACCTTTTGTGAATATTCCTCCTCCTAATCTTGCAAAAATAGATATGAGTGACGCTCCGAAACCTAGTCCAACTAGAGCATTTATTATTTCTCTATTTTCTACATTTAGTTTTAGCAAAATTAAATAATAAATTGATATTGATAATAAAGCCAAACCGGCAACTAGCATTCCTGTGACAGCCCCAGATTTAAACCCAATATTTAAACCTGCAGCTAAGCCTTTCCTGGAGGCTTCGGCCGTTCTAACATTAGCTTGAACTGATACAAGCATTCCAACATATCCGGCTCCACCAGATAAAAATGCTCCTATAAAATACCCAATACCAACCCAAACTCCTAAAAAAAATGTAATGATAATAAAAATAATGGCACCAACCAGTGCTATAGTTCTATATTGACGATTTAAATAGGCTCTCGCACCCTCTTGTATAGCGCCAGCAATTTCTTGCATTTTTTTATTTCCTGAACTGGCTGATAAAATCTGCTTACTAACAATGTAACTATATAAGATAGCTAAAAAACCTGCTCCAACAATTAAATAAAGTGTGTCAAACATTTATTAAAATCTTTTATGATTAAAAAAACGCAAATTGCCAAAAAAAAACATAAAAGGCAACAAGAATCTTTTTTATTCATTTTCATTTCGGCTTACTTTTGATGCTTTTTCTAGTATAGCGTTTAAAAATTCCTTTTGCGATTCTTGAACAAAAAAATCGGCTACTTTTAAGTATTCGCTAATAACAACTTTTATAGGAGTTTTATGCATAAACATAAATTCATATATAGCAGCCATAATCATTAATTTTAACATCAGCTCAGTTTTATTTTCATTTATAGCTTCCTTTAATTCTTTATCTATTAAATTTTGAATTAATTCTTTTCTTTCAATAGTTCCATTAACTACATCTTTGATAAATTTTTTATATCTATGTTTAGGAAAGGTTATTTCTGAATCTTGATTTAGATGATGGCTATATAATTTTTGAATTACTATAACTCTTGGATTTTGGAGAGCTTCATTTTCCATTACCACTCAAACATTCCGCAAAATTTTTATTACAGCTTCTGCGGCCTCGCCACCTTTTCCTAGTTTTTTTTGCTTTGGATTCGCGCGTTTTAATGCCTGCTTTTTATTTAAACAAGTTAATATTCCATAGCCTATAGGTTTTTTATGAGTAATTGATATATTCATAATTCCATTAGTAACAGCACTAGAAATATATTCAAAGTGAGGCGTTTGACCTTTTATAACACAGCCAAGGGCAATGAATGCATCAAAACTTTTTATATTTTTCGATATCACAACAGGTATTTCAAAAACTCCAGGCACAGCAATTGTTTTCACGTTTTTTTCAATTCTATAACCCTTTAAAGCTTGTTTAGCACCATTCAATAAATCAAGTGAAATTTTGCCATAATAATCTGCTACAACAATCAAAATATTTTTTCTCATTTTATTATTTCTTGCTTCATTATCTTAATTCCATAACCATCCAAACCTACAACTTTTTTCTTAGATCTGGTAACCAAAATCATTTTTTTAATATTTAGAGATTTTATAATCTGCGCACCTATCCCATAATTTTTGATCAGCTTATCACTACCCTTCGTATAATATTTCTTATTTTTATAGGTTTTTAGGACTTCTGAAACTGATTTAAGGTTTGTATCTCGTATAAAAATTAATACACAGTCATTATAATTTTTAAAGTGTGTAATCGTTTTATTAAAAGAATTAGGAAGTTTTTCACCCAATAGATAATTTTTAACTATATTAGATGAAATTACTCTGACTCTTGGGTTTGAGCTTTTTATATTACCTTTAATTAAAGCAAAATTTTCGGATCCATCAAGTCACGATTTAAACGATAAGCATTTAGATCATCAATCTTTCCTATATTTAATTTATGTTTTTTTGCAAATGAAAACAACTTTTTTCCTTTAGCCATCGTACCGTCGTCGTTCATAATTTCGCAAATTACTGCTGATGATCCACATTTAGACAATTTAGATATATCAACTGATGCTTCAGTATGTCCCGCTCTTACTAAAACTCCCCCATTTTTTGCCACTATGGGAAATACATGACCTGGTGATACTAAATCTCTATTTGATACATTTTTCTTAATTATTGTTTTTATTGTTTTTGCTCTATCTTGAGTTGATATACCTGTAGTAACACCTTTTTTTGCATCTATAGAAACAGTAAACGCTGTTTTGCTTCTTGAAAAATTATGTGAAGACATTAAAGGTAAATTAAGTTTATCAGTTTGTTTTTGGCATAAAGTTAAACATATAAGACCTCTGCCATGTTTAGCCATAAAATTGATAGATTGAGGATTCACTTTAGAAGCTGGAATTATTAAATCACCTTCATTTTCTCTCTGTTCATCATCAACTAAAATAAACATTTTGCCACGTTTTGCATCTCGCAATATTTTACTGATTTTTGAAAATTTCATTTTACTCATTTTAAAAAACTATTTATATACTTACCAATAACATCAAATTCAAGATTTACTAGATCTCTATTTTTTAAATGAATTAAATTAGTCAATTTCAAAGTTTGTGGAATAATAACAACTTGAAATCCATCTTTAAAAATTCTTGAAATTGTTAATGAAACACCATTAATTGTTATAGAACCTTTTTGAATAATATATTTTTTATATTTTCTTGACAATTTAAAATTAATAAACCAAGATCTTCCAACAATATTGATCTTTTTTATTCTACTAGTTGTATCTATGTGTCCCTGCACAAAATGACCTGAAATACGGTCTCCATATTTTAGTGGCTTCTCTAAGTTAATAATATCACCTTTTTTTGAGGTTTTGAAATTGGTTTTGCTAATTGTTTCATGCGATAAAAAATATCTACTTAAATTTCCATTGACTTTTTCTAGAGTTAAACAAGCACCCGAACATGATATTGATGCACCAATTTCATTCTTAGAAAATTTAACATCTGATACAATTTCAATAAAATAACTTTTATCACCTCTGTAAATCTGCTTTAACCTGCCAGTTTTTTTAATTATTCCATTAAACATTATTTAATTTTATAAGATATTAATTTATCACCCATAAGGTTAACAACTTCATTAGTATAATTTTTTTTTGATAGGTACATTTTCACAATCTTTTTCATGTTATTATTTCCAAAACTACCCAAATTATTGTTAGATATAAAAAGGTAAAAATCATCTACCAGATTACTTCTTAAAAAATTTGTGGTCATTGTTAATCCTGATTCTAATAAGATTCTCGAATATCCAAATAGTTTGATTTTAATTAGAATGCTTTCTAAATCGAAGTTGCCATCCTTTGATAGTGGAAATTTGTAAAGTTTAACTTTTAAACTCTTTAAAAATTCAATTTTTTTATTTTCACCTGTGTTAAAAAAAATCAGAGTTTTATTTTCTTTTGCAGATTTTGTCACATTTGAATTAATGGGAATTTTTAATCTTTTATCTAGAATGATACGTGCAGGTGAGTAATTTTCAAGCCCAGGAATCCTGCACGTCAATTTAGAATTATCATTAATAATAGTCTTTACGCTTGTAATTATGCAATCGTGTTGACTTCTAATCAAATGGACTCTACCACGTGAAAATCTGTTAGTAATCCATCGATCTTTTTTATTTTTAGTGAATAAATCCTTTGAAGCGGCAATTTTAGCAGTAACAAATGGCAATTTTTTTTTTTTAAATTTGTAATAACTTCTGTAAAAATAATTTATTTTATGTGAACAAATTCCAGTATTCACAGATATTTTTCTTCTTTTTAAATCTCTAGAACTTTTTTTAAAAGATCTCAAGTCAGGATCATAGATTGAGAAAAAAACTTTTTTAATTTTATTTTCAATAATAGATTTTACACAGGGTGGAGTATGTCCATAGTGGGAACATGGCTCTAAGGTAACAAACAATTCAGAGCCATTAATATTCTTTTTAGCAAGTTTTATTGCTGAAATTTCAGCATGAGGTCTTCCGTTGATACCCGTGTGTGAAGAACTAACAACTTTTTTATTTTTAACTACAACGCATCCTACTGCAGGATTTCCTCCTGTATTACCTAATACTTTATATGCCTGCATCAATGCAAGATTCATAAAAAAAGTATTGTTAGAAAAATTATTCTTTCTTATAGACATTCAAGTTGCCAATAAATTGTTCAAAATCTTTTGCTTCCTTAAAATTTCTGTAAACAGAAGCAAAACGAACATAAGCTACTTGATCCAAGTTTGCTAGTCCATCCATAACAAACTTTCCTATAGTAGATGTAGGAATTTCATTTTCACCAAGACCTTCGAGGTTTCTTACTATCTTGGAAATAAATTTTTCTATAGATTCACCGTCAATAGGTCTCTTTCTTAAAGCAATAGTTATTGATTTTGCTACCTTATCTCTGTCAAAAGGAACGCGATGTCCATTATTTTTAATTACTGTTAATTCTCTAAATTGAACCCTTTCAAACGTTGTAAAGCGTTCTTTTCTATCACAGGCACAGACCCTTCTCCTTCTAATTGCTGTGCCGTCTTCAGTAGGTCTAGAATCTACGACCGAAGTATCTTTTTCTCTGCAAAATGGACAAAGCATAATTTAATTTCTATTTAGATGTTTATATATTGGAAATTTAGAACAAAGTTCAACGACTTCTTTTTTAACTTCAGATTCGATTTTGCTATTATCCTCCGAATTTTTGGATAATCCTTCAATTATTTTGGTAATCAGATTTCCCACTTTTTTAAATTCATTTAACCCGAAACCTCTGGTCGTAGCAGCTTGTGATCCAAGTCTTATTCCTGATGTAATTGTCATTTTTTGCGTATCAAAGGGAATGCCGTTTTTATTACAAGTAATATTAGCTTTTCCTAAACTTGTTTCAGCAGCCTTACCCGTGACATTAAAAGGTCTTAAATCAACTAACATTAAGTGTGTATCAGTACCTCCAGAAAATATTTTAAAACCATTATTTTTTAAAGTTTCAGATAAAATTTTGGCATTAGCAAGTACTGATTTAATATAATTTTTAAAATTTGGTTGCAAAGCTTCATTAAATGTAGCAGCTTTTGCTGCAATGATATGCATCAATGGTCCACCTTGATAACCGGGGAAAACTGCCGAATTAATTTTTTTAATTATATCTTCTCTGTTTGTTAAGATAATTCCACCTCTACCACCTCTTAAAACTTTGTGAGTAGTTGATGTCACAACATCTGCATATTCAATTGGATTAGGATGCCCTTTTCCAGCAACTAATCCAGAAAAATGAGCCATGTCAACCATGAGATAGGCATTTACTTTGTCTGCAATTTCTCTAAATTTTTTGAAATCAATAATTCTAGAATAAGCACTGCCACCAGCAATAATGAGTTTAGGTTTATGTTTTTTTGCTAATTCTTCAATTTGACTGTAATCAATGAGTCCTGTTTCCTTATCTACTTCATAATGAAATGAATTCAACCATTTGCCAGAAAGTGAAACTTTTGCACCATGCGTTAAATGACCACCAGAATTTAAGCTCATACCAAGTATTGGGTCTCCAGGATTTAAAAGCGCAAGATATACAGCGCCATTAGCTTGTGCACCTGAATGTGGTTGAACGTTAGCATATTTACAATCAAATAATTTTTTTACTCTTTCAAGAGCTAAGTCTTCAGCTTTATCAACGAATTCACATCCTCCATAATATCTTTTTGCAGGATAGCCTTCAGCATATTTATTTGTCATAATTGAACCTTGGGCATCCAAAACAGCCTTGGAAACTATATTTTCTGAGGCTATTAGCTCGATATGTTGTTGCTGTCTTTCTAACTCAAGTTTTATAGAATTATACAAATCTGGATCTGTAGTTGATAAGTCATTATCAAAAAAATTTTCATAAATATCGCTCATATAACTATTTAATTCCTATAATAATTTATATTTTTTTTAATCTTTTTAAATGTCGGCCGCCATCAAATTTAGTTTTTAAGAATGTACTCACACACTTTATAGCAGTACTTGTTTTAATTAATCTTGCGCCCATAGTAATTACATTTGCATTATTATGTTGTCTGCTCAATTTTGCTGATTTTATATCATAACATAATGCAGCTCTTATATTTTTATGTTTATTAGCAGTCATAGCCATTCCAATTCCAGAACCACAGATCAAAATGCCAGCTTGATTTCTATCGCTTTTCATTTTTTTTGATAAAAGATGAGCGTAATCTGGATAGTCAACTGAATTTGTGTTCTTTGTTCCAAGGTCTAACACCGTATTGCCTTTTTTTATTAAAAAAAGTTTAATCTTATTTTTAAGATTAAAACCAGCATGATCAGATGCTAGAAGAACTCTATTAATTTTTCTTTTTCTATCTCTTACCACTGGTAAAGTCAAAATTTCACTACATATATATAGTATAACAATTTATACCACAATATTTTGATTTAGATTTTTAAAGATTAATGAAACTTATAATCAGTCAAACAGGCCACTAAATGGACTCTATTTTCCTCTCCGCCATTAAAGGCATTATGATATTTTGTATTATTGGTAATCCAAACTGACCCATCAGCTGGAAGATGCTTTGCAACATTTTCTATAACCTGTAAACAACCTGGATTTGTAACTATAGGTATGTGTAATCTTGGTTCTGGATCTCTATGCCAGCTAAGTGTTGTCCTAGGTTCTTTTAGTAAAATTCTTACTCGACCAAGTTTGAACCTTGCAGATAAAGTATCGTAGACTTTTTTAAAATAAGTATGTTCAAAGTCCTTCACAAATTCAGTATATAATTTTTCATCAATAGGTATATCCCTTGATACCTCCTTGCCAGATGAGCTAGGCTTTGTCCAAAAAACTCCTCTAGTATTTTTTCCTCTCGTTGAATCTGAATCGCCGGGAATTTGATTTAAGCAAATAGCTGCAAAATTGGGAATTCCATTTGCATTATAATAATTTCTAATTTCACCAATTCTACCATCCATCATATCTGACGGAGCAATCACATCACACCCCATGTCAGCTTGTAAAATTGACTGTTTTACTAAAATTTTTAAAGTTTCATCATTATCTACATAGTTATTTTTTAATATTCCATCATGTCCGTGGCTTGTGTAAGGATCAAGCGCGACATCACACATTAAACCTATTTCTTTATAGTTTTTTTTAATTAATTTTAAAGCTTTGCACACAAGATTGTTTTTATTTAGCGCTTCTGAGCCTTTATAATTTTTTTTTGAGGCAGGTATACTAGGAAATAATGCAATCATAGGAATTTTTTTATTAATAGCGCTTTCAACTAATTTTTCGATTCTGTCTATAGAATATTTATAAACATTCGGCATAGTTTTAATGGGTTCTTTTGTATTTTTGCCTTCACAAATAAATATAGGCCAAATCAAATCATTTGGAGATAAAGCATTTTCTTGCACAAGTCTCCTTGACCAATCCTTTTTTCGATTTCTCCGCAGTCTTGTCTTGGGATATGAGCCTACAACTTTCATTTGATAATAATTCTCAGTTCAATTTATAGTTTATATTATAATAAATAATAATACTATTGCGACAAATACATACTATTATTTAATTATTAATTGTATTATGTTCTGAACATGAGTGAATTTAGTGATTTTCATAAAGTTGAGAATTTACACTTCGATTTATCAAAACTTAGAAAAAGTCTAGATGA
>LUMJ01000321.1_pt1 | contig 14084 bp, 8 predicted proteins | sample 729631 | NCBI WGS metagenome assembly LUMJ01 (sample SAMN03860266, study PRJNA289734) | marine metagenome | biome: seawater column; feature: ocean; material: water; isolation source: Red Sea water column Station 22 - depth 500m | place: Saudi Arabia: Red Sea | collected 2011-10-15 | depth 500 m | reverse complement strand
GCCGGAATCAATGTCCACCCCATAGAGCGAATTTTGAATACAGTGTCGTTTTAGTTCATACACGCTGCGTTTATGTCCCAAATAAAGTTCAAGTACCTTCCGGGCTTTTACGATTTCCGTCAGCATGCCCACCGGAAAAGCGCCCGAGCCGATTGCTGGATCACAGACCTTGATTTGTGCCAGAGATTCATCCAATACTTTCGCATTGTCTTTGATGGATTCCATCAAAACCGATTTGTATTTTTTCCCGTCCTCTTCAATAGCAGTTTCCAATTCCAGAATAATTTCACCTTCGCGAATCAAAGTTTCGATGTCTTCCTTCGGCACCGCTTCACAAGCTGTACTAAGATAATTGATCAGCGATTCCTGACACATATAATGCACAATTGTCCGTGGTGTGTAATAAGCGCCTTGGCCCTTGCGCTCGTTTTCGTCAATCAGGTTTTCAAACACCTTTCCCAGCATTTCCGGATCAACAGCCACTTCCTTTTCCAGCGGCTCATCTTCCCGCACAGTGAAGTTGTAGCGGTCAAAAGTATCCAGCACATCCTTCAATATTTCATTGCTGATTAAGATGTCCGTTTCCTGCCAGTTATATTTATTCATCGGTTCAAAAAGGCCGCCGTTTAAGAAAGGAACTTTACGTTTCAGAAATGGGAAATAATCATCATCATGCTCGGAGGCCAACCCGGCATAAAAAAGCGGTTCCAAAACATCATTGAAGAAATTGCTGTAATCGACGAACTCTCTTTCAAATAGTTTTCTTAGAAAATCCCTTGGACCTTTACCCCACGGCAGGAAGTTACCATCTTCATTCTTACCAACACCAAGCCAGCCTTTTTTCTGAAGGAAATACAAAAACACGATCTGACCCATGGTTTTCTTAGCAAAGTTGGAGGTGGATACAGACTTGGCCGCAAACTCAGAAGAGATTTTGCTGTCATTCTCAACAATGCTGTCCAGTTCTTCCTTCAGTTTTTCATACAGCCTCCTGTAATCTGTATAAAACTGTCTGGTTACAGCTTCCACGCTGAAAGCTGATTCCAGTTCGGCAAGTGTTGGATTTTTACGGTCATCCTCCAGAATTCCCACCAGTTGTTCCTGCGCTGTGTGATTCGGTTCATTTTTCCCTACTAGAAATGAATAGCGCTTTGCTGGAGTTACATCCTGCCTAATCCTGTAAACCCCTGTTTCAGTTTGTTCCCGTTTGTATTCCATGCGGATGTAGGAAAACCGCCAGTCATCCGGATTTGTGGTGTAATAGGCAACCAGTGCCGCGTCTTTTTCATTCCTGTTTTTCAGGTAGTCCGCAGTGAAGTTTCGCAGCATTGCACGGGAGCGTACCAGCGCCCATTCATTTTTCAGCTGAACCACCAGCACATCAATTTTTTTGCTGTCAGGGTCGATGTAGGTTCCCAGTCGCCTGTATTTTGTGATATGATTTATGAATGAATGGCGGATGTAATTCCCGGAGATATAGGAGAAGCCTTTGCTCTCATCAACCTCAAAAAGGTTGATGGCAAAATTACGAAACCGTCCTTCGTCAAAAGGATAGTTGAACGTTCCTTTAATTAGCATTTTAGCACTGTTATCATCCATTCTTTTCCCTATCTCAAATAGGTAATGTCCAATGTCAATTAGGTAGTAAAGAAAGAATTATTACCTAATTAAACCTGTTATTGCCCACTAAACTTTTCTCCATTTCGCATAACGACCTCTTGAAATATTCACCAGAACACCATTTTTCCGGAGCTCTTTCAGAGTACGCCGAATCAAGTCTATACTGACCAGAGGACAAGCCTCCTGAATATCAGATACTGAGAAATTGCCCTTGAACCCTTCAACTGAGTTGATGATCATTTCTGTTTTAGCACCTCTTGCTGTTACAGAAATATTTGCCCTTTTTTCAAATTCGTCATAAGCAGCAAGGAAGGTGGAAAGGGTGTACGAAACAAACGGGATAGCATCATGATCAGCTTCATGCCAACTAAGTGAGGAACGTTCCAAAGTTTCATAATAAGATTCTTTGGTTTTCTCCACAATCTTCTCCACACTGATGTATTTTGCGACATCATATCCCTGATGGTAAAGCAGCAGTGTTGTCAATAATCTGGAAGTTCGGCCGTTGCCATCTGTAAAGGGGTGGATGCAGGTAAAGTCGAGAATGAACAATGGGATCAGAATTAATGGGTCATACTCTCCTCGTGATAATTCCAGGATAAGTCTCTTAACGAGATGGTTCATCGTTTCATCAACCTTAAACGGTGCAACCGGTTCGAAACGCACTCTTTCTGAACCGTCTGGATGTTTATCCACAATTGGGTTATTGGTGTTTTTCCAAGTCCCTCCCGGACGATCTGTGTATCGCATAAGGTCCCGATGGAACTGTTTAATTACGCTGACGGAGAGGGGGATTTCATTAGCAGATTGATGGATGGTGCTCAGTACATCACGATAGCCGGCAATTTCCGCTTCGCTTCTATTCTGAGGTTTGACCTTTTCAGCCATGAGTTGCCTGAAGCGGTCCTGGGGTGCAGTTACCTGTTCCAGTCTGCTGGAAGATTCCGTGCTTTGAACTAGAGACACCAACCTTAGATTCTCCAAGACTTCAGGTGCCTGCTTCCTATACAAGCTCTGTTGTCCTTTGTATTCCCTGAGTCTTCCAATCATTCTTATCAGCTCGTGGGTTATCTTTAACCCCTTCATATACTTTGTCGCCAGAGAGTTCATCTCTGTTCTCCAACTAAGTATTCAGACAAAATCACTTCCCGTTTAGAAAGGAACCCTTCAGAACCACCGGAATGACGTATACCCAGAAGCCGATCGGGAATTTCCCTTTTTAAAACGGCCAGAATTTTAAGAGGTTCTGCTTCTGTTTCAATCTTCTGTTTGATTCGCTTGCTAATATTTTTTGGGATAACACCTTCATTATATTTTTCCAGTACAACCTGTATAAATTCTTCGTCGTCATCGGTAAAGGATGTGTAATGCTGCATTTCATTGGATTTTAATGTATCTATTACATACTGCTCATTAGAACGTCCGCCAGGACTTCTTTCGGGTTCTTCGATTTCATCCGAAGTGATCTGGTCAAACTGGTCTTTATTCTTTTTTAGAAAATCATAGTAAACTTTTGGAACTGACTGACGCATGATTTCCGGTTCACATTTGAAAATATTGACAGCATCAAAAAAAGGGACTTCTTCAGCTTTTTTACCATCAGTAAACATAAACTTTTTCAATTTCCCTTTACGGAAGAAAGTGATCAGTCCATCACTATCATAACTATCACTTTTCCCGGAACGGGCTTTTTTAGGGAGTCTCTTTACTTTTTCAAACAAATTGGGGTCGTTGTCCCGGATATCACGGATGAATTTCAAAAATTCCAGTTCCGATTTATAATCCTCATCTTCCTGTTGATAAGTATTTTTGGAAGTGAGTTTTTTATACAATGTATCGCCAAATAATTCATGGGAAGAAACCACTTCTTCATCAGTCAGGTAGCGTGCGTCTTCTCCCAAAGTGTCGTGGAAAGCCTGAATTTTAGATTTAATATTTGCTTCCAGTCCAAGATGTTCATCCGATTCATCGGTTGGGAAGAAGTTGTAAATATGAACTTCTTTATTTTCCGTTCCTACACGATTCACACGTCCAACCCGCTGAAGCACTCTTGTTGGGTTCCATGGTAAGTCATAATTAATGATGCTGTATGATCGGTGCAGGTTTACGCCTTCCGCCAAAACATCCGTACTGATTAAAATATTAATTTCATCCTCCGGTTCTCTGGCACGGGGATCATAGTTATTCGTGATTATCTTCCGTGCTTCAGTTTTGACTAAACGCTCGTCTTCAACCAATCCGCCTTGACTTGAAAAAAACAACACCTGACCGCCAAATTTTTCTTTTAGATTTCTGAAAAGATATTCACCTGTTTCAAGAGATTCAGAAAAAATTAAAATTTTCTTTTTGTATAGTTTCCCACCGTTTTCCAGTTCCTTGATAAATTTTCTCAATTTTGGATCGTCTTCAATTGGTTCCCACAAAATCTGAATTATCTTCAATAATTTCAGATCATTTTCTAATGCCTGTTCAAATTCATGTGTGAATTCACTAGATTGATATTCTTCTACTTTTTCTTCTTCAATCAGTTTCTGAATTTTTTCTTCATCGTCTTCATCAATAAGATCATATACATTGATTATTTTACTGATGAGTACTCTTCCACTTTTGAACATTTCTATGAAATCTTCATAGGATTTAACAAATCTGCTTACTGAACGTTTGAACGCGTAAAATGAGCTTTCCAGCCGTTTGACCAGAATACCCTTCATAAATCCACCAACATTTCGCTGGGTCTGGAGTTCAAAATCTGTCAATTGCCGATTCACATAAACTAACGGCATATAACGTGAGTAAGAAAACTTTTTTAAAAGTCCAATGGTTTGGCTGAAAACTGCCTCCAAGTTAGAATCAAAACGATAAACCAAACGAACAGGATCACTCACTTCCGGGAAGAATAATCCCTGTTCTTCCATATCTTTACTGAAGTAATTCTTTATTTCGCTCCGTGTTCTGCGAACCATAATATATTTCAGAATTTTTTCCCTTATTTCTTCAGCACCTTTCTTTATGATGTCTGCATATTCCGGATCTGATTTCTTATATTTTTTCAGTTTAGTCATCCACTTATTGAAAAACTTTTCAAGATTCACCACGCCTGGAATTGTTGACCGTTTTGGTGATTGAAACAGTTTGATTTGGCTGAAAATATCCTTAAAAGTGTTATTGAGTGGTGTAGCAGAAACTAGAACTACTTTTTTCCCATAACATATTTCAGTCAGTTTTTCAAACCCTTGTGTGTATTCATTCCTGAATCTATGTGCTTCATCTACAAAAATGGTATCGTATTTGTCAATTTCTGATTCCAGAATCCTGTCCAGTTTCCCTATTGATTCTATTTCATACTTTTTTACACCAAACTCAAAAAAAGTATCTTTCCAATAATCCACCAGAACAGGCGGGCAGATGACCAATTTCCCTCCACCCAGCTGCTGGGCTAACATTGCTGAAATATATGTTTTCCCCAGTCCCACCACATCGGCCAGAAATACTCCGTGAAAAGCTTCCAGTATTTTTTTTGCTGAAACAATTGCCTGTTGCTGATATTGAAGATCCATAAAACCTTCAGGCATATCAATTTCAATTTCCTGATCAAGATTGATGTCCTCTTTAAGGTATTCATATAACATTTTAAGATAAAGTTCATAAGGAGAAATATCTTCATTTACCCAGGTTTTTTTCTTAACTGTTTCAACAAATTCCTTTGAAATATCAACGCCATCTTTCCACAAATCTTCAAATTGTTTTAGGGCAAATTCAACATCCGCCCTGTTTTTGAGTTCAACATTAAATTCACGGTTAGCAACTAAACCACTTTTTGAAAAATTGCTTGAACCAGTGATGACTGAACCAAATGTTACTTGTTCAATGTTGAATCTTGAAATGTAGACTTTTGCGTGGATATTGCCGCTGGGATAAGCACGGAACTCAAGCTTTTTCCCGTTTCCTCCGTTTGCTTGATCTTCAGTTGGATTTGCTACGTCCTTGGATAAAAATTCTATGAATTTCTTAATTCCATACTCGGTTTCATAATCATCGCTGGAAGCATCAATCTCAGCTGCTGCTGCATACATTGCTGTGTCTTTTGTGTTCCTATGCGAATTAAAATCAAACCCTCCTTGTGTCTGAACTTCATCAATCAATTCAAACGTACTCCTGTCAACATCTATACCGACCAGAATTCTGATTTTTTCAACATTTTCCAAATTTTCAGCCAATTGGTGGAAACCGCTGGTTCGAAAAAACCCAACTAAAACATCAAAATATTGAACTGCTCGAAGTGTTTGTTTGAATCGGTCAACTAATGACGCATTTGGTTCGTTTGTGAAAAATGTTAAATCTGTACTCATAACGAATTAGTGAAAATAAATTCTAAGGTGTCAATATGGCTTCTTAGATGTAGACTGATTTTGCTCACTGTTACTATATCACATTCCTTGAGGATCTGTTTTTTATCATATAATTTAATTTTGCAATGAAAATTGAACTTTTGTGTGGCATTGCTAAAAGAAATTGGAAGGGACGTCTCGGTGGGTGGGGTCTAATAGCTTCAATGCGTTGCCTACTAAAAAACTGTTTCATTGGTATGGAAATCTATCATAGGCAAGACCTTTCCAGTTTCTAGATATTAGACGCTAGTTTATTGCCAGTATCCGACTAAGGCCCTACCGCAAGTCACAACGGGCCGCACCCCTGGCTCCGCCGGATGGGCCAGGGTTCCCCAACTGACAAAAAATAAAGGAAAGCCGCCTTATTCCAGAGCAACTCCTTCGACTGTGATGCGATGCATCAGGCGGGCTTGCCCTTGGTAGTCGTTCACGGCGCAGTGCCAGGTGGCGCGGTTGTCCCACATGGCTACCGAGTTTATGCGCCACTGAAAGCGGCAGGTGTGTTCCGGCCTGGCGGCGTGTTCGTAGAGGTAGCCCAGCAACGGCTTTGACTCCTCGACCGTCCAGCCATCGAACCTGACGGTGAAGTCCGGGTTGACGTAGAGCGCCTTGCGCCCGGAAAGCGGATGGCGGATCACCACTGGGTGGTTGGCATCCTGCGTGGCCTGTTGCGGATTGCCAAGGCGGGTACCCACATCATCGGCCTCTTCCTGTGTAGCGTAGGCATACGTTCCGAACGAGTGCCGGCTGGAGTGGATGGCCCGCAGTCCGTCCAGCGTTTGCTGGAGTCCATCGCTCAAGCTTTCGTAGGCGGCGTACATGCTTGCAAACAGTGTGTCGCCACCGTAGTCCGGAACCTCACGCGCCACTAAGATGGAACCCATCGCGGGAATCTGATCGTAGGAGTGATCCGTGTGCCACGAGCCGCCGATGTTGGTTTTCTGATACGGTTCTTTACGCACCTCCGCAATGATCGGATGGGTGTCCGTGGGCTTGAAGAAACGGTTGACGTTGATCTTGCCCCACTGCTCGGCAAAAGCAATGTGCTGTTCCTGAGTAAGTTTCTGATCCCGGAAAAAGATCACCCCTTGGTCGCGGAACACTTGACGGATTTCTGATAACTGCTTGGCGGGAACGCCCTTGGCCAAGTCAACGCCGTGAATTTCGGCACCGACTGCCTGGGAAAGGGGCCGGACTTCAATGGTCTCGTAGCTAGTTTGGATAGGGTTGGCGGGCGTGATTTGTTTTTCGTTCATACGCCTCCTAGAGTTGTGTTCAAAAGTGGACGGAACAGAGGCGAAATGCCGTTCAGCTTCCGCAGGTTCGTGGTGGTCCTTCCAAACGATAAATAAAAACGGAGAGAAAGCTGATCAAGTCATTTAATTTTGCTAAAGTCTGAGCGCAGCACACAATTGCATTAGATCATTCAATGATGATTATTTTTCCGGTACCTGCGCCTTCGACACTTTTTGCGTAGGCAAGGCCGACACGTTTTGAAGACACTCTTTCATGGCCTGGGAAAAACTCGCCGTAACGTCCTTCTGACACCTCCAGCAGCCCCGGACTGACAACATTGATTCGTATTCCTCTTGGCATTTCAATTGCCGATCCAACCACGAAGCCGCCAAGCGCAGCATTTGCAGTTGCCGCCCCAACACCCATCCTTACCGGATCACGGTCTAAAACTCCGCTGGTAAGAGTAAACGAGCCGCCTTCATTAACATAATCCAGACCCTCTAAAACCACATTGATCTGTCCCATAACCTTGTTACTAATCCCAAGCATTATTTGACTTTCAGTGAATTCCTCCAGCGGTCCGAAGTGTACTTTGCCTACGGCACAAACCACTGCATCGACCTTGCCGATATTTCGATACATCTCGATGAGGGACTGCCTGTTTGAGATGTCGGCCTGAATGCCGGGTGTGCTGCGACTGACCTCGATTATTTCATGTCTTGGAGACAGTTCGTCCATAACCGTACTGCCAACATCACCTGTTGAACCTATCAGGATAATCTTCATTTTTTATCTCCTTTAGCAGCAACCTGTTTTTTCCATATTGCTGACTTCAGGTTCAATGCAGTATTCATCACTGGCAGTGGCTGAATCGACAGGCATACAGCCGCAATCTGAGTTTAAACTTACTGTATTTATCTCAGTATTTGGTTCATTTGCTGCCTCTCCTGTTCTGTTTTCAGGTAATGGACATGCCGGAGCCTCCTCCTGACCAGAATCGGTGCTGGATAAAAAACCATGTTTTGGTTTTAAACCAATTACTTTTCCAAGCTGTTCTATAATCTGTTCATCACCCGAAGAGTCATTGTTACATTGACTCATGTTTGAATATACGATGTCATTTCCTACAGAAATTTCATAGATACCATTATGGCCTTCAACAAGTGTGGCCTTTATATCAAATGCGGATTCAATTGAAGCTCCCAACCTGGAAGCCTTAGTTAAGTACCCTCACTCTACACAATAGGTAATCCGTATATCATTTTCGTTCGACATATTTTCTCCTTTTTTCATTTATTTTTAGTGACAACAATCAAGATCCTGATCTATGCATTCAGAATCACCACAACAGAATTGCTTGCGCTCAGCCTTAGTACATTGCCCTTTATAAGTTTGTTCAGAAAGGTAAAATGCTTTGAATTTAACTGACAAATCATTTGACAGCGATTTCACAGTAAATCCTGTTTCCAGAATATCCTTTTTGAGGAATTGTAATTCAGGGAATTGCTTAATAAAGTCATATCCTGAATGCTCTTCAATTCATAGCCGCTTAAAAGCATTTACTGCTTCAATAATATTTCATTTGTATGATAAGAGATCACAGGACTGGCCGCAAGTCACAACTACTTTGGCTTCCAGTGGCCAGTATTTATTGGCCAATTCAATAATTGACTGATGACTGACCTTTCTGGATAAGTATCTGACTGCTTTGCAGCAGGGTTGAATGACCTGGTTGATAAGGCTGGACAGACATGCGCATATTTTGTAACCTGTCCTGCTGTACATTTTTAGATAAACAGCAAAATAGAGTACACTGTCATGGAGAACAAGGTAATCGCATTCTTTCCGGAAGCGGCTTTTGGGCCTGCACTTAACTCAGTAGGTATAGCGCAAGCCTGCGAGAAACTTGGGCACAAGGCGGTATTCCTGACCGACCCCGGCATGCAGGGCGTTTATTCCGGCTACGGATTTGATGAGCACACCGTCAATATGTCTGAGCCAATGCCGCCTGAGGAGATGGCCAAGTACTGGACAGATTTTATCAACGGCCATATCCCCAACTTTGATCTGACTGCGTATGAACAGATCGACAACTATGTAAAGGAGTGCTGGGAAGCAATTGTGGACACAGCAATCTGGGCGGAAAAAGAGCTTCCGGGCGTACTGGAGGACGTGTCTCCGGATATCGTTTGCGTTGACAACGTGATTTTGTTTCCTGCCATCAAGCGCTATGCCTTTGAACACAACAAACCGTGGGTGCGGGTTATCTCCTGTTCTGAGAATGAAATCCCTGACCCGGCAATTCCTCCGCATCTTTCAGGCTGCGGAGAGAAAGACAACGAGTGTTTTGAGTCTTACCAAAAACACTTTAACGATGTGATTCGCCCCACCCACGAAAAGTTCAATCAATTCCTTGTGCAATGCGGGGAAGCAGCCTATCCGCTGGGAGAATTTTTTGAAGCCTCGCCGCACATGAACCTGCTGCTGTATCCGGAACCTGTCAAGTTCAGGCGGTCAAAGCCGCTTGACTCAAAACAATTTCAGTACCTTGAAGGCTGTGTGCGTGAAGAGGAAGTGTTTGAGGTACCGGTTTTCAAGAGCAATAACAACGACCCGCTGCTTTACGTGAGTTTCGGCAGCCTGGGTTCGGGCGATACGGTCCTGCTCAAACGTCTGATGGAAGTCGTCGCAAACATGCAGGTTCGGGCGCTCTTTAATATGGGTGAGTACGAGTCTGAATACGACGAGGTGCCTGATAATATTCACATTGCATCATGGTATCCCCAGCCTTCGGTGATCTCACAGGCTGATGCGGTGATCCATCACGGTGGGAATAATTCCTTTAATGAATGCCTGTACTTCGGCAAGCCCGCGCTGATCATGCCTTATGTGTGGGATGGACACGACAACGCAAGGCGGGTTGCCGAAACGGGTCATGGCTATCACCTGCACCGCAATAACTGGACGTCCGATGAACTTCGATCAACCATCGAAAACATGCTCACCAATCAGCAAATGCTTACCCGCCTTGCTGCGACATCTGCCCGTATGCGCTCAGAGCACGGCCCCACCAAAGCAGCTGCGATCCTGGACAAGTTGTTGACCTGAACATACTTTAATCGGAGTGGTTTTTGCCCCTGTCTCCCTTTATCCGGAAAGCTTTTGAATTGTGATGTATTCCCAGTTGTGGTGGAATGAGTTAACAACTAAAATATTAAAGACTTAGATGTCAACAACTGTCGCAAAACCACACCCAAAAAAACCTCCCTGGCTGAAAGTCCCGTTTCCGGGAGGAGAGCGTTATTCGTGGATCAAGAACCGATCTACGAAGCTTAAACTGAGCACAGTTTGTGAGGAAGCAAATTGTCCCAACATCGGTGAATGCTGGAACGGGGGCACGGCGACATTCATGCTGATGGGTGATACCTGCACCCGCGGCTGCCGCTTTTGTTCCGTTAAATCTGCCAAGAATCCCGGTGCGCTTGACGCTGATGAACCAGAAAAACTTGCAGCAACAATCAGCAAAATGAATTTAAATTATGTGGTTCTGACTACCGTCAACCGTGACGATCTGCCGGACCAGGGTGCCTCCCACATTGCACGCTGTATCCGGACAACACAAAAGTCTTCGCCGGACTTGCTGATCGAAATGCTGATGCCGGATTTCCAGGGAGTAACAAAACTAGTGCGGCAAATTATTGACGCACGTCCGGCGGTTCTGGCACACAACATTGAAACAGTCCGGAGGCTTACTCCAAAAGTACGGGATTACCGTGCAGACTATGATCAGTCACTGGAAGTACTGCGCTTCCTCAAAACAAATTGTCCGGATGGATACACCAAGTCATCCCTTATGCTCGGACTGGGCGAAAGCCGCCGGGAAATATTACATGCAATGGAAGATCTGCGTGATGCCGGAGTGGATTTCCTGACCATCGGTCAATATCTGCAGCCCACAAGAAAACATCTGAAAGTCTTAAAATTCCTGCATCCGGATGAGTTCAGTGAACTGGCCCGGATAGGAGATAAAATGGGATTTGACTATGTGGCATCCGGACCACTTGTTCGCAGTTCCTACAAAGCCGCCGAGTTTTACATTGAAAGAAAGATCCGGGGAACCGCATGAGTCTCCCGGACAAACTCACCCTGTCCCCCATCAAAAACATTTCCGGAACAGTTGACCTGCCTGGTTCAAAGAGCCTTTCCAACAGAATTCTTCTGCTGAGCATGCTGGCAGAAGGACAGACTGAGATTTATAATCTGCTGGACAGTGATGACACCCGCAGGATGGTGGAAGCACTGTATACACTTGGAGTGCAGCTGCATGAGAATCGCCAGGAAAACATGATTACAGTTTCCGGAACAAACGGAACAATTCCGGTTGCTGAAGCCACCCTGATGCTGGGAAACGCCGGAACAGCCATTCGTCCGCTTACCGCTGCAATGACCCTGGGACACGGACGCTTTTTGCTGGATGGTGTACCGCGCATGAGGGAGCGCCCCATCATAGATTTGATAAACGGTCTGCGGCAGCTTGGCGCAAACGTACGCTGCATTAACAACACAGACTGCCCCCCTGTGGAAGTAATCGCCAGCGGACTACCCGGAGGAACCACACTCCTTAGCGGTGCCATCAGCAGTCAATACCTGAGCGCCATTCTTATGGCCGCACCTTATGCAGAAAATGAGGTGTGTGTAGAAATCACGGACAAACTGGTTTCTGTTCCGTATGTGGAAATGACTCTGAGACTAATGCAGCGTTTCGGAGTTTCCGTGGCACATGAAGATTTTCAGAATTTCCAGGTACCCCGCCAGGCATACCGCTCTCCCGGAACAATATTCGTGGAAGGAGACGCATCTTCAGCATCCTATTTTTTAGCCGGCGCAGCAGTCACCGGAGGCACTGTTACAGTAACAGGATGTGGTACAGACAGTTTGCAGGGTGATTCACGCTTTGCTGAAGTATTAGAAAAAATGGGAGCCAAAGTCGATTGGAAAGCGAGGGAGATCACTGTTTCAGGATCATCGCTGCAAGGCATAGATGTGGACATGAACAAGATGCCGGATGCTGCGATGACCTTAGCCGTTGCCGCGCTTTTTGCTTCAGGACCAACCGCGATCCGGAACATCTACAATTGGAGGGTGAAGGAAACCGAGAGATTAAACGCGGTTTGTACTGAACTGCGTAAGCTGGGAGCGAAAGTTGAAGAAGGTGAGGATTATCTGGTGATTCAGCCGCCGCAAAAAATTCAGCAGTCAGCAATTGACACTTATGATGACCACCGGATGGCGATGGCCTTTTCGCTGGCTGCCTGCGGAAATGCTTCCGTAACCATCAATGATCCCGGATGCGTGAGCAAAACTTTTCCGGATTATTTTGAGGTGTTTGCTGGAATATGTTCCTGAGACTGCTGAAAGTCAGCTAAATTCTCCTTCAGCTGAATCATCCCTGAATCTAAAAATCAACATTCCGGAATTTAAGCATGGGTCATTATCAACACCGGAAAGTTATGGCCCATATTTGAATACATCGTCCTTGTAGGTGTTATTGCCGATATATCCACCGGAAATGTAAAGTCGGTTAGCCATTGCGGCGCTCCCCATTCCTCCTCGTGATGTTTGGTTGGCAATCGCGCCAACATCAGCCCATGCGCTGCCGTCAGTTGAGCTCCAGCTGTTTAATGATCCGCTGCCCGCATTCCCGCCGATTACCCATAATTTACCGTCGAAAACAGCTGCAGTGTGTCCGGAACGTGCTGACCACATGGAACCTGAAGTGGTGGCTTGTGTCCAGGATGAGGCGTTGTCGTTGGTTGAGTACCAGACATCACTCAGCAGACTGCCGTTGTCACCACCCATGACCCAGATTTTATTATTGAAAACTGCGGCCGCGTGTCCGTAACGCTTTGACCAGGACGCATTGTCGGTGATCTGTGTCCATGTCTTGCCGTCACTAGAGGACCACACGTCATTCATGTAGGCAGTGCTGTTGTCAATGCCGCCAAGCAGGTACAGCTTTTTATTGAAAACCAACATCGAATGTTTATGCCTTGGGGTCCATGACGCGGCGCTTGAAACCTGCAGCCATATTTTTCCGTCGCTGGAACTCCAAACATCATTCTGCAGGCTTGAGCCATTACTGCCGCCTCCGGCGACCCATAGCTTGCCGTCAAATGTAACAGCCGCGTGATGATTACGCCCGCTCCAGGCACCATCCACACCCGCATCTGTCCAGCTTGCTCCATCTGAAGATGAAAAAACCGTGCTGTACACAGAGCTGCCGTTTCCTCCGCCTGTGATCCAAAGTTTGCCATTAAGACTCACAAGAGTGTGTCCTGTTCCGGCAGTGAGTCCGGACGTGCCGGCGTCTGTCCAGGAACATCCGGAAGAACAAACTGAAGCAGTGGTGAATCCGGAAGATGTGTAGTTATCAGCCAGAGCAATTCCGAAATAATCTTTTACGCTTGTGGTGATTTTAAGCTGATGTGTTGTTAAGGAAGCAAGTTCCTGAGTAGCGGAACTGGAACCGGCGGTCAAAGTGTATGTCTTACGTGAACTGTCGTAACTGACTACCGCGGGAAGGCAGCTGCTGAAATTGTCCGCGGAAAGCTGCATTGTACCGCTGCAGCTTTCATTGGATGAAGCTGTTACGTAAACCGGTTCAATGGATTTGCTGAAAGTGACAGAAACTGTACTGCTGACAGATACATCGGTTGTGCCATCTGCAGGTGAAATTGCTGTAACTGTTGGAGCAGATGTGTCACTGCTTGCGGAGGTCGATTCTTCTTCCTCATCACTGCTTGAACAGGAAAAGGAAAGAGCGAAGACAAACAGCAGAGT
>LUMJ01000710.1_pt2 | contig 14085 bp, 16 predicted proteins | sample 729631 | NCBI WGS metagenome assembly LUMJ01 (sample SAMN03860266, study PRJNA289734) | marine metagenome | biome: seawater column; feature: ocean; material: water; isolation source: Red Sea water column Station 22 - depth 500m | place: Saudi Arabia: Red Sea | collected 2011-10-15 | depth 500 m | reverse complement strand
TTAGGTCTGGGTGAGATCTAAAGAAGAAAAACTTTCAAAATATGAAAAAGATTATTTAGAGAGTTCCTTATCAAAGGTCTACCATTAATGATTATAACACCCTAGTAGCATTTGGAGCATTTTACATCAGAGTTCTTTACTTTTGAAGTAAATAGAGTATAAATTCAAGTCCTACCCAAAAGTTACGATGTCAGAAACCAAAAACAATCCAAAAACTGCTGACATGTTAGTCGGGCATCTGCTTGATGCAAAAAGGAAGCACGATGAGGACAAAAATGTTGAATCTGAAGAGGTTCAGCACCTCCAAAAAGGTACTGATTATCTCACTTCATTTTTACTTCAACGGGGTATCCAACAGCAAAAAACTACAACTGCAAGAAAACCTCTTGGATTAGATGAACTGAAAAAAGAATTTGTCAAAAATCTTGTTCAAAATGGGCTTGTAACTATTGGTGAAAATGGTAGAACCATTCTTACTGGAAAAGGTAAGGAGTATCTTGACAAACAAACAAAAAATGCAGAAAATAAAGTTACATTAGCAAAATTAAAAAATTTAAGATATAGACAAAGTCTTACAAGAAAAAGAAATCCATCTAGTAAAAAAGCAAAGAAAAAACGAAAAACATCTATAAAGAAAAGTTGAGATGACGAATAGGAACACAGCCGTATATAATTAAGAATATGCTTAGCAATAGTGAAGAATAAAAAGGACGGATCTATTTTTTGATGGATGAAGATATCAAAACAAATCAAATTTTTTGTAAAAGCATCTATTATTTTTACAATTTTATCATTTAGCTTTTCTCTAACTGGGTTATTCTTTCAAGATGAACCTCAGTCAATAATAATCGGTAGTCCACTTGTAGTAAGTAATCCTAGTTTGGAGCATATTTTAGGACATATATTTTTTGGAATGATTGCTGGAATGTTTGCCTTGCGTTTAAACTACGTATTCATAGCAGGGGCATTCGCAATATTGCTAGATGCTGATCATTTACTTCAATTTTTAAACTTGGAGATGATTTTACGTATGTCACATTCTCTACCATTTGCGGTTATTACAGCTTTGATAATTTTTGCCATTTTTGGCAAAAAAGATTACAGATTAGCTGCTATTGCATTTTCAGCTGTAATATCACACATTGCATTTGACATATGGTTATCTGGACAAATTTTCCCGGGATCGACAAGTGCCTTTCCCCTATTCGCGCCATTTTCAGTTGAAAGTGTACTGTTTCAGGGATTGGATTGGTTATATCTAGAAATTCTGGCTGTAGGTATTGTTGGTATTATATCTATGCTACATTACAAAAGTTCTATAAAGAATTTATGTAGAAATCTATTATAATAATTAATGAGAGAATCAGACTATTCTAAGATTTGTGCTGAGATATCACAAAATCTTTTACAGATACATGAACCCACCAAAAATGAGACAAAATCAACGATCAAGAAGATCTGTACAAAATATTCATTGAGTAAAATTCCAAAAAACTATGAAATTTTATCAACTGTAAGTGGAAAATCATATGAAAAATTACAAAATATTTTACTAAAAAAACCCGTAAAGACAGCCTCAGGTGTTGCTGTAGTTACTCTAATGGCAAAACCATATGCATGTCCTCATGGAAGATGCACCTACTGCCCGGGCGGTATTGAATTTAATACGCCTAATAGCTATACAGGAAAAGAACCACTTACTATTTCTGCAATAGAGAACGAGTATGAGCCCAAGGGTCAGATTGTTGAAAAAATCGAAAAACTTCAAAAATATGGTCATGATGTCACAAAAGTTGAATTGGTTATAGCCGGAGGAACTTTTCTTTTTATGCCACAATATTATCAAAAAGAATTCATAAAATCATGTTATGATGCGTTAAATGGATTCGAATCATCGAATTTGCAAACTGCAGTGAAAAATAACGAGAGTGCAAAAAATCGAAATGTTGGGTTTACAATTGAAACCAAGCCAGATTATTGTAAAAGAGAACAAATTGACCTAATGCTCTCATATGGCGTAACAAGAGTTGAGATTGGAGTCCAAAGTTTACACGAAAGAGTTTACAAGATTGTTAACAGAGGGCATAATTATAATGATGTTATAGATTCATTCCAAATTTCAAAGGATGCAGGATATAAGATAGTCGCACACATGATGCCTGGCTTACCAACTATGACACCCATGGATGATATTAGCGATTTTAATAAACTGTTTAACGATTCAGAACTGAAACCTGATATGCTAAAGATCTATCCATCATTAGTTTTGAAAAATACAGCACTATACGATGACTTTATTGCAAAAAAATACACGCCATATTCTGATGAAGAAATGTTAACTGTGCTAACGGAAGTAAAGAAATTAGTTCCAAGATGGGTTAGAATTATGCGTGTTCAGAGAGAAATTACTCCGAATGAGATTCAGGCTGGGTCAAAATCTGGTAATCTAAGACAAATTATACATAAACGATTGAAAGATCAAGGATATTCTTGTAAGTGTATTAGATGTAGGGAAGCTGGTCTTTCTAGGAAAAACACACCGACGGAATTATTGAAACTTAACAGGGAAGAATATAATTCATCTAACGGAAGAGAGATTTTCATTTCTTTCGACGATAGTGATGAAACAATTTATGGATTTTTGCGATTAAGAAAACCTAGTGAACTTACACACAGAATTGAAATTAAGCCAAATTCATGCATAGTTAGGGAACTTCATGTTCTTGGAAAGTCAATTAAGATCGGTAAGCATGAAGAAAGTAGCATTCAGCATTCTGGATTAGGAAAAAAATTGATGGACGAAGCAGAAAAAATTTCAAAGGAAGACTTTGACGCAAAAAAACTTCTTGTCATTAGTGCAGTTGGTACACGTGAATATTATAAAAAATTGGGATATTCATTAGATGGACCATATATGTCAAAACAACTGGTATGAATAATGACTGAACAGAAAATAATTGGCAAGGGTACATGGATAGATAAACTAGCATACGAATTAGTTGAGAGAGAAAAACAGCTTGGACGAAATACTAGTTTGATTAGGGTGGAAAGTGGATTAGGCGCTTCGGGAATTCCGCATATTGGTAGTTTAGGTGATGCGGTTAGAGCATATGGAGTAAAACTTGCTCTTGAAAACTTTGGCTACAAATCTGAATTAATTGCATATTCTGATGATTTAGATGGATTACGAAAAATCCCCCAGGGATTACAGATTAAGGAAGAAAATATTGGTAGAAGAGTTTCTGCAATTGAGGATCCATATGGAAATTGTCATGATTCATACGGAAGTCACATGAGTAGTCTGCTTCTTGAAGGCTTGAATGAATTGGGTGTAAAATATACTCACAAGACAGCACATGATACTTATAAAAATGGTATCTTAAAAGAACAAATTCATAAAATACTTGTTAACAACAAAAAAATTGGAAACAAGATTGAAGAATTAACCGGTCAAACAAAATTCCAAAATGTTATACCATACTATCCGGTTTGTGCAAACTGTGACAAATTATACACAACTGAATCCTTTGAATATATTGAGGATGAAAAAAAAATTCGATATAGGTGTAATGATTCTCAGATTGGTTCTGATAAGTATACTTTGAAGGGCTGTGGGCATGAAGGAGAGGCTGATATTACTAATGGTCTGGGAAAATTAGCGTGGAAAGTTGAGTTTGCTGCTAGATGGCAAGCTTTTGATATAAGATTCGAAGCGTATGGAAAGGACATTATGGATTCTGTCAAAGTAAATGATTGGGTTTCAGATGAAATACTTGGATTCCCACAACCATACCATGTTAAGTATGAATTATTTTTGGATAAGGGTGGTAAAAAAATATCAAAATCTCTTGGAAACGTTGTAACATCAGAAAAATGGTTAAACTATGGAACAATAGAATCAATACTTCTCTTACTCTACAAAAGAATCACTGGTGCAAGAGAACTTGGATTTGAAGATATCCCTGCACTGATGGACGAATATAACGAATTAGAAAACATTTACTTTGGAAAAACTAAGGTGGATAACGAGGCAAAACTTGTTAAATTGAAGGGTCTTTACGAATATGTTAATCTTCTAAAGCCATCAAAAAATCCTAGAACGCATATCAGCTACAGGCTGTTAATAGAATTATGTAAAATATTCAAGGATGATCGAGTAGAACGTGTAAATTCAAAATTGATTGATTATGGTACAATAAAGGAAACAAATTCATATATAGAATCATTGATCAGACTCGCTGGAAATTATTCTGATGACTTTCAGGAAACAAAAATACCTAGTACAGAATTTATAATTGACGATTCATCTAAAATGGGATTGAAACAATTAGCAGATTTACTATCAAAAAATGAGAAAATTGAGGATTTACAAAATTCTATATACGATATAGCGAAAAAAAATCAAGCCCAGCCAAAAGACTTTTTTAAAATTCTTTACCAAATTTTACTTTCCACAAACCGTGGACCAAAAATTGGTCCACTTATTGAGGATATCGGAAAGAAAAAAGTTGCAGATAGTATTTACAGGTACATATGATCTTATGGTACATAATGAACATAATAAGTCAAGAAGAAGTAATTCATACTTTTTGATAATTGCAGGAGCAATTCTACTGATGGTTGCGCCAACACAATATCCAAACTCACATGAATTAGGTACTCTTGCATTGATTTCTGGATTTATTATAGGTGGTATCGGATTTTACTTGAAATTTGTAAAAGGAAGGAAAATTAGATATAAAAACTGAGGTAAAAAAGATTCAATATGAAATGGTTTAGAAGCTCAAAAAATAAAGTACAGGAGAAAAATGACAAGAAACATTTGACAGGATTAGAAAAAAAGCCAAAGGATGAAACACTAAAAGGAAATTCAGAAACTATAACTAAAAAATCTGAACTTGTTAAAAAAGAATATGATGAGTTAGTAGGAAATTTAATGGCTTCTAAAAGAGAATTAAAAAAAATAAGAAGTGATATCCAAACATCAAAGAATGAATACGAACAACTAGTTTCAAAAATAAAATCAGAGCGAATGCTGTTACTTAAAGTAAATAATGAAATGAAAGAAATGGATGAAAATACAAAGAAAACTAAGGAAGAATATCAAAAGCAGGGTTTGGTAATTCAAGAAGTTAATAATTCAAAAAAAGAATTATCTGAAATAAGAGAGGAAATCAAAAAATACAACAATGAACTTGAATTAGTAAAAACAAAAACGGAAAATACCCCACAGTTAATTAGTTTAAAAGAAGAAAAAAAGAAACTCGAAGATGAAATTATGCAAAAAAGAAAAGACGTCCAAACGCATGTAAAGGAATTGAAGTTTATTCAAAATGAGATGATAGATACTGGTAATAAAGAAAGATCAACAAAAGTTGTTGATGCAGCTAGTGCAGTGGTCGCATCGATGAATCAAAAATTACAGATCACATTGAAGGAGTTAAATGAAGTAAAGGAAGCGCTAGAAAATGAACGTAAATCAAAAAGATAGATAATATTTCTTCCATCTATCTTTCATTTCCTCTTCCGTATAACCAATATCATAAAGTGGTGACGTAACTTCACTTACTTTTTGAATTCTTACTAAAACGACAGACTTGATGGAACTTTTTATTCCTAAGCTTCTATAAGATGAAATAAGTTTATCATACTGCTCACCATTTGAGATTATTTCAGTGGTTCCTTTGAAGCGATAACCCCTTCTTGAGAATGGATCAACTACGTTAATTTCAATGGAAGGGTTATTTCTGAGATTTTCCATTGTTTTTATTAAATTTGATAACGGGCCCGAAGGGATTTGAACCCCCGACCTAATGCTCCGCAAGCACTCACTCTATCCAGGCTGAGCCACGAGCCCAATAACACACTTTGAAAAATTGTTAAAAATGTTTGGAAAAAATTATGCTTCTGTCTCTGCCTTTTTTACAAAGACATAATTCATTATTACACCCGCAATAATTCCGCCAACTATTGGTGCAATCCAATAAAGCCACTGTATCTCTAGTAAACCTGAATCTCCAGATACAATAGCTGGTGCAAATGATCTTGCAGGATTCATCGATGCTCCAGTTAATGGAACGCCAACTATATGTAACAAAAATACCATTCCACCAATAGCTGCACCATAGACACTTTTTGGTGCTTTTTTATGAACTGCTGTCATAAAAATTACAACTACTAAGAAGAACGTGAGAATGACTTCTACCATAAATCCAGACATAACACTGTTATTGAGTAATTCACTGGGGCCACCATGTCCGCCCCAAAGAACTGGTTTGCCAATTTCTGGTAATATGGCAACTAAAGTTAATGTTGCAATAATTCCGCCGACTACTTGAGATATAATATACCCGATGCCATCTGCAACTCCAATTTTTTTTGTAATCATCATAGGAATTGTAACAGCTGGATTGATATGCGCACCAGAAACATGACCAAATGCATATACCATTAATGCTATGATTCCACCATGACCTAAAGAAATCATAATGATTGCCTCTATAGATAGTCCATCACCAAAAGCAACTACAGACAGTATTACAGATAAAGGTCCAAAAAATACTAAACCAAAGGTTGCAATAGCTTCAGCAAACCATGCTCTAGGATTAACCATAACACAAAACCGACAGTAGTTTCCATATAAAAAGATTCAAAATATTTTCTTGTACTAAAAGTAATTAATGGGTAATTAAAAAATAATGTATGATTTCAGAGGGAAAATCAGTACCAAAATTTCAATTAAGTGATGCCGATGGAAATACTGTAAAATCAAGTGAGATTAAAGGGAAAAAATTTGTAATCTATTTTTATCCTAAAGATTTCACACCTGGTTGCACTGTTGAAGCAGATGAATTTTCTAGAGACTATAAAAAATTTCAAAAAGCCGGAATTGAAATCATAGGTATCAGTAAAGACGATGTAGAATCTCATAAAAAATTTTGTAAGAAAATGAAAATACCATATATCCTTCTTGCAGATGTTAAAACAGAAGTTTCAAAATTGTTTGGTGTCTGGGGCAAAAAGAATTTCATGGGTAAAGAGTACATGGGTATCAAGCGAAGCACGTTTTTAGTTAACGAAGATGGAAAGATCTTTAAGGTTTTTGAAAAAGTGAAACCGAAAGGTCATTCAAAAGAGGTCTTAGAAGCTTACGCTAGCGTAGAATAAAGAATAAAAGAAAATTGTTGGTTTAGAAACCCTTAGGTAACGCGCCTTTCTTAGATGCTTCTTGTGTAGATTCCTCTACAGCTTGTGCAGATTCCTCTTGTTGTTGTTCATATCTAACCAGATATTCTTTCTCATAATCCTCTAGTTCTTGCTGTTTTGATTTCTTACTAGAACTGGCTTGAGGCTGACTTTCTGGCTGAGATTGTGGTGGTGGGGGTGGTGGGGGTGGTGCTGTTTGAGCTGAAGCTCCGCCAGATACTGATGCTGCAATTTCTGGCTGGAAAGTTTTGTTCCGAGGATGGTATGATAGCCTTTGTCTTGTCGCAAAATACTTGTCACTAGCAGCAGTATAACCAGTAACATTTGGTTTTTGATCATTCCAATTTTTAGCTGGAACATCAGGAGCGTTTTGTACATGTAGACTAGCCCAATACCTATCACTAGATGCAGTATAACCAGTAACTTTTGCTTTTTGATCATTCCAATTATTCGTTGAAACCTGTTTCCATTGTTCATACACTGGTGGTGCTGTTTCAGCTGGTTTTGGAGCCGGTTTAGAAAGACCAGATAATTTTGCTTCTAATTGAGCAATTTTTGCCTCTAAAGCTTTGGCAGATGGTTTCTTTCGTCTTGCTGTTTTGCGTTTTGATGTTTTGCGTTTTGCTGTTTTGCGTTTTGCTGTTTTGCGTTTTGATGTTTTGCGTTTTGATGTTTTGCGTTTTGATGTTTTGCGTTTTGATGTTTTAGTCTTTTTTCTTGAAGTTTTCCTTCTAGATGCCATATGCAATTCATATCTAGATGTGGTTTATTTACATTTTGCTTATATTCAGCAGTAATTTGATCGAATTTTTATAAAATGTAATATTACCATATAACTATGGATGATTTTGATAAGGAATACCCAGATTTCGATTGGAAAAATGTGCCAGCGTATAAACACCCAGGTGGCAGAAACTGTCCTTGCCCTAAACATGAATACATTAGAGAACAGATCAATTTTACAAAACAGGTCAATGAATCAGGAAAAGATGCAAGGGTCACCTTGAAATTTTGTCCTGAACATTATAAGGTATACATGAATGAGGTTATCCCATCTATGCCATTAAAATACAAAATTTTAACAAAAATTGCGTTGAAGATGGGTGCAATCAAACTTATAATATTAAAACACATGCAATCAGATTTGTGTTTTTATTGTAGATTTGGCTCAGGTGGCCATGGTAAGAAAAATGAGCTTCCACCCATGCCATAATTATTAATCATACTACATAGGATCTAACAATATTTTTGGTTTGTTGGGTGTATCATGATGGCACTTTTTTCCACACAGAGGGCATGTTTTTCGATTTAAAAAAATACACTGGCATATATGAGAATTGAAATAATTTTCTGATATTTTTGTAAATTCGCCAGTGCCGTTACAAAATGGGCATTGAAAATCTAGTAATTCTATTGTACCATGTCCCTTACATATGGCACATTTTTTCTTACTGCACAATATAGGCTATATCAATTTAAATGGATTAAAATACTTGTATAAAGAATTTTTCTAAATACTAAAACAAATCCAGTTAAGCTTATACTATATTCCAAAACAGAAATGTAGTGGCTATTGATGATATTCAGCAGTTTATAGTGGAATTAGAAAAAGCTGGTGAATTAAAACGAGTAAAAAGTGAAGTGGATTCTAACTTAGAGATTGCTGAGATTTTAAGAAGAGTGTCTTACACTGAAGGTCCAGCCGTTCTTTTTGAAAATGTTAAAGATTATGAAATGCCAGTTTTAGGTAATGCATTTGGTTCAATAAAACGACTTGAAATCGGATTAGAGACTTCAGATTTCTCGGAGATTGGTAAAAGAATTACTGACATGACAAAGATGGAGATACCGTCTGGAATTTTCAATAAGATGAAAAAGTTGCCAGAACTATCAAAGATGAGTGAGTCATTTCCAAAATTAGAAAAAAGTGGTCCTGTAACAGAAATAATAAATGACTCGCCAACATTTGATAAGATTCCAATACTAAAATCATGGCCGAAAGATGCAGGAAAATTTATCACTTTTGGTTTAGTGGCTACTAAACATCCAGAAACAGGTACACGTAACCTAGGTGTATACAGAATTCAAATTATTGATAGCACACATGCTTTAATGCATTGGCAAAAGCATAAGCGAGGTGCTGCACACCACGACGTATCAAAAGAAAGTAACGGCAAAATTGATGTTGCAATAATTATAGGTGGTGAACCAGCAACTGTGTTTTCTGCGGTAGCCCCTGTACCAGAAGGACTTGACAAATATCTCTTTGCTGGTATTACTAGAAAGAAAGGGATAAAAACTGTAAAATGTAAAACAGTAGATCTAGAAGTTCCTGCAAATGCTGAAATTGTACTAGAAGGATATGTTGATGCTGCTGACATTAGAGACGAAGGACCATTTGGTGACCATACGGGTTATTACACACCGAAAGAACCTTTCCCAACATTTACGCTTACGGGAATAATGCAACGAAAAAATCCAGTTTACCTGACAACTGTTGTTGGAAAACCAATTTTAGAAGATGCATATATTGGAAAAGCGATTGAACGTTCTTTCATTCCTTTGATTAAAATGCTTCATCCGGAAGTAATTGACTTCAGTATGCCACCAGCTGGTTGGTTTCAAGGATTAGCAATTGCATCAATAAAAAAACGATATCCTGGTCAAGCTAAAAAAGTTATGATGGGATTATGGGGTATGGGACAATTAGCCCTAACCAAGATCATCATCATAGTTGATCACGATGTCAATGTGCACGATATGAATGAAGTAATTTGGGCAATCACAACTAGGGCTGATGCTGCACGTGACACAATTATTATAGACAACACACCAACGGACACTTTAGATCCCGCTTCACCTAGAGTAAATCTAGGTTCAAAATTAGGAATAGATGCTACACAAAAAACTAAGGAAGAAGGTTTTGAAAGGGAGATTCAAGAAATGGTCAAAGTTGACGATAATACAAAGAAAATAGTCGACTCGAAATGGTCAAGTTATGGGCTTTAATGCATGCAAACAGTTTGGTAAAAATTATCTCTTTCTTCTACTTCAAATCCAATCTGATGTATGGAATCAATAATTTTCTTGTCGGTTAATTCTGTAGAACGTGATCCAGTACATGATACGACCTCTTCCCCAATTAGCGTCCCACCAAAATCATCAGCGCCATATTGTAATGCTAATTGCGCCATTCCAATCCCATTTGTTAACCATGACGATTGGATGTGTGGAATGAGCCCATCAAATACAAGCCTTGAGATTGCAATCATCTTTAGAAGTTGAAATCCACCAGCTCCATACTTAACGGTGCCTTTTTTTTGTATTTCTGTATTATTAGGTTCAAAACTCCAAGGTATGAATGCCATAAATCCTCCCGTCTTTTGTTGAAGTTTAACGATCTTTTCAAAGTGATCAGTAATATCTCTGTTAGATTCAACATGCCCATACATCATAGTAACGGATGCCGGAATTCCAAGAACATGTGCTTCCTCCATAATGCGTAACCAATCATTACTCGTAATTTTTTTGGGGCTAATAATCTGTTTTACTTGATCAGTTAAAATTTCAGCACCAGCACCTGGCAAAGATTGTAATCCAGCATCTTTTAATCTAGATAAAATCTCCTTTGTTGATGAATTCTCAACTTTTGCAATCATAGCAATTTCTGATGTTGACAAGCCATGAACACCCACTTGAGGAAATTTTTTTCTAATCATAGCAAACGAGTCTTCATAATATTCTATCCCAAGGTTTGGATTATGACCACCCTGAATGAGTACTTGCCTAATTTTGAATAAATCACAAGCAGTCTTGACACGTGATTCAATTTCATCTAAGGTTAGTGTGTAAGACTCTTTGTGATCTGGAGGTCTATAAAATGCACAGAATTTACAGTCGGTTATACATACATTAGTATAATTCAGAATTATGTTATTTACAAAAGATGCTCTCTTGCCAAATTTTTTACGTGTTAATACCCCAGCTACAAGACCCATAAGAGAAACATTATCAGAATTAAGCAACCTAATACAATCATCATATGTAGGTCTTTTACCATGAAGTGAACTCTCAAGAATGTCACCTATTTCAGAATCATGGATTTGCTCAGTAATTTGACTCAATACTTGGTTACTCTTCAGTCAGTATTTAATTCTTAGAAAATTAAGTTAGTTTGCTATAATTTTTAAGTAGCATACGGAAATTATACCTTCTATGACAAGTGGAACTGAGATCAGATTAAACAGGATTTTAAGAAAAGGAAGAATGCTTTGCATTCCAATGGATCACGGTATTTCTAATGGTCCAATCGAAGGTCTTGAAAGACCACATAAAATGATATACGAATGTGAAAGCCACGGAATTACTTGCGTTATAATTAACAAGGGTATTATCAAAACACTCCCTAGACCACCCAAAGTTGGAATTTTAGTTCATTTTTCTGCAAGCACTGCACTTTCTACTGCACCAAACAGAAAGATGCTAACTGGTTCTGTTAAAGAGGCATTAAGACTTGGTGCTGATGGAGTATCTTTACACATAAACATAGGCGGAAAAGAAGAACCAGAAATGCTTGCTGATTTGGGAAATATTGCTGAACAATGTCATGAATGGAATGTTCCTTTGTTAGCTATGATGTATCCTAGGGGTGAAAATATCAAAAATCCGCATGAACCTGAAATAGTTGCACACACTGCCAGAATTGGTGCAGAATGCGGAGCTGATATTGTTAAAACATTATACACTGGAGATATAGATTCATTTTCAAAAGTGGTTGAAAGCATTCCTGTACCGGTGGTTATTGCTGGCGGACCAAAAATGAAAACTGATATGGATATTTTACAAATGACAGAAGATGCTATGAAAGCAGGTGCAAAAGGGGTAACTTATGGAAGAAACATATTTGCACATAATTCACCAGAAAAAATTGTAGAGGCACTTGCAGGAATAATCTTCAAAAATCAAACAGCAAAGGAAGTAGCGAAGTATAATTGACAATCAATAAACACTTAATCATTCAACCAAAAGTTGCCAAGAATCGTCTTCAAAAGTTTGTTAAAAATCTTCAGGATGAAGGAATAAGGATGATATTCGCTGATCCAAAAAGTTTGGCAAAAACTAAAATTCAGACAATTTTTGCTTCACAAAATGCTAATTATGTAATTTTAGACAAGTTCATAACTAAAAAACTAAAAGGAAAAAAAATTGGTAGACGGTTTAAAGTATTATCTAATAATGATATTGAAAAAATACTTGATTCTGCAAAAAAAGGATTAGATTTTGTCATAATAGAAGTAAAAGACTGGAAAATAATTCCGCTAGAAAATATTATTGCAAAATTACATAAAATACATACCAAGATTTTTGCGATTGCAAATAACCCAAAAGAGGCAAGGAAAATGTTTTCCATTTTAGATGTTGGTGTGGATGGCGTAATTTTTAATACAAATTCAATCAGTGAAGTTAGGGAAGCGTTAGTGTATTTAGGTTCAAAAAGTCTTGAACTAAAAACTGCAAAAATAGTAGATATTCAAGAGGTTGGCGATGGTGAACGAGTCTGTATAGATACAGCGTCTATGCTCCACAAAGGTGAAGGAATGTTAATTGGAAGCAGAGCAAACTTTTTGTTTTTAGTTCACAACGAATCAGTTGGCTCATCATTTACTTCACCTAGACCGTTTAGGGTTAATGCTGGTGCGGTACATTGCTATACATTATCACCTGATGGTACTACAAAATATCTATCTGAATTAGAAACTGGTACAGAAGTGTTAATTCTTGATTTAAAAGGAAAAGCAAGGCGTGCTACAGTTGGTAGATGCAAAATAGAAAAAAGACCTATGCTTATGATTAAGGCTAAAACTGGGGAAGAAGTAGGCGGGATTATAGCACAGGATGCAGAAACAATTCGTTTTATAAAATCTAATGGGCAACTCGTATCTGTAACACATCTAAAGAAGGGTGATTCAGTATTGGTTCACTCAAAAGCTGCAACTGGCAGGCACTTCGGGATGGAAGTATCTGATGAATATATCTTAGAGAAATAAGAAAAAATGGTATACAAAACATGTGTTAGTATAGCTGAAAAAACTCCCAAAAAGATCAAGCAAACTCTCATAAAAGCTCTGAAAAAATCAGATTATGCAGAAATCAGATTTGATTTTTTAAGCCCAAACTTAGTACCTGATGCACTGCAACTAATTAAGAAAGATTTTAAAAAATGTGTTGCTACATTAAGACCTATTTCCGAAGGAGGAAAATTTTCAGGAGATGAAAAAGATAGAATCGCAATTATGAAATTGATATCCGAGTATAATCCATTTTTGCTTGATGTGGAACTTAACACTTTAATAAAAAATAAAAATCTAAGGAATTACCTAAAAAATGCGGAAACTGACATTCTCGTTTCTTGGCATAATTTTAAGCAAACACCAAGCATTTCTACATTAAAAAAGAAACTATTGCAAATGAAAAAATTTTCAAACAATATCAAAATAGTTACAATGGCAAAATCAATTTATGATGCATCAAAAATATTATCATTATACAATAACAACGATGTCAAATTGATTGCTTTTTCAATGGGAGATTATGGAAGAATATCACGATTACTTTGCCTACTTTTAGGGAGCCCGTATACATACACTTCACTGGGTAAGCCGATTGCACCTGGACAATTTAACGTGGATGAGATTAAATCAATCTTCATGGTAAGAAAATAAATGTCTAAAACATACGCTGTGATAGGAGATCCAATAGATCATTCTCTATCGCCCAATATACATAATGCAGCATTTCGACATTCAAAATTAGACCATACCTACATTGCATACAAAATACCTGCTGGAGATCTATCTGCGGGAATAGATGCGCTAAAGG
>LUMJ01000524.1_pt1 | contig 14109 bp, 15 predicted proteins | sample 729631 | NCBI WGS metagenome assembly LUMJ01 (sample SAMN03860266, study PRJNA289734) | marine metagenome | biome: seawater column; feature: ocean; material: water; isolation source: Red Sea water column Station 22 - depth 500m | place: Saudi Arabia: Red Sea | collected 2011-10-15 | depth 500 m | reverse complement strand
AATCTTCTCATTAACATCAAGAGAAATTGAAGATCTCATCAAATCACTAGGAATTTTTTTTAAAACTTTAAGACAATATTTTATTCTAGCGGTAGCAAAATTTGGTGGATATTTACCATAAATATTTTTTGCTAAAATTAATAATTTTTTATCTAATTTTTTTGCTTCAAAATATTGTTTATTTTCAATAAGTCTAATTAGCTCTACTATTTTTTCAGGTGTTATTGCAGCTAAACTTACTTGTGAACCATCACTTGCATATTTGAAGCAAGGATACAAATGCTCATCCCCTGAAGCCATTACTAAAAAACCTTTATTAATTCTTTTTAATAATTTGTAATTATCTACATAACTTTTAAAGTTCCAGCTTCCTTCTTTAATTCCTATCACTTTTTTAATTTTTAATAGTCTTTTTAAAAGTTCCTTTTTATAAGATAAATGGCCCGAATAAATACTAGATTGATAAATAAAAACAGGTTTGTTAATTTTATTGCATATAGTCTTATGATGCTGATAGATCATTTCGTGAGAAATTCCTTGAGACCATGAAAAAGGAGGAAATATTAATATCGCATCAGCACCAGCTTTTGTCATTTTCTTTGCTACATTTGAAGCAAGTAAGGGATCTTCAAAATTTAATCCTGAAATTAACTTTTTGTTAGGATTTTTATATTTTTTTGCAATCTCAATAACTTTAATTTGTTCATTTACACTTAATGTGAAATTTTCTCCTGCATGCCCATTTAACAAAAGCCCTTTAATACCCTTTGTTTTGATAATATCTTTTATATGATTAGAGAGAGCACTTATATTAATTGATTTATTTTTTTTAAGTGGAACTACTGTAGCCGCATAGATACCTTTAAGATTTTTTGTCATTAATTCATTAACCTTTTGATATCAAATAAACTTAGATCAACATCTTTACCTAAAATTTTTTCTGATAATAATTTTCCCATATATGGACCACTTGTGTAACCTGAATGTATTGAACCTATTATAAAGGCATTTTTTAAATTTGGAAGTTCTCCAATAATTGGCATAGCGTCATCTGTTTCAGCTTCTAAACCAAGCCAAACTCGAGAAACTCTTGAATTTTTTAAATTAGGTATAGCATGACAAGCAAGCCTCATATTTCCAATTAAATTTTCTGGAATTGTTTCATTGTACCCGTTTTCTATATTTCCTTTACCTGGCCATCCACCTCCAATTAAGACCGTGCCATTTTCAAATTGTTTTAATGATAATTTTCCATGAGCAACTGTAATTACAGTTTTAAGAAGTTCAGGCATTCTTTCAGTTACAATCAATTGTTGAGGAAAACACTTAATCTTAATATTAATATCTAATAATTTTAAAATTTTTTCTAAATATACTCCTGCTGCTAAAACAATTTTTTTTGCATTAATTTTTTCCCCATGAACATCAATTATTTCATAATTATTATTTGAATTATTAATCTTTGAAACTTCAAAATTTTCAACAATTTCAACATTATTTTCTTTTAAAGCTTTTGTATAAGCGTCACCTGTTTGATTGGCACTCACATATCCATCCATTTCACAAAAAGCTGCACATTTAATTTTATTATTAATATTTGGATCAATTTTAAGAGCTTCAGATTTTGATATAATGTTTATATCTGCACCATAATCTTTTCTTACTTGAGATCTTTCATTTAAAAGCTTTTCCTCTTCTTCTGTAAAAGCAAGACAAAGACCATTTTTTTTCTTAACATCTATATTATTTGAAAGCCATTTTTCTGTATTCATCCATAGCTCCCATCCTTTCTTGGCAAACGGTATTAGTTTTGCTCTAGTCATATGCATTGTTAATGTTCCTGCATTAACACCAGATGCACCTCTACAAATTGAATCCTTATCAATAACACAAACCTTTAACCCACTCTTTGCAAGATGAAGTGCAGTTGATGAACCGTTAATTCCCCCACCAATTACTGCGATATCAATATTATTCATAATTATAAGGGTGCCGCCTCAACCTTGGTAATTTCTTCATATTCAAAATCACCTATTGCTTTATCTAGAGGGAATGGTCTTAAAGGAGCTCTTCCCGTTAAGTAACCTAAGTCTTTTACGTTACACTTAAGTTGTTCTGATGCAACTTTTGCAACTGAATACTGGCAAGTTCTTCCCTGACATGGGCCCATACCAAATCTTGTCCAAGACTTAATTTGATTTAAATTTTTTGCACCATTACTAACTGCATTTTTAATATCTTTTTTAGTAACATCTTCACATCTACATAAAATAGTATTGTCATTAATATTTTTAATAAGACTTGTTGGTGTAAAATTAAGTTCAGCAATACCTTTTGCAAATATTTCATATCTCTTTAATCTGTTTAATATTTTACCTGTCTTATTAATAAACTCTTTTTCATTAATGATGTTTTGATCTTTTAGGAGTGCATAAGCGGCTAATTCACCTTTATCTTCTGCTGCAATTGCCCCAGATATTCCTGCTCCATCACCAGTTATATATAATCCTTTCATAGACGATCTAAAATATTTATCTAATTTTGGAATCCATCCCCCTTTAAGTTCGTTATACACGTGATCTACTCTCAATAATCGTGTTATATCAGTACTTGGAGTTAGACCATGGCCTACAGCCAACACTTCAGTGTCCAAGAGTTTTATTTTTTTATTTTTAATATTTTGTATTTCAATGGATATACCATCTTTAGTTTTAGTTGCTTTCGTCACTAATGAATTTGAATAAATAGGAACTTTAGATAGAATAATCTTAAAAATCCAAGAAATACCTTGAATAAAGTTTTTTAGATTTAAAATTAAAGAAAACATTGACTGCATCCATTTAATTTTTGAACTTGTATCAATTATTGCATCAACCTTACCTCCAAATTTTAATACATAGTAAGCTACAAGTATTAATAAAGGACCATTACCCGATAAAATTATTTTATTTCCAGGTACTGTTTGGTGTGATTTTAACATAATTGTACAAGCTGCTAATCCAATTATTCCTGGTGTGGTCCAACCTTCAAATGGAATTATTTTTTCATAAGTTCCTGTTGCAACTATCAAATTTTTTGCACTCCATTCAACTGCACCTTCTTCATTAAAAGTATTTATTTTAATTATAATTTTTTTTTATATAGGATTTTGGTGGTGCTCTATAAATTTGACCTCCACTATTTTGATTGCTGTCAATGATTAGAACTTTTTGCCCCTTTTTTGAACATTTTAGTGCAGCTTTTACCCCACTAGGTCCAGCGCCAATAACAATTGTGTCGTACTCTTTTTTAAAATTCATTTAAATTTCCTGTTCTAACTTCCATTCCATCTTTAATAAAAATATTACAAGAAGTAACTTTTTTTCCATTTAGCAATACAACACACTCTTGGCATGATCCCATCATGCAAAACATGCCTCTGTTTTCTTTTAGTTTAGGTGAAGTTCTTAAATTTTTTTTATTGGATATGAAAAGAACGATTGAAAGACATTCGCCCTCATAAGCTTCTATAATTTCATCGTTAACTATTATTTTTACTTTTTTTCCTCTTTCGAAATAATCATGAATTCTTAAGTTCACTGTCTCATGTAATAATGTCCACCTCTTTTTAAAATTAATATTTAAACTTCAAGTTGATTATATTAAAAAATAATTCAAATAAATAGACATTTTTTTCACATCTTCACAATGGATTTTATATTAGTTTACAAGGTGTTTCATTAGTGGTTAAATTTATTAGTTAAGAAACCAAGTCTGGTTGTGCTGACTTGAAAAAAAAGGGACAACTTAAAGTAATAACAACAAAGAGAAGGGGGAAAATATGTTTAATAAATTTATTAAACCATTATTTGCATTTCTAATCTTTTTGTCACTGACATTAAGTGTACAAGCAAGATCTTTAGATGAAATAATGAAGTCTGGTGTTTTAAAAGGAGGAGTTAATCCTGGATTGCCACCACTTGCAAAATATAATGAAAAAAATGAGTTAGTTGGATTTGATGCTGACATCATGGCTAAATTAGTAGATATAGTGATGGGTGCATTAACTAGAAACTATAAAAGACAAAAAATAGTTGATTATACGGTTCCAGTTCATACTGAAGTTTTTGGTGCTTTGACTACTAGCAAAAAACCATTTGCTGCAGTAATGGATATGAATAGAGCAGATGTTAAACTAGCTCAAGTAAGAGGATCGATGCCAGCTGGTTGGGCACAAAAAAATCTTACAAAAGCTCAAATCACTTTGTTTGATAACTATCCAGATGCTATGAGATCAATTGCTCAAGGTCGAGCAGATGCAATTGTTGATGTTGTTGACTTTTTAGGTGAACATATGAACAAACATAAAAACGTAGAATGGCAAGTTGTCGATAAGGCAATTGATACTTGGTATTGTGGTATTGGAGTTAAAAAAGGCAATTCATCATTACAACAATGGTTGAATGTTGCTCTTTATACTCTTCATAGAGCTGATTTCGTAGATCAAACTTGGGAAAAATGGTTCGGTATACGTCAAATTCATAGCGTACAACCACAACCTTACTTCTAATCAGTTAATAAATAAAATTTTTACCCCCTTGAAATAAATTTTAGGGGGTAAAAGCTAAATTATTCATGGGATACACACTAGTTTACACTCAAGTTTTAGAATTTTTTCCTTACCTAATTAAAGGTGCACTAATAAGTTTACAAATTGCAATACTTGCTTTTTTTGGAGGAATGTTTTTTGGTTTGATATTTGCGACTATTAGAACATTTGGAAATAAATTAATGAACACTTTAGTAATTTGGTATGTAACTTTTTTTACAAATACTCCACAGTTAGTTCAAATATATTTTTTATTTTTTGCTCTTCCAGAATTTGGAATATTGCTATCTCCATTCATGGCTGTATTGGTAGGGATGACATTAAATGCTGCAGCATATTTATGTGAAATTCAAAGAGCTGGGTTTTTATCTATTAGACAAAATGAATTAGATGCAGCAAAAACTTTAAACTTTACATTAACCCAACAGGTCAAGTACGTAATTTTACCACACATTATGAGAGTGCTTTTTCCATCACTTTCAAATCATTATATTATCATGACTTTAGGTACATCAATGGCTGCAATATTTGGTGTTGAGGAATTAACGGGAAGAGCGTTTAATATAAACTCTGAAACATTTAGATCAGTAGAAATATTTTCTTTAACAGCTTTAGTTTATATAGTGATTACTTTTATAGCCACTTTTTTACTTGCAGTAATAGGCAGATATTTTTTCAAAGCTAAAATGAGGATTGTTCAATAATGGAAAGACTTTTAGAGGAAATTCCAAGTTTTTTTACTATATGGAATGTCATATTTCTAGGTAAGGCAATGGGTGTTACTTTTTTGCTTACAGCAATTGGATGTTTTGTAGGTTTTAGTGTTGGTGGTTTATTGGCGATATTTAGAAAAACAAAAAGTTTATTGTTGTTACCATTAAGATTTTTCATCGTAATTTATACTGAAATATTTAGAAGGGTTCCATTTTTAGTATCATTACTATTAATGTTTTATGTTTTTCAAATCTTAAAGGTATCTGATAATTTATTTTTGATTGCAACAATTACAGTTTGTTTAATTGCAACTGCTTATATTGGTGAAATTATAAGAAGTGGAATTGAATCTATAAACCAAACTCAGTGGGATGCTGCTGAAGCTATGAATTTTTCATACTTTCAGGTTCTTAAAGAGGTAATTTTTCCACAAGCATGGAAAGTAATTTTACCACCTGCTTTTAGTTTTTTTATAATGTTTATTAAAGATACAGCTTTAGCATCTCAAATAGGAGTTATGGAATTAACATTTGCAGCTAAAATTTTAAACAATAAAGGTTTTTCACCTTTATTGTCATTTGGAACTATTTTAATTTTATATTTTATTTTATCATTTCCTTTAGATAGATTTGGAAAATATATGGAGAAAAAACTTGCCTCAAATAGAAATTAAATCATTAAACGCTTATTATGATAAGCTTCACGTTTTAAAAGATATAAATTTAAACGTAGAAAAAGGTGAAATACTGAGTCTAATAGGTCCTTCAGGTTCTGGAAAAAGTAGTTTGTTAAAAATGCTCGTAGGACTTTTAACACCTAAATCGGGTGAAGTAAATTTAAACAATAAATCTTTAAGCTATTCGAGCAAATCTGATTTAAGATTTGTTAGAGAACAAATTGCTATAGTGTTTCAGCAATATAATCTTTTTCAAAACATGAATGTTTTAAAGAATGTTTGTATTGCACCTACTAAAATTCAAAAAAGAGACCAAAAGCAAGTAGAAGAACAAGCAATAAATCTATTAGAAAAAGTCGGATTAAAAGATAAACTTAAATCTTATCCAGACGAACTTTCAGGAGGTCAACAACAAAGAGTTGCTATAGCAAGAGCATTATGTTTAAACCCTGAAATACTTTTACTTGATGAAATCACTTCAGCTCTTGATCCTGAGTTAGTTCAAGAAGTGCTAGACACTATTAGAATTTTGGCATCAGAAGGAATGACAATGTTGATTGTCTCCCATGAAATGAGTTTTGTTAAAGAAGTTTCAAATAAAGTAGTTTTTATGGATGATGGATCAATAATTGAAATAAATGATCCAAAAATAATATTTGATAATCCAAAAGAGAAAAGAACTTTAGATTTTGTAAGCAAAATTTTAAAAGATAAATGAGCAGCCAAATACTTAGAGGTGCAATTGATAACCATATTCATTGTTGTCCACATATAAATAAAAGGAGTACAAATATATTTGAAGTAGTCAGATATGCAGAAAAGCATAAAATGTATGCAATTGGCCTAATGGATAATTTTTCGAATACTTCAGGTTATGCTTCATTAGTTAAAAAATTTTTTCCTAAATTGAAATTAAAAGTTTTTGGAGGATTAATAATGGAACCTCCTTCTGGTGGAGTAAATTTAGAAAACGTTAAAATTTCACTGAATTATAGTTATTTTAAAAATGATGGTGCAAAATTTATATCGTTCCCGACACATCATACAAGACATGTTGCAAGAATTGAAAAAAGAAGAAAGAGTTATATTAAAAATTGTTTTTATGTTCCCAAAAAAGGACCAACTAAGGAAACATTAAAAATATTAAAATTAATTTCAAAAAAAAATATAGTTTTAAATACTGGACATTTATCTGATATAGAAACTATCAGCTTGGTAAAAGCTGCAAAAAATATTGGAGTTAAAAAGATTCTTGTGCCATCCAATACATTTAATTTAGAAACTATCCGACAACTTAAAAAATTTAATGTTAAATTTGAATTTTCTTATTTTTTTATATCTAGTGCTACCAATGTGCCCCTGACTCATGTTGATGGAGAAAAACATAAAATTCAAGGCACTAATGAGAATTTATTAGAGGTTTTAATTAAAACTGCTGGTCCTAAAAATGTAATTCTTTCAAGTGATTGCGGTGTATCAGTTTTACCCAAACCGCATATTGGTTTTTTAAAATTTATTAATAAAATAAGCAAATTAGGGTTCTCAAAAAATGAAATTGATTATATGATTAAAATTAACCCAAAAAAATTATTTAATCTTTAATGAAACAAAAAATCGAAAAAGAACTATTAAATTTATTAAAAGAAATCGTAAAAATTGATACATGCTATCCTCCCGGAAATAGTAAAAAATTTTCGGATTTTGTTAAAAAATATCTAAAAAATTCAGGCTTAAAAGTAAAATCGTTTGGAGTTAATCAAAATAAACCTAATATCGTTGCTTCTAATAAAATAAATTCAACAAAATCAATAGTTTTTAATTCACATATAGACACTGTAAGACCAATTATAAGTGAATGGAAAACTAATCCATTTAATTTAAAAATAGACAAAAAATATTCCTATGGCTTAGGAGCAGTAAATTGTAAAGGCAGTGCAGCCGTACATTTATATTTAGCAAAAAACTTAAAAAAATTATTTCCAAAATTAATAAGTAAAATAGATTTTACTTTTGTGACAGATGAAGAAAATTTGGGGCCGGATGGAACAAGATATTTGAGAAAAATTAAAAAAATTAAGCCACATACTCTTATTCTAGGAGCACCAACAAATAATGATTTTGTTATCGAGGAAAGAGGAGTATTTTGGATCGAGGTAGAGGTATTTGGCAAAACCTCACATGCTGGTGAACCACAAAAAGGAGTAAACTCTATTGAGAGATCTTCAAAAATAATTAACCATTTGAAAACTGATTACAAAAAAAAATTAAAGAGATACAATATTGGGGTACACAAATCTACTATCAACATTGGAATGATAAAAGGTGGGGAAAACGTAAATGTTGTACCTTACAAAACTAAGATAGTAATTGATAGAAGAATTACTCATAAAGAAAATATTAAAAAATCATTTAAAGAAATTAAAAATTTTATCAAAAAAATTGATAACACTGCAAAAATTAGATTTTTGACAGGAACAAATCCTTTTAAATCAAATAAATCTAATTTTTATTTAACAGAACTTTCAAAATCAAAAAAACTAATTACAGGAAAAAATGCAAAATTTTTATCATCGATAGGTGTCAGTGATGGTAGATATTTTGCAGACGATAACGTAAATATAATCAATATTGGACCCGGAACAGGTTCTGAAGGTCATAAGTCGAATGAAAAATTAATTAACAGAGATCTAACTGATTATTTTTTAATACTTAAAGATTTTTTATTGAAAATTAATTAATCTTTACAGAAAAACTATTAACCAAGATTACTCCAATCACAATTAGAAATAATCCTAAGATTGCTTGCCAAGCTAAAGTTTGCTTAAAAAAGATATAACCAAATATTGCTATAGTAAAAATCCCAAGCCCACTCCATGTTGCATAGACTATTGCTATAGGAAGTTTGTTGACAACAAAAGTTAATAGATAAAATGCTGTTAAGTAAAAAATTGCTAATGCAGAAGTTGGTAATATTTTTGTAAAGTTTTTTGTGACAGGTAGCAACAATGTTCCGCAGACTTCAAAAAGAACCGCTCCAACTAAAAAAGCATATGTTTTAATCATTATTTTAAAATTTTGTAGTCAATTAAATTTTCCTTTATTTCATCAAGAATATCCGGATCGTCTATAGTTGCTGGCATTTTGTATTCTTCTTTATCTGCAATTTTTCTAACAGTTCCCCTTAAAATTTTTCCAGATCTAGTTTTTGGTAGTCTTTTGACTGCAATTGCAGTTTTAAAAGCAGCAACTGGCCCAACTTTATTTCTCACCATTTCTATACATTCCTTTGAGATAGTTTCTTTATCTTTTGAAACACCTGCTTTAAGAGCAATTAATCCAATAGGTATTTGACCCTTTAATTTATCTTTTATTCCAATGACCGCACATTCCGCAACAGACTGATGTTCTGACAAAACTTCTTCAATTGCACCAGTGGATAATCTATGACCAGCTGTATTAATTATGTCATCTGTTCTAGACATAATCCATATGTAACCATCTTCGTCAATGTGACCTGCATCATAAGTTTGATAATACCCTTCATAGTTAGTCATATAATTTTCTTTATATCTTTCATCTGCATTCCAAAGCGTAGGAAAAGTTCCAGGCGGAAGTGGTAGCTTAACAACAATATCACCCATTTCGTTTGGTTCAGCTAATGTTCGATCGGGTTTAATTATTTGTACATCATAACCTGGCACAGCTTTACATGCTGAACCATATTTAGTTTTTTGCATTTCAATACCAGTGCAATTCGAACTTATTGCCCAACTTGTCTCAGTTTGCCACCAATGATCTATTACAGGAACTTTCAGAAGATTTTCTGCCCATTTTAATGTATCAGGATCAGCTCTTTCTCCTGCAAGAAAAAGAGATTCAAATGAACTTAAATCATATTTGGAGAAAAACTTTCCTTCAGGATCTTCTTTTTTAATAGCTCTCAATGCTGTTGGAGCTGTAAACAATGATTTAATTTTATATTCTGAAATAATTCTCCAAAAAACTCCAGCATCAGGGGTGCCAATTGGTTTTCCTTCGAATAAAACTGTAGTGCATCCTTTAAATAGAGGGGCATAAACAATATAGGAATGCCCAACAATCCATCCTATATCGCTTGCTGACCACCAAATATCGTCTTCATCGATATTATAAATATTTTTCATTGTCCATTTAAGAGCAACTATATGACCTCCAATATCTCTAACTATACCTTTTGGAACACCCGTTGTTCCTGATGTGTATAAAATATAAGCAAATTCATTTGATCCCATTTCTACACAATCTTTATCTTTGGCATTAACCAATACTTCATCCCAGCTTATCTCTAATGGAGCATTTAGATTTACTTGATGACCTTTTCTTTGAAAGAAAATAACTTTATCAACTTTATGTTTGGCAAGTTTTAAAGCACCATCTATCAAAGGTCTATATTCTACAGTTCGTCCTGGCTCAAAACCACAGGATGCTGTTATTAAAATCTTTGCTTGACTGTCATCTATTCTACTTGCAAGTTCATTTGAGGCAAATCCCCCAAAAACAACAGAATGAATTGCTCCAATTCTACCGCATGCAAGCATAGCAACAACCGCTTCAGGAATCATCGGCATGTAAATAATTACCCTATCTCCTTTTTTGATACCCTTATTATCTAGGGCACCGGCAAACTTAGAAACTTTTTCCTTTAGTTGATTATATGTAAACTGTGCTTTGGTACCTGTAACAGGACTATCATAAATTAAAGCGGTTTTTTCTCCTTTACCTTCCTCTATGTGAACGTCAATGGCATTATAACAAGTATTTGTTACTCCATCTTCAAACCATTTATAGAAAGGAGGATTGGATTTATTCAATATTTTTGTCGGTTTTTTAAACCAAAACATGTCATTAGAAATATTTTTCCAAAATTCTTCAGGTTTTTTTACAGAATTTTGATAAATCTCCTTAAAACTGTTTTTCATAGTGTTTTGTTTTTTTAATTTCCTTTTATAATGATCTAATGTAACAGGTTGTATTTAATTTTATAAAGTAAGCAAAATCAATACTTTTTAAAGATCAAAAAGTCTTCAATAAACCAAATTTTTTTGCTATCTAAATTGTAACTTTGGGCTGATTGTTGGATTAGTCCGTAGTTTAAAATTAAACTATAAAAAACTAACTTTAAGGGATTTTTTATGAAGACGATGGGGATGTTAGCTTTAATTTTAGTGCTTTTCGGAGCAACTACTGCAGCTGACGCTGCAACTGCCATTTTAGCTACGGATGATTTCGTTGGTATTTCATTCTGGAAAATTTCAATGGGTATGTTGGCGGCTACCGCGTTTTTCTTTATGGAGCAAGCAAATGTTGGTGCTCAGTGGAGGAAATCTGTAAATGTAGCTGGTTTAGTAACTGGTATTGCATTTGTAAATTATATGTACATGAGAGCAGTTTGGGTTGAAACAGGCGATGCTCCAATTGTATACAGATACGTAGACTGGTTTATTACGGTACCTTTACAGCTAATAGCACTTTATTTAATTCTTTCAGCAGTAAGAAAAGTTAACAGTAACATTTTCTGGAGAATCTTAATTGGTTCTTTAGTAATGTTAATGGGTGGATTTTTAGGAATAACAGAAAAAATTCCAGCTACACTTGGTTTCGTGATCGGGATAGCTGGATGGATTTACATTCTTTATGAAATATTTTCAGGTGAAGCAGGCAAAGCTGCGGCTAAATCTGGAAATAAAGCTTTAGTAACAGCATTTGGAGCATTAAGAATGATTGTTACTATTGGTTGGGCAATCTATCCATTAGGTTACATTTTTGGTTACCTAATAGGAACAGGCGTAATCGAAGCTAATTCACTTAACATTATTTACAATTTAGCAGACTTTGTTAATAAAGTTGCATTCGGTTTAATTATCTGGTCTTGCGCTGTTGCAAACTCTTCTAGAAGATAATAGTAAGGGTAAATAATTAATAAATAGGGCAGGTTTAATTACTTGCCCTATTTTTTTTTGTGTTTATATAAAATTCATATGGCTAAGATAAAATATATTGAGCACAACGGCAAAGAGCATGAAATAAATGTTTCCAATGGTCTTAGCGTGATGGAAGGAGCAGTTGAAAACAATATACCAGGCATAGATGCTGATTGTGGCGGCGGAATGGCTTGTGCCACGTGCCATGTTTATGTCAAACAAGATTGGTTTAATAAGTTACCGGATAAATCCGTAGGAGAAGATGATATGTTGGATCAAGCTTATGAACCAAACTCAAGTAGCAGATTAAGTTGTCAGATAAGTGTTTCTGATCATTTAAATGGACTTGTTGTACACTTACCGGAAAAACAAATATAATATAATGATTAATACCGATGTTTTAATTGTAGGAGCGGGACCAACAGGTTTATTTTGTGCACATCAATTAGGAATTATTGGTCTTAAATGCGAGATAGTTGACAATCTCGATAAAATTGGTGGTCAGTGTATCGAACTTTATCCCGATAAACCTATTTATGATATTCCTGCTATTCCAGAATGTACAGGCGAAGAGCTTACAAATAAATTAATAAAACAAATTAAACCATTTAATTTTAAATTTCATTTAAATGACAGAGTTCAAGAAATAAGAAATGAAAATGAAAAATGGACAGTTAAAACATTAAATGGAAAAGAATTTTTAACTCCAAATATTGTAATTGCAGGAGGAGTAGGTTCTTTTGAGCCAAGAAAATTTCCAACAAAAAACTGCGAAAAATTTGAAGGAAAAACTGTTTTATATTCAATAAAAGATAAAAATATATTTAAAGATAAGAAAGTTGTTATTTTTGGAGGTGGAGATAGTGCATTAGATTGGGCAATAGAACTTTCAAAAAATTCAAAAGTTACTTTGATTCATAGAAGGGATGAATTCAGAGGAGTTTCTTCTAGTGTAGAAAAGCTAAAAGAATTAGAAAGTGAAAAAAAGTTAGAATTGTTCACTAAATACTCAATTAAAGATGTAAAAGGTAATGAAAAACTAGAGAGCGTTGAAATAAAAAACGAAGAAGGGCAAAGCAAAATAATTGCTACAGATTACGTTTTGGGTTTTTTTGGTTTGATTATGCAGCTTGGGCCAATTTTGGATTGGGGACTTAATGTTGATAAAAAACATATTCCAGTAAACACTGAAAATTTTGAAACTAACAAAAAAGGAATTTTTGCAATTGGAGACATTTGTTCTTACCCTGGCAAGCTTAAATTGATTTTATCTGGATTTCACGAAGGCGCACTTGCTGCAAGAGGTTGTTTTAAATATGCAATACCTAATGAAAAATATAGATTTGAATTTACTACTGCATCAAAAAACGTAAAAGATCGCCTAGGCATAAAAGAGTGATAGAATTATTTTCAGCAGATACTCCTAATGGAAAAAAAATAAGTATTATGCTTGAAGAAATCGGTTATGATTACAAAGTAACTAGTGTTGATCTGCATGATAAAAAGGAACAATTTAATATTGAATTTAGAAAGATAAGCCCATTTAGTAAAATTCCAGTGATTATTGATCATAATAATAATAAGGAAGCTATTTTTGAGTCTGGAGCCATTCTTATGTACTTAGGTGAAAGAAGCAACAAATTTTATGATAAAGAAAATAGACTTAAAATCAATCAGTGGTTAATGGGTCAAATGGGTTATGTGGGTCCAATGATAGGGCAACACCATCAGTTTCATCATTATCATCAAGGGAAGAGTGAATTTGGAGAAAAAAGGTATTTTGATATAACAAGAAGAATTTATCAAGACTTAGACGAAAGATTGGGTCAATCAAAATATTTAGCAGGGGAGAAATATACAATTGCAGATATAGCTACATGGCCTTGGATAGCAAGACATTCGATACATGATATTGGATTAGCAAATTTTGATCACCTTAGCAGATGGTATATAGAAATATCTAAACGTCCAGCTGTTGTTAAAGGTTATAAATTTATGAATCAAAAAGGGGAAATTCCGCTACCTTAAATGTCAGCGTATACTTTTTCTTTTTTTTCGTGTTTTTCTTGTGCATCAATGCTCAAAGTAGCAACAGGTCGTGCCATTAATCTTTTTAAACCTATTGGATCTCCTGTTTCTTCGCAGTAACCATATGTTCCATCTTGAATTTT
>LUMJ01000903.1_pt1 | contig 14110 bp, 33 predicted proteins | sample 729631 | NCBI WGS metagenome assembly LUMJ01 (sample SAMN03860266, study PRJNA289734) | marine metagenome | biome: seawater column; feature: ocean; material: water; isolation source: Red Sea water column Station 22 - depth 500m | place: Saudi Arabia: Red Sea | collected 2011-10-15 | depth 500 m | reverse complement strand
GAATTTGAGTTAGAATTGCAGCAGTAATTACTCCTGCTGCAGCTGCAATGTTTGTATTAACAAACACGGCACTTATTGCATCGACATCTTCCCTAGTTGCCATTGCAAGTTGAGATCCACCATTAAAACCAAACCAACCTAACCAGAGAACGAATGTTCCCAAAGTTGCAAGGGGAAGATTTGATGGTGGTATTAGATTTGCTTTTCCGTCTTCCCTGTACTTACCATGTCTTGCACCAAGAAGTAAAACCCCTGCAAGTGCGGCCCATCCACCAACTGAATGTACTATGGTTGAACCAGCAAAATCCGAAAACCCCATTTCTGACAAGAAACCTCCACCCCAAGTCCATGCACCTTGTAGTGGATATATGAATGCAGAAAGTACTGCAACAAATGCCATGAAAGGCCAGAACTTCATTCGTTCTGCAATTGTTCCTGAAATGATAGATGCTGCGGTTGCAACAAAGACTACTTGGAAAAAGAAATCTGATAAACCAGAATGGTCACCATTAGATATGGCACCATACATCACTTGATATCCAATTGCGAAAAATGCGAGACAACTCAAAGAGTATAAACAAATATTTTTTGTAAGAATTGCTGTCGTATTCTTAGTTCGTACCAAACCCGCTTCAAGCATAGAAAATCCTGCGGCCATCCAAAACACTAATGCACCGCTCATCAATAATAGAAACGTGTTCAGAATATACTGAACATCAGTCATGATTCGTATCCTTCCGATAACTTATTGTGTCAAAGAAGAACTTCCATCCTTCATTTAATATATAGGTATTTTCAAACAGGAGCATTCCACCAAAGCTCATGTGGAAAATGAATCCACACATCTTCCGAATCTTTAGCCAACTCTTGTGCATAATAATGGGGTTCAAATTTTTCTGGGGCCTCATTATTCCACCAAAGAGAACAATATCTTACTTCAGTTGGAAGTTCCATCGGTTGATTCATTCTTGGCCCTTTTATGAAACTCGCTATTTTGGAAAATGTTTCACCCGAATCACAAATATCATCTACAATTAGAACTCGTTCATCTGTCTTTTTAGGCAAATAATCATCCCATGCCGGAAAATCTCTCATTGATGCTCTAACAGGTTTAAATGGAAGTTTAAACCAATGACTCATCATAACTCCAGGCACAAGTCCACCTCTTGAAATTCCAACAATGACTTGTGGCTCAAATTTATCTAAAACGATTTCCCGACACAATACATTCACATCACGCCGCATCTCTTCCCATGAATACCAATACTTATTGCTCATAATTTATATATCTCTCCTATCTTTTATACATTTTTTCAACTGGTACTTCAAAAATCTTTAATGTAATATCTAATTTTATAAATCTTCTATTACGAATAATTGAAAGTGTTACTGTATCACCCACATTATATTCTTCTAATATATTTGACATTTCCACATGGGTATTAATAAGTTTATCATCTACCGCAAATAATGTATCAAATTCTTTGATATTTTCTGGCATATTATCTGATTTTTGAATCAGCATTCCAAACGTATTTGGTATCTGGCCAGGTTTTGCAGATGGATTATCTTTATATAATTTTGTTCTTTGTATATCACTTGTGCCTAAACCAACAACCATAATTCCAATCGCTGGTCTGTCAACCTTTCCCTTTTCCAACATGGTTTTAAAAGATTTCTGAACAGTATCGTTTCGGATTGCAATCCCTATTCCTGCACTCTCCTTAACCTTAGAAATGATAAACGTATTAATTCCAACGATCTCTCCTTTCATATTCAGAAGAGGCCCACCAGAATTTCCAACATTGATTGCAGCATCAGTTTGAATTGAATGAATATATGGATGCCTTGCATATCTATCTTCATGAGAAATCACACCCCTTGAAACAGACCACACCATTCCCATAGGATGGCCGAGGGCAAATACATCTTGTCCAGATTTAATTTCTTCATTTGAAAATTTTAATTCTGGAACTGGTTCGTCCTTATCAACTGCTTTGAGAAGAACCAAATCTCCAAGTGGATCTGTTCCTATAACTTCTACATCATAATCATTCCAATCCTCTTTGTTCCAAAAGTAAATTTTAATATATTTTTGATCATGTATACAATGATAATTTGTTATTATATATTGCAAATCAACAACTGCGCCAGAACACATTGAATTCTGAGTTGAATTGATAGTAGGATCTTCGTTTTGACTTGCAGATATCAATACAATAGATTCCTTTACACGATCTATGACCGATGGAAAATCATTATTTTCTGTATTGTTTGATATGTTAACACTATTTGTCGCACAACTAAAAATGAATATAATAAAACATATCAAGCATAAAATTTGCTTGATCATTTTAATTCCTTATTCTTATCCTTGAAAAATTGTTTCTGAATCACCTATAGATTCTTCTTTGTTTTGGTCTGGTGATGACTCTTTAGAATCTTCTTTAGGTTCTTCTTTTGGTAATGTTGAATTATCAATAATTGTTTCATTATCTGATTTTGCTGTAAAAAAACTTGGTAAAGTTTTATATTCTTTAATACATTCTGAGGCCTTTGTCAGAAAAAGATTTCCTATAAACTCTTGATCAAAAACATTTTTCCTATATTTTTCTACTGGTTGTTCATTTCTAACTTTATCCACTACACAAAAACAATGTTCTACCATTTGTCTTTGAACCATGGGCCCGGGGAGCGCACCTAGAAGTACTGGATTACTTAATAGTATCCATTTTATTGTTCCTTGATAACAAGCTCCTATTGTATCATAGATAAGTTGAGAAGACCATTTGTTGTCTTCTATTATCTTAGGATATGCAAATCGAAAATCCGGCTCGGATATTGTCTTATTATCTTCCCCCCTTACTTGTCCCACTAAAACCATAGCACCAAAAAAGAATAAAACCAAAAATACTATTTTAATAAAATCAACTCCCTTGAAATATTCATCTTTATTTTGCATAATGCCCCCACTTTCTTATTTTGCATTCTCCAATAATTTTGCTTCGAATTCTCTTAACCTTCTATAGACACTCATCAATTCAATGATGGTTGGCCATGACTTTAAAAGATATTGCATCGACCCCTCTACTCTACCAAATGCTCTTATTATTTGTTGCATTACTCCTAGAGTCATTACTCCTGCAACTATTGCTGGTGCTAGGAAAACATATGCAGACAATACATTTGCTTGTAAGTAAGCCATTCTTCCGATATTAAAATACAGATACCGCAAATAACTTAAATAGTGAATCTTCCGAACATCATCGAAAAATTCTTCTATCTTCTTTGGTCTGACAGTTCCATCATCTTCTGCAATCACAAGTATTTTTCGATATGCGGCCTCTTTTTTCTGTATGTCGTATTCTATACCAACCAAACGGAGTATCCACCCCAGAAGAATCAAAAATGCAGTACCACCTATGGTCCAAAGTAGCGCACCTGTAATCAATCCATATTGCCAATCACCAAAAAAGAATATTGGAATACCCATTGACAATCCGAACAGTATAGGAATGAATTGTACCAAAACCATAACGGATTCTATGAAAGATGTTCCCAAACCTTCCATGATACGAGTAAATTTTATCGTATCTTCTTGAACTCTTTGAGATGCACCTTCTATTGTTCTAGCTTGTTCATACACACTATGATACCACTCGACCATTGCTGTGCGCCATCTAAACAAATAATGAGCAGTAAAATAACTTATTATAACATAGAGTCCAACATATATTCCTGCAAGTGTAATAAATGAGAACAAACTATCGAAATATTCTCCTATTGTAACTGCATTTGGTGTTGCAAGAGCCTTTTGAATCATGTCATAAAAGACGCCGAACCATTCATTTATTTTAACATCAATTTCAACTTGAACCCAAAGTGACCCCAAAATAATTATTGAACCCAACCACGACCATAAAAACCATTTTTTGTTTGTAAAAAAACTAAACATAATATTCCTTTATTCTTTTTGAAACATATCTGTTTCATATTTCCATTCATAAAAACTAATATCTCCCCCAAGAGTATGTCCACCAGAAGATTCGTTTTCATCATCTTCACTTGGTGCCCCATTTTTATTTTTCTGTCTTCCTAACATCATAAATTTACCCTCTTCAGATTTTACTTCTACCTTCTCCAAAGAAGAATGTCCTTTTTTTGTATATGGAATCTGAAAATTTTTTGGAATATTGTTTTCACCCACAATCCAAAGATATATCCAAAATGGTTCATCTATATAATGTTTTAAATATATTCCTTCTTCTGGTAATTCTCTTTTTGGATTCCCTAATATTGAAGTGTATGTAACATAAGTTGAAGAAGTCAATACAAGTAGTATAGGAATAAACCAAATTAAAAATTTAGGATTCTTTCTTCCTTCTATTAAAAGCCACAAACAAAGAACAGATAATGTAAGAAACCCAAATATTAAAAATTCAATCATTACCAACCCCTTGATGTATCAGAATTTCCTGTAGTACCATTAGGAAGTACAAATTTCTTATTTAAATATTTAAAAGATCCTATCATTTTCCCTTTAGTATCTATAGTGAATCTAACAAAAGTTTCTTCTTGTCCCTTTCGATAATATTTCTTTTCCCATATTCCCAAAATACTATAAGGATTGACTTTGTGAAGTTCTACCTTTACATTGAGTGCCCTGTCTTTAGTTCTAATCAAATTATATGAAGAGTAATAATGTGCGTTTATTATCCATTCGCCTGGAATGATTCCACGAATTGTTACTACTTCTCGATTTATTGGAATAGTTTTCAAAGTTCCATCTGACATTATAACAGAATCATTTCGTGATCCCAAATCATCTTTATCTAAATGACTAAAATTAACTCTTGGATGCCGAAAACTTACCAACCCCCCAAGTGGATCTCTAACATATAGATCTAAATCGTCTGGTACTCCCTTATCCCATTCCAATACAACAATATATTCTGCCCTTCGTTCAAAATCTTTTTTCTTGGACTCTGGTTTAATAAGGATAAAGGCCACAATGAAAAGGAAAGCAAACCCAACAAGAATGTTGAAAAGCAGATCAATGAAACCAATTGTAGATTTATATTTTTCATTCATTCAATGCAACTTCGAGATTAACAAGTTGAACTTTAATAATGAGAGAGCATACTAATCCAATCAAAGTGGTATACAATGCTGTACTCATCCCTATAGCCATATCAGACAAGGCTTGTTGTAATGTTGCTGCATTTGAAACATCTATATTTGAAAATGCAGTTCCTAACATTATAAGAAACCCTGTAACAGTTCCCACCATTCCAAGTGCAAGGCATGATTCTGCAACGAACCATCCTACATCTGCTCTCTGATTATAATCCTGTAACTTGTCTACGAGATAAGTTTTATTACCAACCCAAATAGAAGTACATGCAAATATTAGAAGAATCAAATAACTTATTTTTGTCATGTCTGAATTATATAAGTTTATATGTAAATCAAAATATACACATATTCCAATACCCAACATTGTAAGACACGCTATAAGCCACCACTTTAAAACATGTATCACTTGAAAACCTCGTTTAATTGTCTATTTACCTTCACGAAAGTTGTACATTTCGGAAGTGATTTTAACGTTTGAGCCCCTGCATATGTACAGGCACTTCTTAACCCTCCAAGAATTTCTTCAATGGTTTTATCAACTGAACCACGATAAGGAACTTGAACAACCTTTCCTTCACTTGCTCTATAATGTTGTTTCTCACCATAATATTTCAATTGTGCTTCTTCAGAGGACATACCGTAAAATATCATATTTCCATCTTCTATCTCACCATAACATTCATCATGTCCGGCAAACATTCCACCCAACATTACAAAATCAGCTCCTGCACCAAAAGCTTTCACAATATCGCCAGGAGAAATACAACCACCATCACTCATTACATGACCACCCAATCCATGAGCCGCATCTGCACATTCTATTATACAAGAAAGTTGTGGATACCCTACCCCTGTCATTTTGCGTGTTATGCAAACCGAACCAGGGCCTATTCCTATCTTAACAACATCGGCTCCTGCCAATAAAATCTGTTCCGTGACTTCAGGAGTGCAAACATTCCCAGCGACGATTATTGAATTAGAATGTTTCTCCCTAACTTTATTTATGTAGTTAATAAATCTTTCAGTATATCCATTTGCCACATCAACACACAACCATTGTGGCGTATCAAATTCTAATTCATCATCAAGACCAATCGTTTTCATTAAAAAATTCAAATTATCATTTTCTGGAAATTTCTCAAACTTACATAATGCAGTGAGCATATTTCGTTCTGATAAAACCTCAGCCATTGCAATTGTTCCAGTATGATCCATATTGGATGCAACTATAGGAACACCTTTCCAATGATGTTTGGAATACTTAAAAGTAAATTTTCTATCTAATTCTGCATTCTTACGAGAAACAAGAGTTGACCGTTTTGGACGAATCAAAACATCAGTGAAATCAAGTTTTATATCTTCTTCAATTCTCATGTTTACTTTTCTCCAGACAAAAAAAATGGGGAGGAGCTCTACAAGAACCCCTCCCCACACAATTCATTTTATTGTACACTATCTATGGATTATTTCTTTTGGTAAATTCCCCATAGTACCCATACTGCAACTAATCCGACTAAACCTTCTGAGCCAAATTGTTTCACAAGACCAACCACCGAACCAACAATGTCTAATCCAAGAAAAGGAATTGCTGCTCCGAAAATAATTTGAAGGACTACACCCAATGCAATAACGGCGAGTCCTAGTTCTGTGAGTTGGCGAATCCAACCCAAAGCTTTATCTAACATATGAAATCCTCCATAGTAGTTAAAAGAATGTAATTATATTTATGTATTCCAACATCCACTTCAATCAAAATACCTCTACTTCATCATTTCCTGCCCAGGTTTCTGAACGAAACCAACTTTCTGCTTCATTCAAACTTCGACACACTTGATTGTCCCATTGTCGGCCACATTGCCAGTTAATCAGAATAAAATTTTTCCCAAATACTCTAACTTCACCATCCATTCTTGCAGAGATTCCAAAAGTAAAACCTTCATAAGATTTGCCCTTCTTGGATTTTCCTTGAGTATCAACTCCAGCTGTTGGTGAAGACATTTTTCCAAACTCATGTGCTACACCTCTAAGAGTATCAAGAATTGTTTGTTTTATATCTTGTTCTGCCATATTATCTTTTCTCGTATTGCCACATTACTGCATTACAATAAGATTGGCCATTTTAAAAATCCAGATGGAAATATTTTGAAATTTATTTTTTTCTCTGTTATAATAGATGGTGGATCATCATGTAAATCATGGTTGCAATATAAACACAACCAATCTTGCAATTTACAATATTTTTCACGAACCTTTTTTCTAATCTTAGGAGACAATTTTGTATAATCTACAGGTAATTTTATTTTTTCCTTTGTCATAATAATTTTCTGTAAATAAAGCAAGAGGAAGATGGGGATCAACCACCTTCCTCTCATAATCAACTTACCTTCAAGGATCTCCAATCGGGAACTACCCACGCATCAAAGTCGTTAACTTACTATAGCGTCTTGAATCCGCTTCCTACCATTCCTCAGTTGACTTAGCTTATTTCATTTTCTTCAGCAAGTTGTTCTTGCCATGTTTTCACTGGTTTATTCTTATTATATATTTCACGAAATCTAGATTCAATCGTACTATTACTATTATTTTCTTCTCCCTGTTCTTGTTGTTTCAGAGATTCTTTTGATTCCTGTTTCTCAATATCAACAACATCTTCTTTTTTCTCATTTTTCTTAGAACCCATGTTTTTGAGAACTGTCACACGATTGATATAAGTCAATGGTCTACCATCAAACGTACTTATACGATGTTCTGCAATCGTTCCTTTGAGAAGAATACAATCGTCTTCTTTGAATTCTTCTCCTTTGTAATTATAGAACATCGCTTTTCGGCCATTACGGTCTTCCATGATATTCATTGTATAATCTGGTTTCCTCACTCTCTTGACCAGTTTTAAAAACAACTCAGGTTTTGATTTTATTGGACCAAGATAATCTTCCATAATTATTTCCTTTTATCGTATTCTGGATATTGATAATAAAAAGAATTCTTTCTCAACTTCTGAGATTTCTTAGTGAATCTACATCCACACTCACAATGACCTTCCAATTCAAATCCTCTTCTATGTACCAGATAGGATTTTCTGGATTTAATATCTTGACGATGAACTTTCCCATCTTTCCGAATTCTCATCGATTCTTTCCAGAAGGAATCAAGATAGTCATACCCCCATTCAACTCTCAAACCTTCTTCACCAAATCTCTTTGGAAAATGAGAATCGGCAACACCTTCCAGTTGAGATGCAAACCTTTCCCCATGTTCCTCAGAGGCCTCTCTGAGAATTTCAGAAGGACTCTCAACCTTAACATCATCATAGTAATACAACTCTGGATCAGTTGCATATCTCATCCGATCAACGTATTCAATTTTTTCCATAATCAATTCTCCTGTTTAACGTAATCCACTCCAATTCCAATCTTCACTATTGAACATATCCATTTGTCTCTGTTCTCTCATTCGTTCAAGAACCGCATCAACTTTCGCTTCATCTATAACGTGTTGTGGAACTTTTTTCTTATCCTCTTGTACCACATCTTCTTTTAATGGTTCGTTTGCAACTTTCTCTGCAATCTTATCTACATTAATCATTTATAATCTCCCAATTAAAGTTTTTATCATTACTATTATCTATCCACCGCCAATCTTTATCGGGGGTTTCAGTACAGAAACTAGCTGTTCTCATATGAACGACAACAGCAGAATCACCATGTTCACGCACACGATTCTTTCCATGCCGTGTCTTTGGTATCAATCTTATTTTATCTCCTAGTTTCATAATCAAATAATCAATCTATAATTGTAAAATCTTGAAAATTAGCTCCTTTAGGAGCAATTGTCATTAAATTACTAGTTCTTCCAGGCAATGGGCGAAAAAAGGCCAATTCTACACTATTCCCAAAAGTCAAACGAACATCTTTAATCTTACGTCTAACATTAAACTTACTTCGTGGATTCCAAACAAAAGTTCGGCCCTTAGAAGACATAAGGGAATTCATTACATTCTTAATAAGTTTTGTCTTCACATCATTATGCATATTATACCTCAAAATTCATTGCGTGATCTGCAAGCTCTTCACGAGCAACATCATCCATGAAGTGTCTGAGATTCATCTCAAACTCTTCGGCTTCGACCTCATTAATCATTTCAACAATATCCTCATCGGACATACTATCATCAAACCAACCAATCAATTCTTTTTCCATCACAAACTCCGTTTGGGTTATTCTCTCACTCACTTGATTACAGTATACCAAATATATCCTCAGATGTCAACTTTTTTTCACGCAGCAATATTGTATCCCTTCTTGACTTCAATCTTTTCGGCCACTCCACAATGTGGACAATGGTGTTCTATATCATCTGGCATTTTCATTTCTGCATTAGAAAGGACTATTGGGGTTACTGCATAACTCCACCAATTCGAACAGACTCCGCAATTGAAATGATACAAGACCTCAACTGTATATTCATGTTTCATAAAGCTCCATTAAAAATATTTTGATCTAACCATACCCATTGCTCTTCCGAAAGATCCATCCATCTCAGAAATTCACATATCTTCCGAAACAGATAGATCTGGAATTCATTCCAAGTATCAATCAAGGCGTGCATCCACATAACAACTCAGTCCTGCATCACCCAAAACTCTTGCGAATGCCTCGCAATATGCTTCTTTTCTTGTGAGTGACTGATTGAACTCTCGACAAGTGTAATAGAAACCACCATAGTAGTGTTTCCATCCCCTTCCCATTTTCTTGAGAAGTGAAACAAACTTCCCACGAGCCGGTTTAATAACCACACCAGCGAAACCACACACACCATCTGAAACATGATATGTTGACTTGTCCCAATCAATCTCATTACCGAACAATTCGGTAGGAGTTCCGACTACCATCGGAGTAACACCAACCTCACGACCAGCTTTCAAACCCGCTTCGTGGGCACTTTCAAACAAACGTGTTTCTACACTCATAACAAATCTCCTTTAGAGAAGTTTCAAAAAAGGGTTGTCTCTCAACCCAACAATTATATTATACCTAAAACTTAATTACTCAACTACCATTCCTTCATCATCGAATACCGAAACACCAAGTAACTCATCAAGTTCCTCAATTCTTTCTTCCATTTTACAGATTTCAACTTTTCGGATATCGACTTTAGACTTCAAGTCATCCATTTCAGAAATAATAATATCAACATCACTCATAACAAATCTCCATTAGAGAAGTTTCAAAAAATAAATGTAGGAAGAATTATCCCACATACCATAAAGAGTATTTCACCAACAATCAAATAAAAGATAAAACCATGAACAATCCAATCTAAAGTTCGACCTACCATGTTACCTTACCACGACAAGCCTTCTTGGAAAGACGCTTCTTGTCATTCCCTTTACGTTTGGTGCTGAAACGAGACATCCTCAATAACGCATCAAACTTTTTCAATTCAGATAGTGATTTCATAATTACCTCTTTTTTTACCTTTCACTTATAGTATATCAAAAACGAGATAGAAAGTCAAGTTTTTTTCAAAAGTCCTACCAGACTATCTCTTCACCTTCCAGAATCATCTCTTCGGCCATTTTCCTAGCCCGAATCAAATCTTCTTCAGTCCAATATTCATACTTCTTAAGCGCTTCCAAAACATCTCTATCGTATGCGGCCATTTTAGTATCAAATTCAACATCTGTCATTTTAATCATATCGTTTCCTTTTATATTACAAGTTCACCACGATCCATTGCATCAATTGCACGAGCACGAAGTTTCGCTTTCTCAAGAACCGACATGTTCTTTTCAGCTGCAACCTCATCGATACGAGCATTCAATTTCATTTTCTTCTCGGCGAGAAGTACCTTTGCAATATCACTTGCGATTTTCGCTCCATTCATAATGTAAACCCTTCTTTAATGATGTTAATTTTTTCATGGAGAGTCAACGCCTCTCCCTTTTCAAGACACTCAAGAGAAGACCCCTCTTCCAGAAGCCGAATCTTGTTTACCAGTTCCCACTTTGTTCTTCGAGCACCATCAAGATCACTTTCCAGAACAGCAATTCGGGAACACACATCTACCAAATCTTCGTTGGCCATCTCTAACATGATATCACGTTTACCACGATTATAATCATTCATTTCTTTTTCTGTCATACAGACTCCATTGTAAGATGAGGATAAACCTCAAATTCACTATCAAAGAAGTTAGCCATTCGTGAACAACGAACCTCAACCCACTCACCAGTATAGTCACGAAAAGTCTTGACTCCGTAACGAGTCAAAAATTCCAAACCGGCCTCGACACTCTCAAGACCAATCTCATACTCTGTAAACTCTTTTTTTACCATTCCCATAACAAATCTCCGAAAGGGGTTATCTCAATCACTCACTTATACTATATCAAATTTTTCTATGAATGTCAACTTTTTTTATACCAACGAACCTTCTGGTAAGATGATACGAGAAACATCCAAACCATTTTCTGAAAGAAGACTCAAGAATCCGTACATATTGTCGAGATCGGGAAAACCAAGAGTTTCATATTCTCCCGGCTCATCATCCAACGGAATTGAAATCACATATTTGAAATCACTCATAATCATTTTTTTCATTAGAGGTTATTCTCATCATCACATTTATACTATAACAAATTTTCAAAGGAATGTCAAATTATTTTCTATATTCAGACCAGTAATGTTTCTTCTCTCTTGAATAGACATTATGTTTTTTGATTTTCCATTTCTCAATCACAGGTTCACCTTCATCATCTTCATCCAGAAGAATATAGACTACAGTTTTCAGAACCTTTGCCATACGAAATCCCCTGTCCATTTTCCAAGGAGTAGTCACCCAGACTCGATGAACATATTCTGATTTCAAACCATAATCAGCATACGCAACCCAATCTTCTTCCTTACCTTCTGAATACTCAAAAAATTTACCAGTTTCTTTGGATTCAAAAGAACCAATAATTGAACTGTCACCTACATTAAAGTATGTTGAACTGTCTGCAAACGCCATATCAAATCTCCAAAAGGGTTATCTCTCTCACTCACAGGTACATTATATCACACTTTACCACCGAATGTCAAGTTTTTTTCAGGAAAAAAATGTTCAACCTCATCTCCATCAATAAAATTTTCTGGAAAATCATCTGCCTCATCCATCCAACCAAATAAAATATCTTCTTCATCATCTTCATTATGAGCAACGAATGGCTCAAGAAAAATCTTATCAAATCTGAAATCATTCATTACGCAACCTTTTTCAAAATGATTTTTGCATTTTTACGAACACCTTTATTGGCCATTCGTCTTGCAAATCTGTTTCTTGGTCTGCTCCAACATGCAGCAAACTTTCTACCTAATTTGTTTTCGTTTCTCATTCTAGTCCTAATTCAGATTCGATATTTTTCCAGACTTTCAGAAATCCGTACAGGAGTCCTTTCTCTCTACCATAAGCTTCAATCTCATAAGGAAGTTCAAAATACTCCATGAGATTCATCACATCATGATTGACTCCTTTGTACAGAAGTCCAGCATCTCTCCACTTCAACTCACCCATCACATACTGTTTCACATGAACCAGTTCATGAGCCAAAGTTTTAAGAATTTCAACGAACCACTCCATATCGGTTCTCTCTTCACCTGTCATCTCATTTGTCTTCATTCGATGATGGTCAAGTATCACACGAAAAGATCTCGGCCGATACCGATTGGTTTCCTCATCCAACATCGCTTCACCTTCATTGGAATGATGTTTCAGATGAACATGAACTTCAATATTATCTCTCAATTTCTTTGAAGGTATCAACCTTGAAAGTGCAAACTCTGCCATGCCGTACATTGCAAGTTTGAATTTTGTGTCAAAACCTTTGGAATGTAATCTGATGTATGCCATATCCTTTTTTTGTCAAAGGGTTATCTCTCAACCAATCAGATTATAGTATAACATAAACATGACAGGATGTCAAGTTTTTTTCGGCGTGACTAGGAATATTTATCTGCCATAACGAGGGCCGTTGCCTCCTTCTCGAATTATATCAGTAAACCCAGCAAGAATTCCAATCACCAGCGCATCATATATTATGTCTCCGCCCATCATACCAAGGAAGAACAGATAGGGAATACCAAATAGATAACGAAATTTTATCATATAAGACAGCTCCATTTTTTGAGTTTCGTTCTTTTCTCTGCTACACCTTGTCTGATATCGGCCCAATCCACAAGGCCTTCTGTTTGCAACAATTCAATCATGCACTGAACATCTGCAACTTCTTTAGCCAAATCCTTCATAGATTCCTCAAGAGTCTTATTACCTTCCAACTCCCGCTCATCCTCAAAATCTCGTTTTCGTAAAACCTTGGAACAGGCCTGAATCAACAATTCTGTTAACTCATCCATTGTTTCTCCCCCCTACATCGCATCTGGACCAAACATGAAAACCTCATCTTCCTTTTTACCCTTCATTTTCCCTTTGGTTGGATGAGGGATTCTGATACCTTCTTCATTTGGGTTGTCCCATTTCTCTCCACAACTGGCACATAACTGCCCTACACCAGAAATATAATGTCTACGATAATCAACATGTGTATCGATATTAATGTCAGTTTGTGTGCCACACGAAACACACTCTTCCGTATTTTCGCTCATGTTGTTTTTCCAAACTGTTTATCTGTAAGTGCAACCGGGCCGTTTTTCCGTATCTCTGTTTCACTTCTTCATCACCTGAAACTTTAGGTACGACTTCACCCCGAATTCCAAACTGCCGAATTTCCACCTCTTTCCTTCCAGCCGATGGAAACATTGCAACTGGTTTATGATCCATCCAAGTACCATCCTGCACCATTTGCCACAACTTATCTTTACATACAACCGAACAGACCTTTGAAATATCTGGGTCATTATTCCACCAATGGCCGACATTAAAACCTTCATTGGTAAATCGATTATAACAACAACTACAAATACTCATAATAATATTA
>LUMJ01000634.1_pt1 | contig 14138 bp, 13 predicted proteins | sample 729631 | NCBI WGS metagenome assembly LUMJ01 (sample SAMN03860266, study PRJNA289734) | marine metagenome | biome: seawater column; feature: ocean; material: water; isolation source: Red Sea water column Station 22 - depth 500m | place: Saudi Arabia: Red Sea | collected 2011-10-15 | depth 500 m | reverse complement strand
GGGCTGACCGTGGACCTGGGCGAGCTCCTCTCGGCGGCGCGCCGCCAGTGGGGCGACGACGCGCCGGCAGCGGCTGCCGGCACGGGGACCTCCGGAATCGAACTCGGCAGCGTCGACGTCACCGGGATCGCCTACGACTCGCGTCGCGTGGTCGCCGGCGACCTGTTCTGCTGCCTTCCGGGGTCGCGCGCCGACGGACACGACCACGCCGCCGGGGCCGTCGAGGCCGGGGCGTCGGCCCTGCTGGTCGAGCGGGAGCTGGACCTCGGGGTTCCCCGCATCCTCGTCCCGAACGCCCGGCGTGCCATGGGCCTGCTCGCCTCCCAGTTGCACGGGCGTCCCTCGCAGCGCCTTCAGGCGGTGGGGGTGACGGGGACGAACGGCAAGACCAGCGTCGTGCACCTGCTGTCCGACATCCTGCGACAGGCCGGTCGGCGTGTAGCCGAATCGGGGACGCTGACCGGTGAGCGCACGACACCCGAGGCCCCCGATCTCCAGGCCTCGCTGGCGTCTTGGGCCGCCGAGGGCGTCGAGGTGGTGTGCATGGAGGTCTCCTCGCACGCCCTGGCCCAGCATCGGGTCGACGGCACGGACTTCGCCGTCGTCGCCCACACGAACCTCTCTCGGGACCACCTCGACTACCACGGGACGATGGGCGCCTACGCCGCCGCGAAGCAGCGGCTCCTCACCCCCGAGTTCTCCCGACAGGCCGTCGTCATGGTCGAGGCCGACGGTGCGGGCAGGGATCGTGTCGCCTCGGCCCGCGCTGCCGGACTCGAGGTCGTCGCCCTGGAGGCCGGCGACGCCCCCGACTGGCGGGGGGCACCGCTGGACCTTCCGCTGCCGGGCCGGTTCGCAGCGCACAACGCCATGGTCGCCGCTGAACTCGCACTGTGTCTCGGCGTCGCCGAGGAGGAGGTCCGGGCGGCGCTCGCCCGGGTGGCGCCCGTCCCCGGCAGGTTCGAATCGCTGCCGCAGGTCGACGGGGTCCGGGTGGTCGTCGACTACGCCCACACGCCCGAGGCGCTGGCTTCGGTGTTGAGCACCGCACGCGAGGTCGCGGGCGACGGGCGGGTGCTGTGCGTCTTCGGCTGCGGCGGAGGACGGGACCGGGGCAAGCGCGCCGAGATGGGTCGAGCCGCCGACGAGGGCGCCGACATCGTGGTGGTGACCTCGGACAACCCGAGGGATGAACCACCCGAGGGGGTCATCGCGGACATTCTTGTGGGCATGGAACGCGAACGGGCCGGCGCGCCCGGCGGGGAATGGACCCTGCTGGTCGAACCCGACCGGCGGGCGGCGATCGCCGCGGCCATCGACCGGGCGCGCCCCGGCGACCTGGTGCTGGTGGCCGGCAAGGGCCACGAGCGCACCCAGGAGGTGGCCGGCGAGCACCTGCCCTTCGACGACAGCGAGGTTGCCGGCGAACTGCTCGCGAACCGGGACCCGGGTCGATGACGACGCCCCGTCCGGTCACCGACCGTCCGATGACGGGTGGGTCCCGCCGGTGATCCGCCTCCTGATCGCCGCCGCCGTGGCGATGGCCACCTCGCTGGTGGGCACGCGGTTCCTGATCCGCTGGCTGTCCCGCCTGCACATCGGCCAGCCCATCCGCGACGACGGCCCCGAGGGCCACGCCACGAAGGCGGGAACGCCGACGATGGGCGGTCTGGCGATCGTGTCGGGTGCAGTCCTCGGCTATGTGCTGAGCGACCTGTACCACGGCATCTACACGCGTACCGGCATCCTCGTGATGCTGGCGATCATCGGCGGCGGCACCGTGGGCCTGCTCGACGACTGGATCAAGGTGATCCGGGAGCGCAACCTGGGGCTCAACAAGCGGGCGAAGATGCTGGGCCTCCTCTCCGTGGCATTGGGCTTCTCACTCCTGATGCTGTTCCACACCGGCGTGCACACCGACCTGTCCTTCACCCGGGTCGGCCAACTCGGCATCGACCTGGGCGGCGTGGCCTGGACGATCTGGGCCGCGCTCCTCATCATCGGGTCCTCCAACGCCGTCAACCTGACCGACGGCCTCGACGGCCTGGCGGCGGGCGCCGGCACCTTCTGCTTCGCCGCGTTCACCTTCATCGCCTTCTGGCAGTTCCGGTACCCGGGTTCCTACGACGTCCCCCACGCCCTCGACCTGGCGGTGGTGGCGGCCTCCATGGCCGGCGGCTGCCTCGGATTCCTGTGGTGGAACGCCGCGCCCGCCCGGATCTTCATGGGCGACACCGGCTCGCTGGCCATCGGCACCGGCCTCGCGGCACTGGCACTGGCCACCAACACCCACCTGCTCCTGCCCGTGGTCGCCGGATTGTTCGTGATGGAGACCGTGTCGGTCATCCTCCAGGTCGCCTCCTTCCGGCTGTTCGGTGGGCGGCGGGTGTTCCGGATGGCCCCCGTCCACCACCACTTCGAGATCGGCGGCTGGCCCGAGACCACCGTCATCGTCCGGTTCTGGATCATCTCGGGCCTGTGCACCGCTGTCGGCCTGGGGCTCTTCTATGCCGACTCGATCGCGGCCGGCGTCACGGAGCTGGGACGGTGAGCACCGCCGGCGGAACCGTGCTGGTCCTCGGACTCGGACTCACCGGGCGGGCGGTGGCCGGCGCACTGGTGCGTCGGGGCGAATGCGTACGCCTGGTCGACGACCGGCCCGGTGAGTCGGTCCGCCACTACGCCGAGGAACTCGGGCAGGTCCTGCACACCGCTCCCGGGGCGGGGGAGTGGGACGACCTCCTCGCCGGCTGCGACCGGCTGGTGCTCAGCCCGGGTGTCCCCGACGGCCATCCGGCGTTGGCCGCCGCGGCGACTGCCGGCGTCTCCGTGCTCGACGAGTCGGACCTGGCTGCCGAGTGGGACGCCCGACCCCGGTGCGCGGTCACGGGTACCGACGGCAAGACCACCGTCGTCACCCTCGTGACCGCCATGCTCGAGTGCTCGGGCATCCGCGCCCTCCCGGCGGGCAACAACGAGACCCCCCTCGTCACCGCCGTCGACGACGCGGAGGCAGAGGTGTTCGTGGTCGAGGCCTCCTCCTTCCGCCTCGGCCACGCCCGATCGGTCCGCCTGGGACCGGCGGCCTGGCTGAACTTCGCGCCCGACCATCTCGACGTCCATGCCGACCTGGCCGCCTACGAGGACGCCAAGGCCCGGGTCTTCGAGGGGGTGGCCGATCCGTCCCACGCGGTGGCCAACGCCGCCCGACCCGGCCGTGAGCTCGCACGCCCCCGAGGGGGCCACGGGATTCGGCACCTCGGAGGCCCACTGCCGGGTCCGGGACGGCCGCCTCCTCCATGGCGACACCGAGATCGTGGCTGTGGACGACCTGCCGCGCCGGCTGCCCCACGACCTGCTCAACGCCCAGGCCGCCACCGCCCTGGCACTGCGGGTGGGCGCCTCGCCCGCGGGCTGTGCGGAGGCCCTGCGCGGCTTCGGCGGCCTGCCCCATCGGATGCAGCTGCTGGCGGAGGTCGACGGGGTCCGCTTCGTTGATGACAGCAAGGCCACCACCCCGCACGCCACCGCCTCGGCCGTGTCGGCGCTGCCCGGCGCCGTGTTGATCGCGGGCGGTCGGAACAAGGGGCTCGACCTGTCTGCCATGGGCGCCACGTCGCCGCGGGCGGTCGTGGCGATCGGCGAGGCCGCCGGTGAGATCGAGGTGGTTTTCGGCGGCCGATGCCCCGTCTCGACGGCCGAGTCGATGGCGGACGCGGTGGAGCGTGCCCGCCGGCAGGCCGGCGACGGAGGCACCGTCCTCCTCTCTCCCGGCTGCAGTTCGTTCGACTGGTACACCTCGTACGCCGAGCGGGGGGACGACTTCGCCCGGATCGTCGACGAGTTGTTCGAGGGACTGGAGGCGGCGCGGTGAATCCGACGACGGGAACGACGAAGGGCCCGGCGACCGGAGCGAAGAAGGGGGCCACCGGCAATACGGCCACCGGTGGGGGAGCCGCCCGGCGACCGGCGAGGCGCTCGCTGCGCTTCTCGGTGCTCCTCGTGGTGGCGCTGCTCTTGAGCCTGCTCGGCGTGGTGATGGTCCTCTCCGCCTCCTCGGTCAACGACCTTCGTTCCCACGGCGACGCCTGGTACCACCTCAAGCGCCAGGTGCTCTGGTTCCTCCTCGGCCTGGTGGCATTGACCGTGACGGTCCGCATCGACTACCGCCGCCTGCGGCCGCTCGCCGTTCCCGCACTGCTGGGCTGCATCGTGCTGCTCATCCTGGTGCTCGTCCCCGGGCTGGGCGTCCGGGCCAACGGCTCGGCCCGCTGGCTGGACCTCGGCTTCACGACCTTCCAGCCCTCTGAGGTCGCGAAGCTGGCACTCGTGCTCTACTGCGCCGACCTGCTCTCGCGACGACAACGGCCCCTCAGTGACAAGCGGCTGACCCTCTACCCGGTCGTGGCCGTGGTCGGAATCATCGGGGCCCTCCTCATGCTCGAGCCCGACCTCGGGACGACGATGATCATCGGCAGCATCGCCATGGCGATGCTGTTCTTCGCCGGCCTACGCCTCCACCTGCTGTCGCTGCTGGCCGTCGGCGGTGCAGTCGGGGCAGCCGGTTTGACCCTGAGCGCCGGCTACCGGCGCCAGCGCCTCCTCGGGATGCTCGACCCCTGGACCGACCCCCTGGCCACGGGTTGGCAGACGATCCAGTCGGGGGTGGCGATCTCCAATGGTGGCATCTTCGGTATCGGCCTGGGCGCCAGCCGCGCCAAGTGGGGGTTCCTGCCCTTCGCCCACACGGACTTCATCTTCGCCATCGTCGCCGAGGAGTTCGGCCTGGTCGGTGCGGGCCTCGTCCTCGTGGGGTTCCTCGTGATCGGCCTGGTGGGCCTCTCGACGGCGCTCCACGCCCCGGACCCCTTCGGGCAACTGCTGGCCGCCGGGATCACCACGTGGATCATGATCCAGGCCTTCGTCAACATCGGCGCGGTGATGGGCCGCCTCCCGATCACCGGTGTGCCGCTGCCGTTCGTCTCCTTCGGGGGGACGGCGCTGGTCGTCACCATGGGCGCCTTCGGCATCCTGCTGAACGTCGCCCGCCAGACCCCGTGAGCCACGGCGTCGTCGTCGCCGGCGGCGGGACCGCCGGGCACGTGCTACCGGGTGTCGCCATCGCACGGGCGCTGGTGGACCGCGGCGTGGTGGAGACCCCCGAGGAGGTCCGCATGGTGGGGAGCCGTCGCGGGATCGAGCGCTCGCTGGTCCCGGCGGCCGGCTTCCCGCTGGTGCTGCTCCCGGGTCGAGGCATCCAGCGCCGGCTCACCCCGGCCAACGTGGGGGCCGTGCTCGGGTACGCCAGCGTGCCGTGCGGACTGGCCGCCGTCCTGCTCCGGATCCCCATCGTGGTCGCCGAGCAGAACGCGGTGCCCGGTGCCGCCAATCGCCTGCTGGGACGCTTCGCCCGTGCCTGTGCGGTGCCGGCGGCCACGACCGGCCTTCCCCGAGCGGTCGTCACCGGCAATCCGGTGCGAGCCGAGGTGGCCCGCCTGGCGGACGGTGCGGGCCGGGACGCCGCACGAGTCGCCCACGGGCTCGACGACCGTCCCTTCCTCGTCGTGTTCGGCGGCTCGCTGGGGGCACGGCGCATCAACCGGGCGGTTCTCGAGGCGGTGCGAGACTGGGACGGTGAGGAGATCGTCGTCCACCACGTGCTCGGGCGCCGGGACTGGGCCGACCCCTCGGTCGAGCGCCACGCTGCCGCCCACGCGGTCGAGTACCGCCCCGTCGAGTACGAGGACGACCTGCCCACGGCCCTCGCCGCCGCCGACCTCGTGCTGTGCCGCTCGGGGGCGACCTCCGTGGCCGAACTGGGGGTGATCGGCGTGCCCGCCGTGCTGGTTCCACTGCCGGGCGCCCCGGACGACCATCAGACCGCAAACGCCCGCCTCCTCTCGGACGTGGACGCCGCGCGGCTGTTGCCGGACGCCGAAGTCGACGGTCGACGCCTCCGCCTCCTCCTGACCGAACTGCTGGGCGATGCGCCGCGCCGGTCGCGCATGGCCGATGCGGCCGCCGCCACGGGCCGTCCGGACGCCGCCGACCGGGTGGCCGAACTGGTCGAGGCGCACGCCCGTGGCTGAGTCCGCTCCTGGAGCGCCGGTCGACCTGACGACCCCGAGGCGGGTTCACGTGCTCGGGATCGGTGGCGCCGGAATGAGCGCCATCGCCGAGGTGCTCGCGACGATGGGGCACACGGTCACGGGGTCGGACCTGAAGGACTCGGCCGGACTGAGCCGGCTGGCGGCCCTCGGCGTCGAGGTCCGGATCGGCCACGACGCCGCCAACCTGGGGTCGGCGGAGTTCGTGACCCGATCCACGGCGGTTCCGGACCACAACCCGGAGTGTCTGGCGGCCGTCGAAGCGGGGGTTCCCGTGCTCAGCCGGGCGGATGCCCTGGCGGCGATCTGTGCGCGCCGACGGACCGTGGCGGTGGCCGGGACGCACGGCAAGACAACCACCTCCTCGATGCTGGCCCTCGTGTTGCGCCGTGCCGGCCTCCGGCCCTCGTTCATCATCGGCGGCGACGTCAACGAGGTCGGGACCGGCGCCGCCTGGGACGAGGGCGAGCTGCTCGTCGTCGAGGCGGATGAGAGTGACGGCACCTTCGTCCGGCTGCCGCGGGGGGCGGGGGTGGTCACCAACGTCGAGCCCGACCACCTCGACCATCACGGCGACTATGGGCTGCTCCGGGACGCCTTCGGGGCATTCGTCGAGGGGACCGACGGCCCCGTCGTCGTCGGCGTTGACGACCCGGATGGTGCCGCCCTGGCGGCGGCCTCCGGGGCCACCGGCGTGGGCACCGACACCTCCGCTGACTGGGGTATCACCGGCGTCGTCGAGGCCTGGGAGGGGGTACGGTTCGTGCTCCGGGGCCCCGACGGTTCTGAGTTGCCGATCTCGCTGCCGATCCCCGGCCTGCACAACGCCCGCAACGCCGCCTGTGCCGCGACCATCGCCCGACTCCTCGACGTGGACGTCGAACCAATCGTCGAGGGCCTGGCCGGCTTCGGGGGCGTGTCCCGGCGCTTCGAGCACCGGGGTCGGGCGGCCGGGGTCGAGTTCGTCGACGATTACGCCCACCTCCCGGCCGAGGTCCGGGCCACGATCGCGGCGGCCTCAAGTGGCGCCCAGGAGCGCCTGGTGGCGGTCTTCCAGCCGCACCGCTACAGCCGGACCGAGGCGCTCTGGGCGGACTTCGGCGATGCCTTTGCGGGCGTGGACCGGCTCTACGTCACGGACGTGTACCCGGCCGGTGAACAGCCGCGGCCCGGCGTCTCGGGGCGACTCATCGTGGAGGCGGTACGCGGCGCAACGCCCGAACTCGACGTCCGGTACGTGCCCCGGCGAGAGGACCTGGTGGACGTGCTGGCCGGGGACCTGCAGCCGGGCGACCTGTGCCTCACCATGGGTGCCGGTGACCTGACGCTGGTGCCCGACGAGGTCCGGGGCCGACTCGATGCCTGAGGGGCGCCTCCAGGAGGAGTTGGAGGCCCTGGCGGCTCGACTCGGAGGGCTCGACCTGGTGGAGGGCGTCCGCCGGGACCACCCCGTCGGCCCGCTGACCACCTACCGCGTGGGCGGGGCTGCGGCAGTGTTCGTCCGCCCCGCCGACCGCCACGAGTTGCGTGCGATCGCCACGGCGACCGCTGGCGGGCCCGTCCCCGTGGCGATGGTGGGGCGCGGCTCCAACCTGCTGGTCGCCGACGGGGGATACGCCGGCCTGGTACTGCAGTTGGGCGGGGGGTTCGACGCCGTCGAGGTGGAGGGGACCCGGATCGTGGCCGGCGGTGGCGCCAGCCTGCCCGTGGTGGCGAGGCACTCCGTCCAGGAGGGGTTGGCGGGCTTCGAGTGGGCGGTGGGCGTACCCGGCTCCATCGGGGGCGCCGTCCGCATGAACGCCGGGGGGCACGGATCCGACATGTCGGCGGTCCTGGAGTCGGCCGACGTGGTCGACCTGTCTGACGGCACGGATCGACGGCAGTCGCTCGACGACCTGGCACTCGGCTACCGGACGTCGAGCATCACGTCGACCCAGGTCGTGGTCTCCGCATCACTGGGCCTCCGGGCTGGGGACCCCGCCGAGGGCGAGTCACTGTTGGCGGAGATCGTGCGGTGGCGGCGGGAGAACCAACCGGGAGGGACCAACGCCGGGTCCGTCTTCACCAACCCGGCGGGCGACTCCGCTGGCCGACTCATCGATCTGGCCGGCCTCAAGGGCCTCCGGCAGGGGAGTGCGGTGGTCTCCACCAAGCATGCCAACTTCATCCAGGCCGACCCGGGGGGTCGTGCCGGCGACGTGCTGGCCCTGATGCGGGAGGTCCAGCGCCGGGTGGCCGAGGCCCACGGCGTCGACCTGCACCCCGAGACCGTGCTGCTGGGCTTCGACTCGTGACCGGAGGTTCGGTTGAGCGGGAGCGGGGTTGGGTACGCCGCCTCTGGTGGCTGTGGCTGGCGCTGCTGCTGGCGGGCCTCGGCGGACTCGGCTGGGCAGCGACGCAGTCCGCCCTCCTGGATGTGGAGCGCATCGAGGTCGAGGGGGCTGGCGGCAACGTCACCGAGGCCGAGATCCTGGCGGCGGCGGGCATCCGGCTCGGACAGCCCCTCGTCGAGCTGGACCTGGCCGCCGTCGACGCCCGCCTGACGGCGGTGCCGTGGATCGCCGAGGCCACGGTCTCGCGGTCCTGGTCGGGAACCGTCCGTCTCCGGATCCTCGAACGGTCGGCGGTGGCCGTGGGGGTCGACCCGGAGGGTCGTCGGGTCCTGCTGGACTCGGTCGGAGCGGTGCTCGAGGAGGTGCCGATGGGTGCGCCGGAACCCGGCTTCACGCGCATCCGGATCGACGGCTTCGGCCCGACCGGCAGTCGGATCCAGGGGATAGCGCCGCTGCTCCGGGCGGCCGAGGCGGTGCCGTCGGACCTGGGGGCGTGGATCGTGGCCCTGACCCCGACGGGGGACGGCATCCGGGCGGAACTGGTCGGCGGGGCGGTCGCCGAGTTCGGCGAAAGCGATGACTATCGGGATCAGGTCCGGACCCTGGCCACCGTCCTGACCCAGGTCACACTGACCTGCCTGCGCGAGGTCGATGTCTCGATTCCCGAGAACCCGGTGGTTCGCCGCGGCGCCTGCTGAGGTTGCTTCCCCGACCGGATTTCCGACCACGGGTTGACGCCAGACGACTACTCCACGTAGTCTCTCGACCACAACCAGAGGTTGAGTCTCCGAACCCTGAACCTCCACCTAAGGGTTAGCCCTACTGAGGGCTATTCGTGGGGTGGATGCCGGTCCCCGGATCGGTCGGTGAGGGGGGACCGGGAACGACCGGAGGGGACCAGTCCGGGCCGGTAAGCGGCTCGGCAGGAACACAGCAGGAGAAGCGATGATGTCGAACCCCCAGAACTACCTGGCGGTGATCAAGGTGATCGGTGTCGGTGGTGGTGGCGTGAACGCCGTCAACCGGATGATCGAGTCGGGGCTCCGCGGCGTGGAGTTCGTCGCCGTGAACACCGACGCCCAGGCGTTGCTCATGAGCGACGCCGACGTGAAGTTGGACATCGGCCGGGACCTGACCCGCGGCCTCGGTGCCGGTAGCGACCCCGACGTGGGCCGCCAGGCGGCTGAGGACCACCGCAACGAGATCGAGCAGGTCATCGAGGGCGCCGACATGGTGTTCGTGACGGCCGGCGAGGGCGGCGGCACCGGCACCGGCGCCGCCCCGGTCATCGCCGAACTGGCCAAGTCGCTCGGCTCCCTGACCATCGGCGTGGTCACCCGCCCGTTCGGCTTCGAGGGCCGCCGCCGTGCCGTGCAGGCCGAGAACGGCATCGTCAACCTCAAGGAGAGGGTCGACGCCCAGATCGTGATCCCGAACGATCGCCTCCTCACCGTGTCGAGCGAGAAGACGGCGCTCCAGAACGCCTTCGAGATGGCCGACGAGGTCCTCCTCCAGGGCGTGCAGGGCATCACGACGCTCATCACCACGCCGGGCCTCATCAACACCGACTTCGCCGACGTGAAGATGGTCCTCGAGGACGCCGGCTCCGCCCTCATGGGCGTGGGTCAGGCCACCGGCGAGAGCCGGGCGCTGAACGCCGCCCGGAACGCCATCTCCAGCCCGCTGCTGGAGGCCTCCATCGAGGGCGCCCGCGGCATCCTCCTCAACATCTCGGGACCGAGCGACCTGGGCCTCTTCGAGGTCAACGAGGCCGCTGAGGTCATCCACGGCGTCGCCCACCCCGACGCCAACATCATCTTCGGCACCGTCGTCGACGACGAGATGGAGAACGACGTCCGCGTCACCGTCATCGCCGCCGGCTTCGACCGCTGGGACGGCGACCGCCAGGGCAGCCGCCCCCGCGCCGACACCACCCCGACGCCCGCTCCGGATTCGCCCATCAGCGATCCGTTCGCGGTCGCCTCGGACGACGAACTCGACGTTCCGAGCTTCCTGAAGTAGGGACCTCCCACGCCCGCCGGCGCCGGCCAGTCCTGCGGCCCACCCGATGGCCCGGGAACTGGCCCACTGGCGCCTGGCGACGGGGTGGACGGTCCGGGTACTGGCGACCGAGGTCGTCGACGGCGACCTCGCCGTGGGCGGCCCCGCCGGTGCCCTTTCCCGACGCCGAGAGGCGTTGCGGCCCGGACCGTGGACCTGGCTCTGCCAGGTCCACGGTGACCGGGTGGTCGAAGTCGACATCCCGGGCGCCTGCGCCGGGAGTGAGGCCGATGCGGCCATCACGACCACTGCAGGGGCCACGCTGAGCGTCCAGGTGGCGGACTGCGCCCCAGTGGCGATCGCCGCGCCGGGTGGCCTCGCCGTGGTTCACGCCGGTTGGCGCGGCCTCGAGGCCGGTGTGCTGGTCAGGGCCGCCGAACGCCTCCGCACCGTCGCCCCGGGGCCGCAGGTGGCGGTGGTTGGACCCTGCATTCGTCCCTGCTGCTACGAGTTCGGCGCCGAGGACCTCGACCGGCTGGCCGCTCTCCTCGGCGACGGCGTCCGGGGGCTCACGCGGGACGCGCAGCCGGCGCTCGACGTGCCCGCTGCCGTGACCGCATCGCTCGCTGACGCTGGCGTCGACGAGGTGGCCTTCGACGGGGCCTGCACCGGGTGGGATGAGCGGCACTGGTCCCATCGGGTCGGCGGTAGCGCCTCGAGGCAGGCGCTCGTGGCATGGGCCGAGGCGTCGTGAGCGGCGGACCCGCCGACGTCGAACTCGACGTGGCGGCTGCGGTCGACCGGATCCTCAGCCTGGCCGAGCACCTGGCCCAGCGCAGCGGCGGACAGACCCGCCTGCTGCCCGTGACGAAGGCGATGCCCCTCGCCGCGGTCGAGGCTGTCCGGCTGGCCGGAGTGGGCGAGGTCGGCGAGAACTATGCCCAGGAACTGCTGGCCAAGGCCGCGGCGGTCGAAGAGACGACCGGAGGGGCCGGCGCCGACGCCCTGGACTGGCACTTCATCGGCCGCCTCCAGCGCAACAAGGTGCGCCGCCTCGCCGGCGTCGTGGCCCTCTGGCAGACGATCGACCGGCGCGAACTGCTCGACGAGGTCGCCCGTCGGGATCCCGGGGCCCGGGTCCTCGTCCAGGTCGACGCTGTGGGGCTGCCGGGACGCGGCGGCTGCCGCTTCGACGAGGTGGAGGACCTGGTGGCCCACGGCGTCGACCTCGGGCTGGATGTCCGGGGGCTCATGACGGTCGGGGCACCCGGTGACGAGGACGCCACCGGGCGGGTGTTCCGCACCGTGGCGGAACTTGCCGACCGGCTCAGCCTGCCGGAGGTGTCCATGGGGATGACCGATGACCTCGGCCTCGCCGTGGACTGCGGCTCGACCCTCGTCCGCGTCGGGCGCGCCCTCTTCGGGGAGCGACCCGTTCCCTGAACCCCGGCATCGTCCCGGCGTGCGCCCGCCCACCCCGGCATGCCCCCCAGAGGGGGTGCGGTGGCGGTACGATCCCGCCGATGCTCAAGAAGGTGATGCTCTACCTCGGCCTCGGACCCGACGAGGCCTACGAGGAGTTCGACACGGGTGAGCCGGTGCCACGTGGTCCGCTCTCGTCGAGCGAGTTCGTCGAGGCCCGTTCGGCCACCGACGACGTGAACCGGTCGCTGTGGGCCGTCGACGACGCCTCCACCACCGTGCGGGCCCTCGCGCCGGAGCAGACCGGGACGGTCAAGCGCATCCCCCCGCCGGTTGCCTCGCGGCCGCACACGATCTCCCCCTCCTCCTTCGAGGAGGTCCAGGAGATGGCCGACCGCTTCGTCGCCGAACAGCCGGTGATCGTCAACCTCCAGGGCGTCGAAAGCGACCTGTCGCGCCGGATCATCGACTTTGCCAGCGGCGTTTGCTACGGCGTCGGCGGCGAGATGGAGAAGGTCGCCAACCAGGTGTACCTCCTGACGCCGACCAACGTCGAGGTGTCTGCGGAGGATCGGCGGCTGCTGGAGTCCACCGAGCAGCCGGACTGACCCGGCTGCGGTGGCGCATCCGCTGACGACGGAGGACCGCCCGTGGTGATCATCTGCACGCTCCTGACCCTCTACTTCTGGGTTCTGCTCCTCCGGGTGATCTCGAGCTGGTTCCCGATCTCGCCACAAGGCACCGCCTCCACGGTCGTGGGCTTCCTGTACGTGATCACCGACCCGGTCCTCGTTCCACTGCGGCGGATCCTCCCCCCTGTCCGTATGGGCGCCGTGGGTCTCGACCTCTCACCCCTGGTGGCGTTCTTCGGGATCGTGTTCCTCCAGCGGCTGATCTGCGGGTGAGGGGCCCCCGGACGCTCGCCTTCCGGGTGCCCCCGTACACGCCGGCACCGGCAGTACGATCCGCTCCATGAGCGAGCGAGGGTGGTGATACACGCCGTGCGCTTCCCGCCACAGTAGCCAAAGCCCCCCTCACGACCTAGTTCTCCGCGCTCTCCTCGTTGGCCGACGGGGCCTCTATTTCGGCGAGGCGGCGCGCCTGGGCGTCGATGAGGCGCTTGGCGTCCTTGTCGTCGGGCCAGTCGGTCTCGTCGCCGGGGACGAACGTCCCGGCAGGGCCGGAGATGGACGCGAGGAGTCGAATCTTCAAGGTGTCCTCCTAACCCCTTGCGGGGAGAGCGGATTGGTATTAGAAATGCGGACAGCCAGCGAGTCTTCGGACTGGTTGGCTCGGGGAAAGACCAAAAGTCGGAAGACCCTCCGGGGTCAACCGCACCGGAAGCCTTCGGGCGGAAGGTCATAGGGACTGAGAGGTCCCTAACGTCGGACTCCGGGTTCGGCCCTCCTTCGGGGGGGCCGTTCCGCGTGTGGGGACCCGACGAGGCCCGGAGCCCGAAGGCCCCGGACCCAGTCAGGTGCGAGTGGTCAGGGCTACGCCTGAACCAGATGCCGCAGCGCGTTGGTGTCGACGATGACGTCGCCACCCCGCACGATGAAGCGCACCGAGATGAGGTTGGTGCTCCACTTGTCGGCGTTCGACCGGCGGAGGTAGAGGGCTGCTAGTGACCCTGTCTGGTGCTGCTGCGGTTGTAGGTTGTTCTCCATGTCTTGTCCATGTCCCTCGCTCGTCGCTTCTTGCACGGCGACGGTGTGTTTCATCTCGATCGCATGAGCGAGTCCGACATCCTCCACGCCCTGGAGGACACGCAGTTCCCCCAGAAGCTGCGCGGCTACGACCCGGCGGAGGTCGACGACCTGATCGACCGGGCCAGCCGAGAGATCGCCGACCTGCGCGCCGAACGCAAGGCCGCCCTCGACCGGGCCGAACTGGCTGAGCGCCGCCTCGACCAGGAACTGGACGCCACCGAGAAGGCCCGGGCCACGGCAGAGGCCGAGATCGCCACCGCCGAGGCCGAGGGACGCCGCATCGTGGCCGAAGCCGAGTCCGAGGCAGCCACGCTCAGGGCTGCGACGGACACCGAGGTCCGGGAGGCCATCGAGGCGGCCCGGCAGCGCATGCTCGACGAGACGGCCTCCCTGGAGGCGGCCCGCGACGCCGTCCGGGACGACATCAGCATCATGGAGCGTCACATCGATGCCCACCGGGAACGCCTGCTGGGCACCCTCGGCGACCTGCGCAAGCTGATCGAGTCGGCACCCGCCCGCCCCCTGGCCGAGGGCGTACGTCGCCCGTCCGCCCGTCCGTCCGTCCG
>LUMJ01001108.1_pt1 | contig 14166 bp, 5 predicted proteins | sample 729631 | NCBI WGS metagenome assembly LUMJ01 (sample SAMN03860266, study PRJNA289734) | marine metagenome | biome: seawater column; feature: ocean; material: water; isolation source: Red Sea water column Station 22 - depth 500m | place: Saudi Arabia: Red Sea | collected 2011-10-15 | depth 500 m | reverse complement strand
GATCGCATCTCAGGTGATTGACCGATTAACTTATCCTCCATTTCTCCCTGAGAATCCAAGGCAAGCCGAAGACTGCGATTCTCCAAGACCAAGGCTCTTTTCTCAAGTGATCGTCGCACAACATCCAGAATATGAAGTGGATCGGCAGGTTTAGTAATGAAGTCATAAGCTCCATGATGCATGGCGGTCACTGCCAATTCAATATCCCCGTGACCTGTTAACAACACGACTGGAATCTCGCTATCAATACCATGAACTGCATCAAGCAATTCCATGCCGTCCATATTTGGCATTTTGATGTCGCTAATCAACATACCGTTCCAGCCCCGTGAGATTAGATCAAGTGCTTCTGAGGCACTCCCAAGAGACAAAACATCGAAGCCTTCAATTCTAATAGAGTCACTGTATGAGAGTCTCACCTCTTTATCATCATCAACAAATAAAACTCGACCAAGCATTGACACTAATGTTTCCTGTTATGCTTTTAATAATGTGACTGTAAAGGTGGTACCCGTATCTGCTGAGCTGCTAACCTTGATGGAACCACCGAAATTTTCAATGATGCTGTACGATATGCTCAACCCCAGACCTAAACCTGAGCCAACGTCCTGAACCGTAAATACAATGTTTTCTTGTTGTTCCATGACAGCGATCCGCAATTTTTTTGTAGTACAATTGCTGAGTGCGTCAATTGCGTTGGAAATCATGTTTATTAGAACTTGTTCGAGTTGGGTTGCTTCTGCTTGTACTAAAACATGTTCATCGTGAAAATACTGATTTAATTCAATCCTCTGCTCGCGAATCATAGGCTCCATCAACCTTACCGTATCTTCAACAGTGGCACGTAGATTCACAGTTTCAATTTGTACAGTAGGTTTTCGAGCTAGTACTCTCAAATGGTTGATGATAAAACTCATGCGTTCGATCAGATTTTTATTTCTCTCCAAGGTTTCCAAGGCACCTTCAAGATTATTTGCTTCAATGTATCGTTTAGCGTTATGAGTATAGGATCGGAGAGCCGACAGTGGCTGGGTTAATTCATGTGCGATACCTGCTGATAATTGGCCTAGCACGGCCAATTTCCCAGCTTGAACTAATTCACTTTGTGTCTTGGACAGTGTGTCTCGAAAAGTACGTAGCGAGTGGGCCATTGCCGATATTTCATCGCCTCCATCAGTCTCTACTGAAGTCGATAAATCACCGGAGGCAATGGTACTCATACTTTCATCCAAGCGCGTCACCCTGCGTACAAGGTTGCGGCCAACATAGAGCCACACAACAAGTACTGCTATCACTAAGCTGATACTGGTAACGCTGAGCAATAGGAATTTACCTCTTTGAGAGGATTGATGAGAACTTGCAGCAGCAATCATTGTCATCTTATGTCCATCTTCAACGCGCATGCTGAAGATTTCCTGAAGATTTCCAACTAATTGCTCATTTTCACGAAGGATTTGCAGCCCCTCGCGCTGGTTTGCCAACTCATCTTGCCGTAACTGAACAAGACTAAGTTCACCGTCATAGAATGATATAATATCCTCAATGGATTGGCGCAAGGATATGACTCCAGGTAAATGCTGGACAGTTTTGAGGTTTGGCTGTAAACCAGAGGTTACTTCACTTAAATAATAATGGGTATCTTTTAGTGCATCATCAGTGGTCAAGCTTGCTGTTTTTGAGATAAGGCCGACAGTGAGATTTACTTTTGAACTCAAATCCAGCAGAGCTTCTTGTGAGCGACTGATGGAAACAAATAACTCTTGATCATCACTGTTGATTCTACGTGACAATGCCAGCTCAATTTCAAATCTGGCATCATCAATCATAGGATCAATTTCATCTATAAAATCAGCATGAACCCATCTGAGTCGCTCAACAAATTCTTCGTTTTTCTCTTTGTACCACAGTCTTTGACGGACATTTGTATCTAAGCTGCGTAAATTAGCAGACACAGAATCAATGGCACTTCGAAGTGTTGCAAAAAATTCTTTGTCTCCATTTTTTAGCAATGCTTCGTCAATAAGAGTATTGATTTTATTAAGATTTTTCTGCAAAGAATTCCATGCTTGGGCACGTTGTTGGTTATTCTCTGCGCTTGCTAGCGCTGGTGCAGATGTGATAATGACACTTCCCCCTTTGGCTAGTCGGGCAGCGAGGGTTACTGTAGGTATAGTTTCAGTTACAATATACTGAAGGTTGTTGTTGAAGTCGTTGATTAATAACCAACTTGTCAAAGTAGCAATTAATGGTTTGGCTGGCAGAGTAATTCCCGATTTATGATGTCGGAAAATACTTGTGAATTCTTGGTTGAGCATTTCTTTCCGACTAACTGGAATGGTGCTGATCAAGTGTCGCGCTTCCTGTATATTCTGGCTCAACATACTGTTTTCATTGTTTTCTAGCAGAGACTCTGCCTGGTATATTTTTTCCCAGATGTGGTTAAGCTTCTTTACCCTGAATGTGATCATTGTATCGAACAGAGTATTCACCAAATTGTAACGCTGCCTTGACAGTTTAATATCAAAGTTCAATCCTTTTGCCAAAAGCTCTTTGTCGAACGGGTTTGGGAAGCCCTTTGGCGCATGAACATACATATCCCTTTGTGCCGGTATGCGGCTGATTCCTGGTTCAAATAAAATACGCTGACCTTCTGGAGACAAAATAAAATTGATAAATGCAAGCCCTGCTGCAGGATTTGAAGTACGTTTTGCAAGTGCTATATTTGCTGGCAAAAAAACGGTCTCATCAGGATAATTAAAACCAATGTTGCTGTTCCCTGCTCGGGCTGACAACCCAAAGAAATCAACTACAGGTCCTAGACCAAATCGCCCTTTCTTAATACCATCACGCACTCCAAAACTGCGTGCAGTAATGGTGGCCAGATTGCCGCCAATATTAATAAGTGTCTCCCAACCGGATTCCCAGCCTTGGGATTGTAGTATTGTTTCAACGATTAAGTGTGTGGTACCAGATCTAGATGGTGCTGTTATGCCAAGATGGTCTTGATAAATAGGTTTGGTAAGGTCGTTCCAGTTACGTGGAGTAGGTAAGTTATATTCAGCAAGATATCTTTTATTCCACATGATACCATAGCCAGAAACAGCAAACCCCCTGTAAAATCCGTCAGGATCATGCAAAGGGTAAGACCCAATACTACCGTTGGTGTTACTTAGCTTGGAAAGTTGGTAAAGATGACCTGAAGACTTTAAGACCTCGAACGCATCGGTTGCGGAAGCCCAAATCACATCCACAGGGTCACTTTGCCGTTCTTGAATAAAGGAGATAACTGCTGTTGTTTTACGACTGCGAACGTGGATATTTATTTTAGGATGGCGGGCCTCAAACTCGTGTTTAAACCGACTAAACATCCATTCCGGAAAGGATGTAACGATAAATAATGGCCCAGAAACTTTTGCAATTGTGTTTGTTGAAAACCCTAAGACAATAAATATGATGATGCAATATAAGATAATATTACCATAATACTTAACGCTCTTAAATTTGTTAACACCCTTCAAATCTTTTCTCCCAGCGCTTTGGAGACTATTTCAAAAACATCTCCGGAGAGTTTTGGTGTTTTAACAATTCGTTTCAATTGATCCTTCATTTTTGTTTTATTATTTTCTTCAAATCTTTTCCAGTTATTGAAAACAGTGACAAGTCTTGATGCCGTTTGAGGGTTTAGAGGATCCAGCTTCAGCACCTGTTCTGCAAGAAATTCATATCCGGAGCCGTCATCGCTGTGAAAACGCAGCTGATTAAACCTTGAAAAAGCGCTTATCAGTGCACGAATTTTATTGGGATTTTTCGCGTCATAAGCGGAGTGAGCGGTCAGTTCCCGGACTTTTGGCAGAGTTTCTGGTAGGTTCGAAATTGCCTGCAATGTAAACCATTTGTCCATTACCACCGTGTTATGATTCCACTTATTTTCAAACTCATCAAAAGCCGATTCTTTTTCCGGACAATCAATATGAGTCAACACACCAAGCGCCCCCACCACATCAGTCATGTTTTCACTTTTACGGAATTGTTTGTGCTGCAGTTGAATGGATTCCGGAGTATTCAATTCTGAAAGATAACTGAGACAAACATTTTTCAAACTGCGCCTTCCCATTGCTTCAGGATCAATACTGTAAGCTCCTTTTTCCTGGTTTTCACTATAAATCTGTTCAAATTGAATCTGAAGTTTTTCTGCCAGCGCTGAACGCAGGAATTTTCGTGCTTCATGAATGGCGGTAACATCTATCACATCCATTAATTCGCCCAGATATGATTCAGGCGGAAAGCTGAGCGTTTGTGCCAGCAGCGCGGGATCATTTTTTGCGGATTGTTCAAGGATGTTCCGGAAGGCCTCCAGCAAATCCGGGGATAATTCCAGCGGTTTCTGCTGTTGAAATCGTTTAATCTGCTCCAAAACCACCCGAATCATCAGTTGCTGTCCTGCTTCCCAACGGTTGAATTTGTCAGTGTCATTGGCCAGTAAAAGCGCAAGTTCGGTGTTGCTGTAGTCAAAATGCAGTTTGACCGGCGCGGAAAACCCACGCAGCAGTGAGGGAACAGGAGTTTCCGGAATGTCTTCAAACATGAAGGTTTCAGTTTCATTCTGTATTTCAAGAACAAGTGTGTTCTTAAAATTACCGTTCTTATCTCCATCAGCTTTCAATGGAAGCGGCTGACCATCAGCAGAAAGCAGTCCCATTGCAAGAGGAAGATGAAATGGCTGCTTTTCTACCAGTTTCTGTCCGGAGGATATTGTGGACTCACTGTCTGTCAAGGTATCAGCTTTTTCTTCTTGATCACTTAATGAAATAATCTCTTTTTTCAATTCTTTGGATTTTCCAAAGCCTTTTTGTCCTGCGGTGTCCGGACATGATTGATGGACTGAGAGTGTGTAGGTTTTTGCTTCCGGATCATGTTTGCAGCTGACGTGCAATTCCGGAGTGCCTGATTGGCTGTACCAGCGTTTGAACTGTTTCAAATCCTTACCGTTTGCCTCTTCCATTGCAGAAACGAAATTATCGCATGTTACAGCCTGTCCGTCATGACGGTTGAAATAAAGATCAGTGCCCTTGCGGAAACCGTCTCTGCCCAGCAAAGTGCAGATCATGCGCACCACTTCCGCACCCTTTTCGTAAACCGTCATTGTGTAGAAGTTATTGATTTCCATATAAGAATCCGGGCGCACTGGATGGCTCATCGGTCCAGCGTCTTCAGGAAACTGATGGGTGCGCAGACGATCCACATCGGCCACTCGCTGAACCGCCCTTGAGTTTAAGTCTGAGGAAAATTCCTGATCTCGGAAAACAGTGAAACCTTCCTTGAGGCTCAGCTGAAACCAGTCACGGCACGTAACTCGATTCCCTGACCAGTTGTGAAAATATTCGTGACCAACCACGCCCTGGATATTGTAAAAATCTGTGTCGGTCGCGGTGTCCGGAGAAGCAAGGATCAGCTTGGAATTGAATATATTCAGTCCTTTATTTTCCATGGCACCGGAATTGAAATCATTGACTGCCACAATCATGAACAAATCAAGGTCATACTCGCGGCCGAATCGTTCCTCATCCCAGCGCATTGATTCCTTGAGCGAGCGCATCGCGTGTCCGCAAAATTCAATATTTTCAGGCTCAACGTAAATTCTAAGCACCACCTCACGTCCGGACGCGGTTTTAAAGGTGTCTTCAATATGCAGTAAATTCCCAGCCACCAATGCAAACAGATATGATGGTTTTGGGAAAGGATCATCCCATTTTATCCAGTGCCTGCCGTCATCCAATTCTCCGGACTCAACAGGATTACCATTTGAGAGCAGTATTGGATAACGCTTCTTGTCCGCGGTTATTTTAGTGCTGAAGAGGGACATCACATCCGGACGGTCCAGATGATAAGTAATTTTCCGGAAGCCTTCTGATTCACATTGAGTGCAGAACATATCTCCGGATTTGTAAAGCCCCTCAAGCGCGGTATTGTTCTGAGGCTGAATCCTGACTTCGGTTTCAAGCTCAAACTTTTCCGGCACATCCTGAATTGTCAACTGGGACTCATCAATTTTGTACTGATCAACACTTAGCTTCGTCTCATTCAAACGGACATTCATCAGCTCCATGTTCTCCCCGTTGAGTACCAGAGTTTTGCTTTCATCTTTAGAATCAGAATTGCTCCGAAATTTCGACCGCGCTTTTACCGTGCTCCATTCTTCTCCCAGCTCAATTTCCAGAACCACCCTGTCAATCAAAAATGGAGGAGGCGTATAATCCTTCAAATATGTCGTGTGAGGAGATTTTTGTTTCATCATGGTTTTAATCTGAAAATTCAATAATCACATGTTTCGAATTGTATAACTTTTCCGCACTAAAAAAACGTGGAGATTTCCTTCAGTGATTTTCTATTGATGTCCGGGACTTTTGCATCAGCTGCAGGATATCCAACAACAAGCAGTAAAAAAGGTCGCTCCCTTTCAGGACGCTCCAGGATTTGATTAAGAAAGCGCATCGGACTTGGGGTATGTGTCAGTGAGGCCAGACCTGAATAATGAACAGCGCTGATCAGCATTCCCGTGGCAATACCCACGGACTCATTAACATAATAGTGTTTGATCTTTTTTCCATCTTGATCAATGCCATGAACCTGCGCAAATATCGCGATCAGATAAGGTGCTGTTTCCAGAAAAGGTTTGTGTTCATCAGTACCCAGCGGAGCCAGCGCTTCCAGCCATGCTCTGGTTGCACGGTTATTATAAAATTCTTTTTCCTCCTTTTCAGCTGCTTCCCTGATTTGCCGCTTTTTCTCTGGATCAGTAACGACCACAAAATGCCATGGATGCTGATTTGCTCCGTTTGGCGCAGTGTCCGCGGTACGGATACAGTTTTCAATTACCTCAACAGGAACTTTTCGTGTTGAAAATTCACGGACTGTCCGGCGCCTGTTCATATTTTCATAGTACTGCCGAGCTCTGCTTTGCATCTCCTCCAGAGGATATTCCTGAAAATCAAGGGGTATGGTTTGTATCTCAAATGAAGGTGTTTTTGTTTTTTTCATCGAATGGTTTAAAACTGTCAGAAAAAGTTTAAGATGTTTTGTATTAAGATTTCAGCTGCTAAAGCATATATCGAATGAGCGCCTGCTTCAATCTATAATTGATTTTGTCCTGGATGGACTTTCTGAATAATTTGATTGACATAAACCTTATACCCCTATATGGTATATAAAGTAGAAGTAAAAAGATTTCTTTCAATAATACATTTGAGAAGAAATTATGGAACAGGACTCACAGATAATTAACTTGGATATCCATGGAATGACCTGCGCCGGATGCGTGAGTTCAGTCGAAAAAGCTTTGGGAAAAGTAGATGGGGTAGATCTGGCTGAAGTTAATTTTGCACTGAATCGGGCCTCAGTACATTATAATCCGGAATTTGCCAATTCCTCAGCGTTGGTATCCGCGGTTGAAGCAGCGGGATTCACTGCAAAGCGGTTAAAAGAAAATGAAGATGTTCCGGAACCTTCTGAGCAGTCTGAGGAGGAATATCTGAAATTACACAGCAGAATGAAGATGGCGCTTGGATTTTCCGTGCCGCTTGTTTTGCTGGCAATGGCTCCTATGCTGGGCATTTCATTGCCAGGCTGGCTTGCTCCGGAAACGGAACCGATGAACTACGGAATGATTCAGTTGCTGCTTACTTTACCAGTGCTGTGGGCCGGCAGGGATTTTTATACAAAAGGCTTTGCCACATTTTTTCGCAGGAACCCGAACATGGACACCCTTGTTGCGATAGGCACTTCCGCGGCAGTGGGTTTCAGTTTATGGAATTTATCAGGAATGAGTCAGAACGCGGATGGTTTATACTTTGAGACAGCAGCTGTAATAATAGCACTCATTTTGCTGGGTAAATCACTGGAGGCCAAGAGCCGAAGCCGTGCTTCCGAAGCAATCAGTTCTTTGCTGAAACTGCGTCCCAAAGAAGCAATCCTGGTACATGAGGGAAAGGAATCCAGTATTTCAATTGATCTTGTACATTCCGGTGATGTCTTGCGGATACGTCCGGGAAGTATTGTTCCGGCTGACGGAATAGTTGTGGAAGGTTCCAGCTATGTGGATGAATCGATGCTGACCGGTGAAGCGGTTCCTGTCGAAAAAACAATCGACTCAGAGGTTACAGGCGGAACACTCAACACTAATGGAGTGCTCACAATTCGAGTGAAACGAGTTGGGGCGGAAACAACTTTGTCCGGAATTATCCGTCTTGTGGAAAACGCTCAGCTGGCCAAAGCACCGGTCGCAAGAATGGCTGATAAAGTGGCAGGAGTTTTTGTGCCGCTTGTGTTGGTGATTGCGGTGATTACCGGAATTATGTGGTGGTTTTCCGGAGCATCCGCCAATGATATTCTAACCCGATAGCAATCATGGTTGGAACAGGAATCGGCGCGCGGCATGGAATTCTTTTCCGGAATGCAGTTGCTCTGGAAGCCGCGCATCGGCTTGATACACTTTTTATGGACAAAACCGGAACATTAACTGAAGGTCGTCCAAAAGTCACAAAAGTGCTGACTGTGGAAGGTTTTGATAAAGAGGATCTTTTATTTTATGCCTCGTCTGCAGAACAGGGTTCAGAACATCCTCTTGGCAGAGCAATTGTTGATGAAGCTGAAAAATACAATTTTGAAAGCGCTGAAATTTCCGGATTTGAAGCAAAAACAGGATTTGGAGTAAAAGCAACAATCAAAGGTTCTGCAGTTTTGATCGGCAATCATTCTTTGATGCAGTCAGAAAACATAATCAATGATATTACTCTCGAAATTGCACAGCAAATTCCTTCTGGAAGCACTGCTGTTTATGTAGCAGTTGATGGGAAACCGGCCGGAGTGATTTGCCTGGCTGACCAGGCACGTCCGGAAAGTACTCAGGCGGTAAGCAGGTTCAGGGAAATGGGTCTGGAAGTTGTAATGCTCACAGGCGATCAGCAAAATTCAGCAGAAGCTGTGGCTGAAAAAACGGGAATAACAAGCTTTCACACCGGAGTTCTTCCGGAAGCAAAATCAAAAATTATTAAAGAATATCAGCAAAAAGGGGCTCGCGTGGGAATGATCGGCGACGGTATCAATGACGCTCCCGCGTTAGCGCAGGCAGAAGTTGGAATTTCAATGGGTTCCGGAACAGACGTGGCGCTTGAAACTTCAGAAGTGATTCTGATGAAAAATGATTTGCGGCATGTTGTGACTGCCCTTCTGCTCAGCCGAGCTACGTTACGCAACATTCGCCAGAATTTGTTCTGGGCATTCGGTTACAACGTGCTCGGCATTCCAGTTGCCGCAGGATTACTTGTGCCCTTTGGCGGTCCTGCTTTACATCCGATGCTGGCTGCGGCCGCCATGGCGTTCAGTTCGGTTTCTGTTGTGATGAACTCACTGCGATTGCGAAATTTTTCTTTTTCCTGAGACCAGAAAGTCCAGGCAACTTTATATTCTGAGGTAATCACACACATTTTGCCGTAGTGAGCAATTCGCATTTTCCCTGCACCAACACGGCAGGTGCCACGCTAAAGATTCTTTGATTCAGTAATCCCACAGTCCTTCCATAAGGATAATACCGGAAAATGTTTCCGGTGATCCTCTTGAAATTAATTCATCTAAAAAAAACAGCCATCGTTCTTTCCGGATTACCCTAAGACCGGGGGTTTATATTTTATTTCCATTCTACTCTCCGCATGCTGTACAATGAACTGTCTTCTTTCAATATTTTCAGGAATCCAGCTTTCAGGCATACCGAAAGATATTTTTCATGAAACCACTTTCTTTTTTAGGCAATGCTGAAATAGATGCCTTTGAAGGCCTCTATCTCCAATATCAGCAAGACCCTTTTTCTGTGGACCAGGAATGGCGCAATTTTTTTGAGGGTTTTGAATTCTCTAGGACAGATTTCACACAAAGGGATAATAAAACGATCGCTGAAGGTTTGCCCATTTCAGCAGCACCTGAACAGTTGCAAAAAGAGATTGCCGTCAGTAACCTGATTGGAGCTTATCGACAACGCGGGCACATGTTTGCAAAAACCAATCCGGTGCGTCCACGTCGCGAACACGAAGGTCCGATTGTGCTGGAGAATTTTGGTTTGAGTGATGCGGATATGGATACTGAGTTCCACGCGGGAGAACGTATTGGATTGGGGACCGCGACTTTGCGGAAAATTTACGAGTTTTTAGAGCAAACTTATTGCGGCCCGATCGGAGTGGAATACAAATTTGTGCGGACAATTGAAATTATTCAATGGCTTGAGCATAAAATGGAATCCTGCCGCAACACTCCGAATTTTTCCCCAAAAGAGAAAATTGAACTTTTACGCAAAACCAACGAGGCAGTGGCCTTTGAGAATTTTCTGCATACGAAATTTGTTGGTCAAAAAAGATTTTCACTAGAAGGAGGAGAATCAATTATTCCAGCTCTGGACACGGTGGTTGAGTGCGGAGCAGAACTTGGAGTAGAAGATTTTGTGATCGGCATGGCTCATCGTGGACGGCTGAATGTACTGGCAAATATTTTAGGAAAAACTTACAACGATATTTTTGCGGAATTTGAGGGCAAAGCCTTCGGCAAAGACGGATTTTCCGGCGATGTGAAATACCACATGGGCTATTCCAGTGACAAAACAGCAAGAAATGGAAACATTGTGCATCTCAGCCTGACCCCAAATCCCTCACACCTGGAAGCAGTAAACCCTGTGGTGGCAGGCATTTCACGCGCGAAAATAGACCAGTATCACAATGGAAATGTAAAAAAGCTGGTGCCAATTCTGATCCATGGAGACCATTCCTTGGCAGGGCAGGGTATTGTGTATGAAGTTCTGCAGATGTCAAAGCTGCCTGGTTACGGCACAGGGGGAACCGTACATTTGGTAATCAATAATCAGGTTGGATTTACCGCGGATTTTATAGAAGGACGATCCAGCACATATTGTACTGATGTGGGAAAAACTACTCTGTCTCCAGTTTTTCATGTTAACGCGGATGATATTGAGGCTGTGGCATATGTTACAAAACTTGCGCTTGAGTTTCGTCAGGAATTTCACAGAGATGTGTTTGTGGACATTTTGGGATATCGGCGTCATGGACACAATGAAGCTGACGAACCCAGATTTACACAGCCGGATTTATACCGAAGAATTGCCAGGCATCCAAATGTACGTGAGGTTTACAGCAGGAAACTTGTCGAGTCCGGAAGCTTGACGGAAAAAGAAACACAACAGATGGAGTCCGAATTTAAACAGTACCTTAATGATCGTCTGGAGGAATCCAAGCAACAGGAAACTGCATCTGTTACTTCGTTTCTTGAAGGTGTCTGGTCCGGTGTACGCAGAGCCAATGACAAGGATTTTGAGAAATCACCACAAACAGGAGTGTCAGAAAAGAATTTCATTGATTTAAGTCTTCGTGCTACCGATTTGAAGAAACCGGGAACTCCCGGAGAAAAATTGAAGTTTTTTACCAAGATAGAAAAACTTTATGAAAACCGCCGTAAGATGGTTACAGAGGAGAAACAGTTGGATTGGGCTATGGCGGAAACAATGGCCTACGCGACTTTGCTTAATGATAATTGCACGGTACGCTTAAGCGGACAGGATTCGGGACGTGGAACTTTTGCGCAGCGACACGCGATCATTACAGCGGAGGACAACACAAAATATATTCCTCTGAATCATCTTTCTGAGGATCAGGCCCAATTTGAAGTATATAATTCTTTTCTTTCGGAATACGGCGTTCTTGGTTTTGAATACGGTTATGCCTATGCCTCACCGAACGCACTGACAATCTGGGAAGCACAATTTGGTGATTTTGCCAATGGCGCACAGATTATTATTGATCAGTTCGTTGCTTCATCTGAAACCAAATGGCAGCGTATGAATGGTGTAGTATTGATGCTTCCTCATGGACATGAAGGTCAGGGGCCGGAACATACTTCAGCACGAATTGAGCGTTTCCTGACACTCTGTGCTGACAATAACATGCAGATTATCAACAGTACCACTCCGGCCAATTTCTTTCACGTTTTGCGGCGCCAGATGGCCTTCCCTTTTCGCAAACCCCTGGTGATTTTTACTCCAAAGAGTTTGCTGCGTCATCCAAAATGCGTCAGTCCGCTTGAGAATTTCCTGGAAGGGACTCGATTCATCGAAGTAATAGAAGATCAATTTGTTGATTCTAAATCAGTGCGCAAGGTGCTGTTTTGTTGTGGTAAAATTTATTTTGACCTGCTGGAATATCAGCAAAAAAAGCAGATTAGAGATGTCGCGATTGTGCGTTTGGAACAGCTTTATCCATTACCTGAAAAGCAGCTGAAGAGTGTTCTTAAACGATATTCTAAAGCAAAAGAATTGTGCTGGATACAGGAAGAACCTGAAAACATGGGGGCATGGTGTTTTGTTATGCGTACATTCCCTCAAACAAAGGAAAGGCTAAAGCTGGTGGCGCGTGACGCGGACAGCTCTCCCGCGGCCGGTTCACCGCAAGTTCATATCACTCAGCAGAAAAAACTGGTGCAAAGAGCTTTCGAGGAATGAGCAGAATTTGATGCAGATTCAGTAGAAAAGTGATGTAGCAAAAACACAAATGAACTCCCCCGCCGCAAGGCAGCGGGGTATCGGGCAGTTGTCATTCCCGACTTGATCGGGAATCCAGGCGCGATGAATCAAGGCCCCTGCGACAGTTCGAGTTTCTGGATACCCGTTTTCGCGGGCATGACAGACGTGGCAAGCTAAGGGGAATTTAACCCAAAAAAGAATTGAAGAAAAGCTTATATGATTTTTTCCAGACATTGCTTTTTGCATACTGAAAAAATGATTTTAGCGGAGTTTTTTGATCGCCATTAATTTTATCTAACTAATCAAGTTTAACTCATGTCTATAGTTGATATTAAAATTCCCAGTCCGGGAGAATCAATCACTGAAGTTGAAATCGGCAGCTGGCAAAAAGCTGATGGGGACTATGTTCAGGTTGATGAAACTATTTGTGAGATAGAATCAGATAAAGCAACTTTGCCTTTGATTGCAGATAATTCCGGAACACTGAAGATTGTGCTGCAGGAAGGAGAAACAGCTGAGGTAGGAGATGTGGTCTGTTCAATTGATGCCTCAGCAAAAAATCCGGAAAATAACAGTACTGATAAATCTTCTCCGGACACTTCAACATTAACTGAATCTTCTGCATCAGAAAGAGTTTCGCCGGGTCAAGCTACTGCCTCCTATGCTGAGGGGCATCCTTCTCCAGCCGCCAGAAAAATGATGGCTGAGTCAGCTGCAGAAAACGTTTCCGGAAGCGGACCGGCGGGACGCATTACTAAACAGGATATGCAGCTGCATTTGTTAAATGTGACTGATTCTTCCGCTTCATCCCCAAAAATACAAAAAGCGACTGATCTTCAGGATTCTCGAAAACTCACGGGATCGTCCTCATCAGCTGCGGAAACAAAAACACTCGCAGAACCGCCTGTTTTTACTGGTTCAAGAAACATTAAACGGGAGCGGATGTCCCGTTTGCGTCGCAAATTGGCGGAACGACTTGTTTCGGTGAAAAACGAAACCGCGATGCTCACTACCTTTAATGAAGTAGATATGAGCGCAATCATTGAATTACGTGCCCAATGCAAAGACGTGTTTATGCAAAAACATAATGTAAAGCTGGGCTACATGAGTCTGTTCACAAAAGCCTGCACCGAGTCTTTGCAACAGTTTCCTGCAGTGAACGCGCAAATTGATGGAGATGAAATAGTTTTTCATGATTATGTGGACATGGGAATTGCGGTCAGTGCACCAAAAGGTTTGATGGTTCCTGTGGTGCGTAATGCTGAATCAATGACTCTTGCACAGATTGAAATGGAAATTGCCAGGCTAGCCCAGCTTGCTCGTGAAAACAAACTAAGCATTGACGAAATGGTAGGCGGAACTTTCTCCATCACAAACGGAGGAGTGTTTGGTTCAATGCTCTCCACCCCAATCATCAATCCACCGCAAAGCGCTATTCTTGGAATGCATAATATCGTGGAACGGCCAATGGCTGTAAATGGGAAAATTGAAATTCGTCCGGTAATGTTTGTTGCGCTGTCTTATGATCATCGAATTATCGACGGCCAGCAATCAGTCAGCTTCCTGGTTCAAGTCAAAGAAAATTTGGAGAATCC
>LUMJ01000353.1_pt1 | contig 14185 bp, 15 predicted proteins | sample 729631 | NCBI WGS metagenome assembly LUMJ01 (sample SAMN03860266, study PRJNA289734) | marine metagenome | biome: seawater column; feature: ocean; material: water; isolation source: Red Sea water column Station 22 - depth 500m | place: Saudi Arabia: Red Sea | collected 2011-10-15 | depth 500 m | reverse complement strand
ACCTCGGCCGCCGCCTCCTCGACCCAGCGCCGGGCCGCCGCCAGCTCCGGCCCCGACACGGTGAGCGGGATCATGACCTCGACCTGTGGGTCGCCGCCAGCCGCCCGCCGTTCGGCCACGGCCCCGAAGAGTGCCCGGGACTGCATGCGGTAGAGCCCTGGCCGAAGGTGGGCCAGGCGGACCCCCCGGGTGCCGATCATGGGATTGACCTCCGCCCATTGGCGTGCCGCAACGAGGGTCCGGCGTCCCTCGTCGTCGAGGTCGCCTCGGGCCTCGGCGGCGACCAGTTCCATCAGGTCGGGCAGGAACTCGTGCAGCGGCGGGTCGAGGAGGCGCACCGTGACGGGCAGCCCGTCCATGGCCTCGAGGATGCCGACGAAGTCCTCCCGCTGGGCCGCTCCCGTCGGGATGCGGCCAACTCGTCCGCCCACCCCAGCAGGACGTCCAGTTCGGGGGGCACCTCCGCCTCGGCCACCTCCCGGTCGCCGAGGGTGACCGCCCCCGTCGCCCCGTCGATGGCGATCGTGTCGCCCTCGCGGACGGCCCGGCCGCCGATCCGCACGTGGTCGTCGGCGAACTCGAGGTCCTCGGCACCCACAACGCACGGAATCCCCCAGCCACGGGCCACGAGGGCCGCATGGCTGACGAGGCCGCCGCGTGCCGTGAGGATCCCCTCGGCCACCGCCATGCCGGCCACGTCGTCCGGGGAGGTCTCGAGGCGGACCAGCACGACCGGTTCGCCCCGGTCGGCGGCGTCGAGCGCCGCCTCCGGCGTGAGGCAGACCCGTCCGACGGCGGCACCCGGCGAGGCCGGAATGCCACGGGTCAACTCCTCGGCACCGCTGCCCTCGCCGTCGGTCTCGGAGAACCGCGCGTGCAGCACCTGCTCGAGGTGGTCCGGGGTGACGAGGGCGACGGCTTCCTCCCGGGTCAGGGCGATGTCGGGATGCTCGACGAGGTCGACGGCGAGGCCAGGGGCAGGGTCACGTGGTCGCCGGCGACGACGTCCTCGCCCTGGGCGTTGAGGAGGAAGTCGCCGGTCCGTCGGCCCTCTCCGGTCGTCGGGTCACGGGTGAAGGCCACCCCGGATCCCGACCGCTCGTCCCGGTTGCCGAACACCATCGCCTGGACGCTGCAGGCCGTCCCCAGGTCGTCGGCGATGCCCTCGTGGGCCCGGTAGACGGTCGCCCGTTCGCCGTTCCAGGAGGCGAAGACGGCGGCCACCGCTGCTCGGAGCTGCTCGAACGGGTCGTCGGGGACCCCCGGGGCGCCCGCTGCGGCGATGGCAACCCGCAGGTCGGCGATCAGCGAGCGGAGGTCGGCAGGTCCGAGGTCGGCCTCCCGCTCGACACCCGCGGCCTCGAGGGCACCGCGGACGACGGCGTGCAGGTCGACCGGTGCGTCGAGCACCACCGCGGCGTACGACTGGAGGAAGCGCCGGTGCGTGTCGAGGGCGAAGCGTTCGTCGGTCAGGTCGGCGAGGCCGGCGGTGGCCGCGTCGTCGAGGCCGAGGTTCAGGACGGTGTCCATCATCCCCGGCATCGTGTCCGGGGCGCCCGACCGGACGCTGACCAGCAACGGGTCGGACGGGTCTCCCAGGCGGCGCCCCGCACGCCGTTCGAGCCCGTCGAGCGCACGCCGCAGGTGGTCGTCGAGGTCGGCCGGCCAGCCCCCGTCGAGGACCCGGCGGCACACGTCGGTCGTGAGCGTGAACGCCGGCGGCACGGGCAGGCCCAGCACCCCGCCCATCTCGGCCAGCGACGCCCCCTTGCCGCCGAGCAGGAGCCGCCGTTCCTCGGCGGTCAGTCCGTCGGGCTCGTCCGCGAAGAGGAACGGCGGTCGTGCAGCCACGCCGGGACGGTACTGCACCCCCACACCCCGCCCGTGCGCCGAGGCGGGCCGGGCATCGGCCGCGTCAGGACGGGCGGTCGACCTCGACGAACACCTGGTCGAGCGACTTGCGCACCAGGTCGGGCACGCGGACCCCGTCGAGCGGGTAGCCGACCGGAAACATCACGAACGGGCGCTCGTTGTCGGGGCGGCCGAGGAGGGTCCTCAGGAATGCCATCGGCGACGGGGTGTGCGTGAGCGTGGCGAGGCCCATCCGGTGCAACGCCGTGATGAAGAGCCCGGCGGCGATGCCGGTGCTCTCCTTGACGTAGTAGTTCTTGCGGGTGGTGCCGTCGGGCCGAATCTCGTAACGCTGCTCGAACAGGACCACGATCCACGGCGCGACCTCGAGGAACTCCTTGTGGTGGTCGGTGCCGAGTGGCGCCAGGGCCTCCTGCCACTCCGCGTTCATGCGGTTCTCGAGGTAGTTGACACGCTCCTCCTCCTCGGCGGCCGCCCGGATGGCGGCCTTGACGGCCGGGTCCTGGGTGGCCACGAACGTCCAGGGCTGCTTGTGGGCGCCCGACGGCGCGCTGGAGGCGGCAAGGACGGCCTCCTCGAGGAGCTCGCGCGGCACCGGGTCGGGGCTGAAGAGCCGCACGCTGCGGCGGCGCTCGGCCTCGACGCGGAAGGCACGGGCCCGCTCGAGCATCTCGGACTCGGGCAGCCGTTCGACGGCGTACTCGACGAAGGGGTGCGCAGCGGCGAGTTCCGGCGACGGATAGGGGTGCTCGTAGTGCGCCTGTTCGCTGTGCGCCTGTTCGCCGTGCGCCTTTTCGCTGCCGTCCATCCCCACGTTGTACCGGGTGCCCGGGGTGAGAATCGAACTCACACGCCGCCGTAGCGGCCGCGGGGTTTAAGCCCACTGCGTCTACCAGTTCCGCCACCCGGGCGTACGCCGACGCTAGCCAGTGCAAACCCATGCCGCGGCGGCGGGATCGGCCAGGGGCAGACGGGAGACGCGTTCCGGGACTCATGCCGCGGCGGCGGGATCGGCGACGGCCAGCCAGAGGGCCGACCGGATGGTGTCGGCCCGGCAGTTCCCCAGCCGATTGGCCACGATCACCCCTTCGATCATGTCGGCCAGCACCGCCTCCCAGGGGCGGTCCCGCACCACCACGGAGATGGTGGCGGTCGTGCCCCGACGACGGATGCTTCGCTGCACGTCGACCAGGCCGGGCGGGCTGCGGAAGGTGGGGACCTCGAGGCCCCGGAGCCGTGCCGCCCGACCGAGGGATCGGGCGGCCGCGGCGAACCGGAGGGTGGTCGTCGGTGGCCCGGTGGGCCGGCCGTCGGGCCACCGGACGGGTGCGAGAGGTGCGTGCTTCACGTTCATCACCCACGAGTCTGCGCAAGGGGTGTGACAATGCCCGGGTGAGCGACGAACCCTCCGACCTGAACCCCGCCCAGCTGGCCGTCCTCGACGAGCTCGGCGCCCCGGCCGGCGACCGCCCCGAGTTCCCCGACGACCTCCGCCACCACCTCCGGGCCGCCGTCGAGACCGCCGTCGAGCCCCACCTCGACGCCCTTCCGCCAGGCGACGACCTCTACATGACCAAGCACCGGCTGGGACGGGTGCACGGCTGCGAGGCGCGCTTCGTCGCCGAGGAGGACGAGGAGTTCGCGTGGAGCGTCCCGATCGCCCGCGGCACGGTCACCCACAAGGCCGTCGAACTGGCCCTCAACTGGCGCCGCGAGATCGAGCCGCCCGTGCTCGTCGACGAGGCCATCGCCCGCTACGAGGAGGACTCGAGCGGGCTCGGCGACTGGCTGCGCGGCTGCTCCGAGGTCGAACGGGCCGAACTGCGCTCCGAGGCCCTCGACGCCTTCACCAAGTTCGTCGAGTGCTTTCCGCCACTCAAGCCCGCCTGGCGGCCGGTCACCGAGAGCCGCCTGCGGTCCGAGCTCTGCGACGGCCGACTGGCCCTCGTCGGCAAGGCCGACCTCACGCTCGGCGCCGCCGAGGGACGGCGCGCCGGCAAGGTCATCATCGACCTCAAGACCGGCGGCTTCTCACCCGTCCACCTCGACGACCTGCGGTTCTACGCCCTCATCGAGACCCTGCGCATGGGCGTCCCCCCACGCCTGCTGGCCTCCTACTACCTCGACCAGGCCCACCTGGTGCCCGAGGCCGTCACCGAGGACCTCCTGCTGGCCTCGGTGGCCCGACTGGTCGACGGCGTCCGCATCCTCGTCGAACTCCTCCACCAGGAGCGCCCACCGAGCCGGCACCCCAGCCACGCCTGCCGCTGGTGCCCGCTCCGCACGGACTGCGCCGAGGGCCGGGCCTTCCTCGATGGCGACCCGGGCTTCGACGAGCCCAGCAGGTGACCGGCAGGTGTGATGTGACCGTCCCGTTCCCACGTGCCCACGTACCCACGTTGGGGATGCTCAGGCGTCGAGGTGGCGCAGCCGGCCGCTGCCGGCGAGGAAGAGGGCGGCGACAAGGAGCAGCACACCACCACCCACGACCACGGGCCGGACGTCGAACACGGCGATCAGCCACCCCATGAGCAGGTTGGCGAACGGCGCCGTGCCGAGCACCCCCATCAGGTAGATCGCCATCACGCGGCCCCGGACCGCGTCGTCCACCTGGAGCTGCACCACCGAGTTCAGGTTCGACGCGGAGGTCAGGTGGACGGCACCGAGGGCGGCCAGGGCGAGGAAGCCCATCCAGAAGGCCGGCGCCAGGCCGAGGACGGCCACGCAAGCGGCGTAACCGAGCACCGCACCGAACTGCAGGCGCGACCGCTGGACCCGGTCCAGTTCGCCGGCGACGACCGGTGCGGACAGCACGGCACCGATCCCCTGCGCCGACGCCAGCACCCCGAACCAGAACGGCGAGACCGTGAACACCTCCTCGGCGAACACGACGACCTGCTGGGAGATCGGTGCCGTGACGGTCATGACGAGCGTGATGGTGAGCACCGCGGTCCGGATGCCCGGCGAGTCGCGCACGTAGCGGATCGAGTCGCGGTAGCCGGTCAGCACGGCCCGCGCCCCCCGGTCGGCGGGGTCGAGGTCCTCGGGTCGGTGCAGGCCCGCCGGATCCATCAGCGACAGGCAGACCAGCACCGGTCCGACGAAGAGTGCGGCCGTGAGGAACGCCCAGCCGGGACCGAGCGTCCCGATCAGGAGGCCCCCGATGGCCGGCCCGACGGTCCGGGCGGCGTTGAACTGCGTGGAGTTGAGGGTGATGGCGTTGCGCAGCAGGTCCTTGGGGACGCATTCCGCCACGAACGCCTGCCACACGGGCAGCTGGACGCCCGCAACGCACCCGCTGGCGAAGAACAGCAGCACCCAGCCGGTCGGTGAGCGCATCCCGGCCGCCCAGGCCGACGCCATCACCACGGCCACACCGCCGTAGGCGGCGTTGGTGACGAACAGCACGTTGCGGCGCCGCCGGGTGTCGGAGATGTGGCCGGACACCGGGTTGAGCAGCAGCATGGGGACGAAGGTGGCGAAGCCGGTCACGCCCACCCAGGCCGCCGAGCCGGTGATGCGGTAGGTCACGTAGGCGCTGGTGACGTGCGTGACCCAGCGGCCGTTGTTGGTGACCAGGCCGCCGATCCAGAACAGCCGGTAGTTCGGGACCCGAAGTGCGGGGAAGCGGGCCTGTCCGGAGCGGGTCACGCGTTCGACAGTACGGGCGCCGCGATCTCCCCGGCCCATCGGCCCACCCACTGGCGGGGAGTTCCGCCCCTCCGCACGACGACCAATCGGCACGCGGGCGTGCCAGCGCCCGCCCCATCGTGGCAGGCTCACGACATGAGCCTGCTCCTCACCGAACTTCGGGACCGCGTGGCGGTCCTGACCTTCAACGACCCTGACCGTCGCAACGCCATCTCCGAGGCCCTGAACGCCGAGCTGGACGCCGCCTTCGACGAACTCGAGGCCGACGAGGGCGTCGGTGCGGTCGTCCTGACCGGCGCCGGCCGCGCCTTCTGCGCCGGTGCGGTCCTCGACGACCTGGTCGGCGCCGGCGAGAGCGAGGAGCGCAGCAGCGGCGACCTGCCGAGCATCTACCGCGGGTTCCTCCGGGTCGCCCACTCCCCGCTCGCCACGGTCGCCGCAGTCAACGGCGCCGCCGTCGGGGCCGGCATGAACATGCTGCTGGGCTGCGACCTCGTCGTCGCCGGGCAGTCGGCGAAGTTCGACACGCGCTTCCTCTCGATCGGCCTCCACCCCGGCGGCGGGCACACGTGGCGCCTCCGCAACCTCACCGACCTCTGGACGGCGAAGGCCATGGTGCTCTTCCAGCAGGTGCTCTCGGGCGAGGAGGCGGCTGCACGGGGACTGGCCTGGGCATGCGTGCCCGACGACGAGCTGCTCGAGGCCGCCGTCGGCTACGCGGAGTTGGCGGCGGCACACCCGCCCGAACTGGTGGCGAGCACCAAGGCGACCTTCGCCGCCGGCATGGCCGTCACCGAGTCGAACGAGGCGGTGACGCTGGAGATCACCCCGCAGATCCACTCGATGCAACAACCGGCCTTTCTCGAGATGCTGGGCGCCCTCAAGGCTCGGATCGAGAAGAAGGGCTGAACCCGCCGGCCGAACAGGTCACCAGACGACAGGTCAGTCCAGCCACTCCCGGCTGAGCTCCTCGGCCCGGTCGGCCCACTCCTCGGAGGTGAGGGCGAAGCGGAGGTGGTCCTCCCAGCGCCCGTCGATCTCGAGGTAGCGCTCGGCGAGGCCCTCACAGCGCAGGTCCAACTTCTCGACCACCCGTCGGGACGGTCCGTTGCCCGGCACGATCGACACCTGCAGTCGGTGCAGGCCGACCTCCTCGAAGACAAAGCGGGCCGCCACGACCAGCGCCTCGGGGATGTAGCCGTTTCCCGCCTGCGCCTCGTCGACCCAGTAGCCGACGTGGGCGTTCTGGAAGGCCCCCCGGACCACGTTCGACAGGTTGAGCTCGCCGACGAGGCGTCCCCCGCCGGGGCCCTCGCCGACGAACACGCCGAAGCCGTACCCGGTGCCCAACTGGTGCTCGCGGCGCCGGGCGGCGCAGCGGGCGGCGAACGCCTGCGGGTCCTGGGCGGGGTCGGCCTGTCCGGGCGGCCGGCGGGGCTCCCAGCCGGTCAGCCAACCGGTGTTTCGGTGCCGGATCTCCTGCCAGGCGGCGAAGTCCTCGACCTCGAGGGCGCGCAGGGCGACCCGACGGCCCCTCAGGATGCCCGACTCGCTCATGGCGTGAGCTTCGGCGCTGCCGACAGGTTCCGGTTCCCGGTCATCGGGCCATGATCCCCGAGCGTGGGGCCTGCGGCCCAGCCCGCCGGGCCTGTCCCCCCGGACACCGCGGAGGGCGTGCAGCGGGGTCGGGTCGTGTGGCGCCTAGTCCAGGATCTCGGCGAGGGCGGCCAGCAGCAGCGTGACGTTGCGCGGGCGGGCGGTGTGGCCCATGCAGCCGATGCGCCAGACCTTGCCGGCGACCGGTCCGAGGCCGCCGCCGATCTCGATGCCGTAGCGGCCGAGCAGGTACCGGCGCACGTCGGCCTCGTCCTGGTCCCGGGGCAGGCGGTCGAGGGGGATGTGCACCGAGGTGAGCTCGGGAAGGCGGTGGCCCTCCTCGGCGAAGAGTTCGAGGCCCATCTTCTGGAGGCCTTCATGGAGCATGTCGCCGCACTCCTGGTGGCGGGCCTGGGTGTTGGCGAGGCCCTCCTCCAGGATGACGCCGAGCCCGGCGTGGAGGCCGTAGATCATGGAGATCGGCGCCGTGTGGTGGTAGGCCCGGGCGCCGCCGCCGGTGACGTAGTTGGCGATCATCGCCATGTCGAGGTACCAGGACTGGCTGCGGTCGACGAAGCGCTCGATGGCCCGGTCGGAGACGGTGACCGGCGAGAGCCCGGGCGGCACGCCGAGGCACTTCTGGGTGCCGCTGTACGCAAGGTCGATGCCCCACTCGTCGACCTCGAGCGGGATGCCGCCCAGCGAGGTGACGCAGTCGACGAGCAGCAGGGCGTCGCCCTTGGCGGCACCGATCTCGGCGATGTCGTTGCGCACGCCGGTGGAGGTCTCGGCGTGGACGGTGGCGATGACCTTCGGGGAGGGGTGGGCGTCGAGCATCCTCTGGGGGTCGATGGCGCGGCCCCACTCCTCCTCGACGCGGACGATCTCGGCGCCGAGGCGGTCGACGACGTCGCACATGCGCTCACCGAACACACCGTTGACGCCGACCACGACGACGTCGTCCGGCGCCACGACGTTGCAGAGCGTGGCCTCCATGCCGGCCGACCCGGTCGCCGAGACCGGGAAGGTCAGGGCGTTCTCGGTGCGGTAGACGGCGCGCAGGCGCTCGTTGGTCTCGTCGAGCAGTTCGATGAATTCGGGGTCGAGGTGGCCGAGAATCGGTCGTCCGAAGGCCTCGAGGACCTCCGGATACGGGTTGCCGGGGCCGGGTCCCATGAGGAGGCGGTCACTGTGTCCCATGGCACCGCACCCTAGCAGAGACTTTCCCCTAGGGAAATGATCTTTCCTGAGGATAAAACTCCGGCGATCAGCCGGCCAGTTGCGCCGACACCAGGCCGTCGAGGATGTCCGCCTCGGACACCAGGCACTCGGCGAACCCCAACTGGCGCATCACCTTCACCAACACGCACAGCCCGCCGACGATCACGTCGGCCCGGGCCTCCTCCATGCCGGGGTTCTCCAGCCGCTCGGCCCGCGTCTCGGTGGCCAGGGTGCGGAAGACGTCCTCCACCGCCTCCTTGGTGAGCCGGAAGTGGTGGATCCGGTCCCGGTCGTATTCCAGAAGGCCCTGTTCGACGGCCGCCGCACACGAGACCGTGCCGGCCAGCCCGACCAGCGTGCGGGCCTCGGCGACGCCCGGGACCTCCCGGAGCACGTCGTCGACGTGGCCCTCCACGATCGACAGGCACGACACCAACTCCTCGGGCAGCGGCGGATCGTGTTCGATCCACTGCTCCGTGAGGCGGACACAGCCGATGTCGCAGGACAGCGCCCCCTCGGCCCGGGTCGTGCCCACGACGAACTCGGTCGACCCGCCGCCGATGTCGAGGATCAGGAACGGCCCGTCCGCCGGGTCCAGGTCGGCGGTCGCCCCGGCGAACGAGAGGCGACCCTCCTCCAGCCCGGGCAGCAGCTCGGGCCGGACCCCGAGCGCCGCCTCGGCAGCGTCGAAGAACTCGTCCCGGTTGGCGGCGTCGCGGGCGGCCGACGTGGCCGTGGCCCTGACCCTCGTGACGCCGTGGCGCTCGATGGCCTCCCGGAACTCCTCCAGCACCGTCACCACCCGGGCGACGGCCTGCGGGGCCAGGCGGCCGGTGGCGTCGACCCCCTCCCCCAGCCGCGTGATGCGCATCAGGCGCTCGACGGCCGTGGTGCCGTCGCCGACGAGCAGGCGCGTCGAGTTGGTCCCACAGTCCACGGCGGCCACCAGTTCAGCCATCCTGCCCCGCCTCCCCCTCGCACAGCCGGTCGTCCACCCAACGTCCGACCGGGTCGTCGCCGCCCGCCAGGAACCAGGCGTAGTGGGCGTGCAGGCACTTGACCCCCTGCCGCGTGCCCCCCACACCCCCGGTGGGCCGGGGACCCTCGTGGTCCGGGGGTAGGGCGGCGTCACGGCCGGCGGCGTACCGGGCGTGCGCTGCCGTCAACTCGTCGGGATCGACGGCCGCCTCGGCGGCCCGGACCCCTCCCGCCGACTCCAGCGTCCCGATCCGGGACCGAAGGTCCTCGCCGACCAGCCAGTAGCGCGTGGGCATCGGCCGACCGTCGTCGAGAAGCGGGTGGTTGCGGATCACGACTGGCGTTCCGGCGGCGTCCCGGACGACGACCTCGAAGCCCCCGAGGGGTGGCCGCCCGAGAAGCGCCTCGACCATCGCACGGTCATCGTCGGTGGGCACCGTCTCCACTCCCCCCACCGTCCCCGTCGTCTCCTAGGCGAGGACGAGGACGGCGACCACCACGACGACGACCGCCACGGCCAGCGGCAGCAGGCGCTTGAGCACCGGGGCGCCGGCGGCCTCGAGCAGGTCGACGGCCTCGGCCTCCGGGGCGTCGATGACGCGGGCACCCCCACGCTCCTCGGCCGCCTCGCCGGGGTCGTCCCCGGCGGCTCCGTCGGCATCGCCCCCCGTGGCTCCGTCCTCGCCGACCAGGCCTCGCAGGTTGTCGGCGAACTGGCCCATGAGCTTCTTCGACACGTCGGCCATCACGCCACGGCCGAACTGGGCCACCTTGCCCGTGACCTTCAGGTCGGTGATGACGGTGACGCGGGTGCCGCCGTCGACCTCGACGAGCTCCGCCACGATGTCGGCCGAGGCGTTGCCGGCGCCACGGGTGTCGCGGCCCTCGGCACGAAGCACGGCCCGATGGGCGGCGTCGTCCTTCTCGGCGAAGCTGGCGGCCCCCTTGTACTGGGCGGTGATGGGTCCGACCTTGACCTTCACGATCCCGCGGTACTCGTCGCCCTCCACCTCCTCGAGCTGGGCGCCCGGCAGGCAGGGGGCGATGCGCTCCACGTCGGTGAGCACCGCCCACACCCGCTCGACCGGTGCCTCGACCTCGAAATCGTTGGTCAGCTCCATGCGCGCAGGTCCTCCACGGTGTCGATGTCCCTCGGCTCGCCGGGGCACACTACTTCCACGACCTGGGACGCCTGCTGGGCCAGGAGGGCACGAGCCCCCTCGTCGCCGTCCGCCGGCAGGTCCGGCCACAGGCTCGCCGCCACCTTGACGGGAGGGCGGCGCCGGCCACCGAACGTGGCGCACACCAGCTCGCCCGGCTGCTCGGCCACCGACCGCCAGGCCGACGCCGGCACGCCCGGCGTGTCGGCCAGGCCGAACACGATCGCGTCGTGGCCGGCCGTCCGGCAGTGGGCCACGGCCACCTGGAGGGAACCCGCCTGACCCGATGCCCAATCGGGATTCTCGAGCACGGTGGCGCCCTCGGGCAGGCACACCCCCAGGTCGACGGCCCCGACGACCACGACCAGTTCGTCGAGGGCGGCCTCGGCGGCGGCGCCAAGGGCGTGGGCGGCGACGGGTCGACCGCCGAGGTCGGCCATCAGCTTGTGGCCGTCGCCGTCCCAACGGGAGGCGCCCCCGGCGGCCAGCACCACGGCCGCGACGCTCACCGGCCCGAACTCCGCGACGGCCTCAGCCGTGGATCGGGCCCGACGCGTCGCGCAGAGCCCGAGGCGTGTGGCCGGTCCGCAGGGCGATGACCTCGGACACGATCGAGATGGCGGTCTCCTCCGGCGTCCGGGCCCCGATGTCGAGGCCCAGCGGCGACCGCAGGCGGGCCTCCCCCGCCGCGTCGATCCCCGCCTCCCGCAGGCGTTCCAGGCGGCTCTCGTGGGTGCGGCGGGAACCCATCACGCCGAGGTAGCCGACCGCGGTCTCGAGGGCGGCCATGATCGCCGGGACGTCGAACTTGTTGTCGTGGGTCAGGACGCAGACGGCGTCGCGGGGACCCAGGTCGGCACCGACGCGTTCCAGCAGTCGGTCGGGCCAGTCGACGACGACCTCGTCGGCCAGCGGGAAGCGTTGCCGTGTGGCGAAGACCTCGCGGGCGTCGCAGACGGTGACCCGATAGCCGAGCACCTTGGCGACCCGGACCAGTGCCGACGTGAAGTCGACGGCGCCGAACACCAGCATCTGCGGCGGCTGGGCGAAGCTCTCGATGAAGACCCGGACGTGGTCCTCGCGCGCCTCGCCGTGCTCGCCGTAGTGGCGCAGGCCGCTGCGCCCGGCGGCCAGCTCACCGAGGGCGTCGCGCTCGACGACCCGGTCCAGGTCGTCGTCGCCGAGCGTGCCGGTGGTGCCGTCGGGACGGACCAGCAACTTGGCTCCGAAGCCGGGGCCCTCGACGATCGTGGCCAGGGCGAACGGCGACTCGTCGCGCAGCAGTCGGGCGACCTCGTCGAACACCGGGGTCTCCTGCGCGGCCACGTCTTCCCCTCCCCGCCCCTACCAGTCCAGGGGTTCGATGAACAGGTGGATGGTGCCGCCGCACGTCAGTCCCACGGCGAAGGCCTCGTCGTCGCTGTAGCCGAACGAGACCAGCCGACGGTCACCCTGCTCGAGCACCTCGAGGGCCTCGGTGACGACCGCCCCCTCGACGCAGCCCCCGGACACCGAACCGGCGACCTCGCCGTCCTCGGCGACCGCCATGGTCGCCCCGGGCAGGCGGGGACCCGACCCCTCCAGGTCGATCACCCGGGCGAGGGCGATGCGCCGCCCCTGGGCTCGCCAGCGTTCGAGGTCTCCGAGGATCTCCCGCATGGCCCCAAGGCTACGGTGGTGCCGTCGTCCGGACGCGACCGGCCCGCGGGCATGGCAGGGACTGGTTGTGGCCAAAAGGCCCGAGCCGGATCAGGCCTTGCGGTCGATGACCTTGCCGACGGTCTCGGCGAACTCGGAGGGACGCTCGACGACCCGGACGCCACACTCCTTGAGGATCTCGACCTTCTCGGCGGCCGACGCGCCCGCCGACGACACGATGGCGCCGGCGTGGCCCATGGTGCGGCCCTTCGGTGCGGTCAGGCCGGCGATGTAACCCACCACCGGCTTGTACATGTGCTCCTTGGCGTAGGCGGCGGCCTCGGCCTCCTGGGGGCCGCCGATCTCGCCGATCATCACGACGACCTTGGTGTCGGGATCCTGCTCGAAGGCGGCCAGGTGGTCCTTGAAGGACGACCCGTTGATCGGATCGCCACCGATGCCGATGCTCGTGCTGACGCCGATGCCGGCGGCCTTGAGCTGCGAGGCGGCCTCGTACCCGAGCGTGCCGGACCGTCCGATGATCCCGACCTCGCCCTCCTTGTAGATGTGGCCGGGCATGATCCCGAGGAGGGCCTTGCCGGGACTGATGACGCCGGCGCAGTTGGGGCCGATGAGCTGCATGCGGCGCTCGGCCTTGTAGCGGCGCATGTAGCGCTTGACGGTCATCATGTCCTGGGCGGGGATGCCGTCGGTGACGCACACGGCGGTGCGCAGCCCGGCGTCGGCGGCCTCCATGAGGGCATCGGCGGCGAAGGGCGGCGGGACGAACACGATCGATGCCTCGGCACCCGTGGCGTCCACCGCGTCCTTGACGGTGTCGAACACGGGCCGGTCAAGGTGGGTGGTGCCGCCGCGGCCGGGGGTGACGCCGCCGACCACGTTGGTGCCGTACTCGATCATCTCCTCGGCGTGGAAGCTGCCGATGCGCCCGGTGAAGCCCTGGACCAGCACCGGGGTCTGGTTGTCGACGACGATGCTCATGCTGCGTTCTCCTTGGTGACGGCGTTGACGGCCTTCTCTGCGGCCTCGGCCAACGTGTCGGCGGTGACGACGTCCACGTCGCTCTCGGCGAGGATGCGGCGGCCCTCCTCGACGTTGGTCCCCGAGAGCCGGACCACCACCGGCATTTGGATGTCGAGCTCGTGGAGGGCCTTGACCACGCCCTCGGCGACCCAGTCGCAGCGGTTGATGCCGGCGAAGATGTTGACGAGGATCGCCCGGACGTTCTCGTCGGACCGGACCAGGTTGAACGCCTTGGCGACCCGCTCCGGGGAGGCGCCGCCGCCGATGTCGAGGAAGTTGGCCGGCTCGCCGCCCGAGTGCTTGATCATGTCCATGGTCGCCATGGCCAGTCCGGCGCCGTTGATGATGCACCCGATGTCGCCGTCGAGGCCCACGTAGCTGAGGCCCCGGTCGTTGGCCCGCATCTCCCGGGGGTCCTCCTGCGACTTGTCCCGCAGTTCGGACACCTTCTGGTGCTTGAAGAGTGCGTTGTCGTCGAAGGTCATCTTGGCGTCGAGCGCCAGCATGCGGCCGTCGCCGGTCACGACCAGCGGGTTGATCTCGAGCATGGTGGCGTCGAGGTCGCGGAAGGCCCGGTAGGCGGCCATCAGCAGGTTCGAGGCCTCGCTCACCACCGAGGCGTCGAGGCCGAGGGCGAATGCCACCTCACGGGCCTGGAAGGCCTGGAGGCCGACGGCCGGCTCGATGACGACCCGGACCAGCGAGTCGGGGTTCTCCTCGGCGATCTGCTCGATCTCCATGCCGCCGGCACCGGAGGCAACCAGCATGATCCGCTCGGTCGTCCGGTCGAGGACGAAGCCGAGGTAGATCTCGCGGGCGATGTCGACCGTCTGCTCGATGTAGAGGCGGAAGATGCCGCGCCCGCGCTCGCCGGTCTGGTTGGTGACGAGGCGGGTGCCGAGCATGTCGTCGGCGGCTTCCCAGACCTCCTGCTCGCTCTGGCAGACGCGGATGCCGCCGGCCTTGCCGCGGCCGCCGGTGTGCACCTGCGCCTTCACCACCCAGGCGCCGCCACCGATCTCGGT
>LUMJ01000987.1_pt4 | contig 14191 bp, 15 predicted proteins | sample 729631 | NCBI WGS metagenome assembly LUMJ01 (sample SAMN03860266, study PRJNA289734) | marine metagenome | biome: seawater column; feature: ocean; material: water; isolation source: Red Sea water column Station 22 - depth 500m | place: Saudi Arabia: Red Sea | collected 2011-10-15 | depth 500 m | reverse complement strand
ATCCAGTAGGGCGTTGGCATCGGCGACCATCTGGTGCACGACCTCAGCTGCCGGCACCACGTCCTTGACAAGGCCAACAATGTTGCCGGCACCGTTCATGGAGATCCCTTCCCTGCCGCCGCGATCAGTCGCCAATGGACCGATGGCCAACTCGGTGAGGACCGGTTGCAACGGCATGGGGAGCGGGTCGAGGTCGGCAGCCTCCCAGGCCTCGGTCCACTGATTTGGGAGAAGTCGGAACCGCTTCCCCGTGTAGGCGCGGCTGATGACCGGTGACTGGTCGGCAGCAGCTACCAGACCGGCCTTCTGCCAACCAGCGATGCCGGCTTCTTCTGTGGCCAGAAAGCGCGTTCCCACCCACACGGCCTCGCAACCCATGACAAGGGCTGCCGCCAGGCCGCGGCCGTCACCGATCCCACCAGCGGCAACGACAGGAACGTCGACAGCATCGAGCACCTGGGGCAGAAGGGCGATGGTCCCGACGTGTCCGGTGTGGCCACCACCCTCGGTGCCTTGTGCGATGACGACGTCGGCGCCGTCCCTTACGACGCTGACCGCCTGTTTCGTGGTACCGACCACCGACATCACCACTGCACCGGCTTCATGGAAGCGGTCCACCACGGAACCAGGCGAGCCGAGGGCACCTACGAACACCGGGACCCCTTCCTCCAGGATGACCTGGACCTGAGCCTCAGCATCGGTTCCCAACGCGTTTCTGTCCGTTGCACGATTGGCACTTCCCGCCGCCTGCTCGACACCCAGTTCGCTGGCAATGCGTGCCGCCGTTTCGCGGTGTCCACTGGGAATCCGCTCGACAACATCCGAGATCTTCGTTCCGCCCTGGTCGAGACGGGCCGGCAAGATGAGGTCGACCCCGAACGGTCGATCGGTCAGGTCCCGGGTGCGTCCGATGACGGCCCGTACCTGTTCAGGGGACATCGAGGTGCAACCAAGCACTCCGAGCCCACCTGCGTTGGATACCGCTGCCACGAGTTCGGGTCCGGCGATCGGGCCCATGCCGGCCGAGATGATCGGGTGGTCGATCCCCAACCGTTCGCACAACGGGGTTCTCAAGGATCCGCTCAACGTCGCCTACCTAGGCCGCTGACCGGATCCGGTAGCGCATCGGCAGGCGCTTCAGGCCTACGACGAATGACGAGTGGATCTGCTCCGGCTCGCCTGCGAGTTCCGCCCACTCGAGCCGCTGGGCCAACTCGAGCAACAGTGCCCGTTGCGAGCGTCGGGCCATGTGCGCACCGAGGCAGAAGAGCTCGCCGATTCCGAATCCGATATGCCGGTTCGGGTCGCGGTCGATGCGGAAGCCGAAGGGATCGTCGAAGACGTCTTCGTCACGGTTGGCCGAGGCGTAGAACAGCACCACGCTCTCACCCTCGGCGATTCTCTGCCCACGGATCACCGTGTCAACCGCTGCGGTTCGCTTCATGTAGTTGACGGGCGACGTCCATCGAATGACCTCCTCGACGGCGGACTCCACGAGTTCAGGATGGTCTTGCAGCTTGCGGAACTCGTCGGGGTGTTCGAGGAAGGCCCGCATCCCTCCGACCAGCGCGTTCTTGGTGGTGTCGTGGCCGGCGCTGAAGATGATCAGGTAGTAGCCGACGGTCTCCATCGGCCCGAGCGGCTCACCGTCGATCGTCGCGTTCGCCAGCACGCTGGCGAGGTCACTGGTCGGGTTGGCTCGGCGATCCTGGATGATCCTGTCGAACAGCGCGTACAGCTCCATCCCCAGCTCCATGATCGCTTGTTGTCGGTCAACGCCCTGACGCTGGAGGTCCGGGTCATCGAATGCGAACAGTTCGTTGGTGAGGCGCAGGATGTCGGGCTCCTGCTCGCGGGGTACGCCGAGCATGCTGGAGAGGATGCGAAGTGGGTGGGCAGCGGCGACATCGCTTGCGAACTCGCATTCCCCTTCGCCACTGTCGCCCGCCAGCCGGTCCACGACCTCGCGTGCACTGCGATCGATGTCGGCGTCGAGGGCCCGGATCGCACGTGGCGTGAAGACGTGGCTCGCGACCTTGCGCACCTCGCGGTGCTCGGGCGGATCCATCTGGATGATGACGCGCATGGAGTTGAACGCACTGCTCTCCAATGCGTCCTGTTGGCCTCCGGAGAGCACCGTGATGCCGGGCTCGGAGAGGAAGCGCTCGGGACTTCGGGAGATCTCACTGATGTCCGCGTGCTTCGTGATCGCCCAGAAGGGCTCGAACAGCTCAGGTTCGCATCGATGAACTGGCGACTCGGCCCGCAGACGCGTCCAGAGGTCGTGCGGTGCGCCGTGCTCCCCGTAGGCCTGCGCTGAGACCAGCTCGTGTCCGTCGGTGATCGACATCAGATGCCTCCTGGGAGGTGGACGCTCACTGGTCTTGCCCGCTGGACGCCACCAGTACGGTCAGAGTACGGACCAGAACTGCATGCAGGCCAAGGCGGTGGCCTCGAACGGCCGTGTGAGGCGACCAGTGGCAGCGTGGTGCGTCGCCTCGCCTGATCCTTCGGGGGCCTTGGGAGGCGGCTGATCGAGAGCCCATGGCGATGAGCCGGGACGGCTCAGGTCCTGGGTCTGCGAATGCCCCGGTAGGGGGAGCCTGCGGCCTCGAAGACCCCGTACAACTCGAAGAAGGCGGGGCCGAACGGGTCCACGCCGGTCAGCGGCATGGAGGCCCGCACGATCGTGAAGTCGTGGGGTGCCAGGGCCTTTGCCTCGGTGAAATGGCGTTCGGCCACGTCGGTCCTGCCGGCTCGCCGGGCATGGACCGCCAAACGGAAGTGGAGGCGTGCGGCGATCTCGTCGTCGGAGAGGTCCGCCACCTCGTAGCCGGCGTCGTCGGGCACGGTGCCGTTCCGGACCCATGCCCGGACCTGCTCCATGTGGTCCTCGCAGTGGACGCCGGTGAATTCGGTGAACATGTCGGATCCGAACTCGTTGGCGTTGGGCCGGACGATCCGATCGTCCTCGTCGATCCAGACGACCGTCGGGACGTTGTTGACTGCATAGAGCTCGGGGAGTCGGTGCTCTGTATCGACGAGCACCGGGTAGGTGATCCCGTTGGTGAGCGGGGCCACCACGTCGACGTTCTCGTCGATCGCCACGGCGATCACGGTGAATTCAGCGTCGGCGAGTTCGTCGTGCAGTGTCTGCCACCCGGGCAGGTCGAAGGCGCATCCTCACCAACTGGAGAAGGCGACCAGCAGCCGCCTCGTGCCCGACCACTCCGAGAGCCTGCGCTGCGTCCCCTCGAGATCGAGGAGCGTGGCGTCGGGCGCCAGACGGTTGACGAGGGCACGCTGCCGGTCGCTGGCCGGGGCCCCGACCGCGACCATGCGGGCGTCGGAATCTACGAGCATCGGCCGGCCCAGGGCCTCTGCCACGGCGGCCAGGTCGACGCCGTCGGGATGCTCGAGCGCGGACCGGTCGGAAAGGGGAATGCAGGCCTCGTCCCGACAGAGGCCCTCGGGCTTGAGGTCCCACCCGACGGCGGCGCCCAGAAGCCCGGGGTCGACGATCGGACGCTCCCCATCCCAGGTGGCGTCGACCTTGGTGGCATCCTCGGCGATGACGGTCGTGGTGTGACCTGTCTCGGTCATGTCGGGTTTCCCGGTTGTCTCGGTGACGTGGTCGGTCCCGAAACGTAATCCCTGCAGGCTTGCGAGGTGTCAGCCGGGACTTCGCGTTGACGGACCGGGCCCGCAGCAATCGAAGCCGATGCCGCCCTGGGACTCCGATCCGGCGCTGGCGGTCGGCTGTGTGGAAAGAACGTGGGAAGAACCGGTTCCCCCAGCCGGAGCGGCCCGCCTGAACCCCTAGCGGTGACTGGTGGGCCGGGTGAGAATCGAACTCACGACCGAGCGATTATGAGTCGCCTGCTCTGACCACTGAGCTACCGGCCCGCCAGCAGTCTGGCCCATCGCGTCAACCCCGGGAACCACGGGCCGTCACGGGCGTCGGGTACGTTGAGGCGCCAACCCGACCGTCACCGCACAGGAGCGGCCATGACCGGTGGCGCAGTCGTCGACGTCCTCGGCGGCCACAGCCAGGAGATCACGAGCGACCACGACGCCGACGTCGACCTGAGCCTCGTCATCCCCACCTTCAACGAGGCCGACAACATCGGGGCACTGCTCCGACGGCTCCACGAGGTCCTCACGGGCGCCGCGATCACCCACGAGCTCATCGTGGTCGGCCCGGAACCGTCGGCCGGGTCACCGACCCGATGTCCGGCTTCTTCCTCGTGCGCCGCGAGGCCATCGACGGCCACGACCTCCACCCCGTCGGCTACAAGATCCTCCTCGAGGTGCTGGCCCGCGGTGACGTCCGCCGGGTGGCCGAGGCGCCCTACGTGTTCCTCGAGCGGGAGCGGGGCGAGTCCAAGGTGCGGCTCCTGCACTACCTCGACTACCTGCGCCACCTCATGCGCCTGCGCGTCCAGCCGCTGCGCAGCCAGGCCCTCGCCCGCTACCTCGCCGTCACCCTCACCGCCCTCGTCGTCGATGCCCTCGCCTTCGTGTGGCTGTTCGACGGGCTCGACCTCAACCTCACCCGCTCGGCGGCGCTGGCGGGAGAGATCGCCATCATCTACACGGTCCTGCTGCTCGACCTCTGGACCTTCGCCGGCCGGGTCGCCCGCACCGCCCTCGACCGGATCCGGCGCCTGCTCGGCGTGCAGTTGGCGCTCGGCATCCTGCTGTTCGGCCGCCTGCTGCTCATCAACGTGCTCGTCAACTGGTTCGGCCTCGGACCGCTGGCGGCGTTCCTCGTGGCCCTGGCCGCCATGACCCCGGTCGGCCACCTGCTCGGCTCCCGCCTCACCTGGCGCCCGGGCCGCGGGTAGCGTCCGCGGCCATGAGCGTCATCCCCGACACCCACCGCGACCTCTTCGACCTGCCCGCCGTCTGGCACGTGGCCACCGTCGGCCCGGACGGCGAGCCGCACGTCTCGCCGGTCTGGGCGGACTTCGACGGCACCCACATCCGGTTCCCGCACGCCGAGGGCCGCCAGAAGTGGCGGAACCTCTGCGCCGACGGACGGGTGGCGTTGTCGGCCACCGACCCGTCCGACAACGAGCGCTACCTCGAGGTGCGGGGCCGGCTCGTGGGCTGGGAGGAGGACGGCAGCCTCGAGTTCCTCGACGCCCAGGCCATGAAGTACCGCGGCAAGGACGAGTTCCCGCGAGACCATCTGGGTGACCGCCCGCGAGTCACCGCCGTCGTCGAACCCCTGCACTGCACCACCATGGGCTGAGCCCGCCGCCAGATATGCAGATCCGCCTTCGACAGGTGGCCCTCGTGGCCGCAGACCTCTCCGACGTCGAAGCGGACATCGGGGAACGCCTGGGCCTCCGGCCCTGCTACCGGGACCCCGGCGTGGCCAGGTTCGGCCTGCACAACGTCCTGTTTCCGGTGGGCGAACAACTGCTGGAGGTGGTGTCGCCCACCGAGCCGGACACGACTGCCGGTCGCCTTCTGGACAAGCGCGGCGGCGACGGCGGCTACATGGTGATCCTCCAGGTCGACGACCTCGGGCCGCACCGGCGGCGGTTCGACCGGACCGGGGCACGCGTGGTCTTCGAGGGGGCGGTCGAAGGGATCACCGGCCTTCACCTGCACCCACGCGACGTCGGCGGAGCGATCCTGTCAGTGGACCGGGCCGACGACTGGGACTCCTGGCCCTGGGCGGGCGCTGACTGGCGCCGGTACGTGTGCACGGACGTGGTGCAGGGCATGGGACGAAGCTCCCGCTGGACGAGGGCGAGGTCCGGTTCGTCGAGGCCCTCGACGGACGCGGCGAGGGAGTCGGCGGACTGGAATTGGCCGCCTCCCGAAACGCCCGCTTCGAGCTGGGCGGCGTCAGGGTCTCGCTGGTCCCCTAGTACCCCGGGCAACGCCGACCCGCAGACGAGTGGTCCGACAGGACTGGCGCGACCGTGCCGCCGCGACTCGATCCCATCGAAGGTGCCGGCAGGACCCTGCGGTCCGTCCAGACTGCCCTGGACGCCTACTGCCCCGCCAGTGGACTGGCTGCACCCCGCCGTGGGCCCGGCGTGAAGGCCACAGGCATGGAAACCACGCCGGTCATCAGGAGGTTCCCGGGATACGGCCGGAACAGGTCCTCGTCGACGACGTAGTCGGGAATGCGGTCGAGCACGTCCCGGAACATGACCTCGGCCTCCATCCGGGCCACCGGGGCACCGATGCACCGGTGGCCACCCAGGCCGAAGGCCAGATGCCGGTTGGCAGACCGATCCAGAACGACCTGGTCCGCATCCTCGAAGACCCCCGGATCGTGGTTAGCCGAGACCCAGCTGATCATCACGACGTCACCGCGTGCGATCCGCCTCCCACCCAGTTCCACATCCCTGGTGGCCGTCCGGGTCAGCGTCTCACTGGGGCTGTAGAACCGCAGGAACTCCTCGACGGCTCCCGACACCAGCGCCGGGTCGGCCACGAGACGGCTCCTGGCCTCCGGCACCGTGCCCAAGTGATGCAGCCCCCAGGACACCAGCGATGTGGTGGTGTCCAGGCCGCCCGCCACCAGATTCCACATGATCCCACCGATCTCGGATTCGGTGAGGGGCCTTCCGGCGACCTCACAACCCACCAGGGTGGTCGTGATGTCGTCCGAGGGATTCTGCCTCCGGAAACGGGCGAACTCCACCAGTTCGCTCCACATGTCCTCCCAGCGGGCGAGGGCGGCGACACGCCTCGGATCGGTGGGCTCGTAGGAGGCGGAGGCGTGGAAGAACTCGGCGTAGTGCTCCCAGTTCTCGGCCGGCATGCCCATCGACTCCAGCGTCAGGACGGCCGGCACGGGAGTGGCGTAGTCGAGGACCAGGTCCGCCCTGCCCGCTTCAATCACCTCGTCCAGGAACCATGTCGAGACCGCCTCCATGCGGGGACGCAACTGCTCGACCTGCCGGGGACTCATGTGCGGGTTCAGGACCCGACGCAGGTCGGCATGCTCGGGTCCGTCGATCTCCGAGACCCCCATGCGCGGGATCCCCTGTGGACGCGGGATCCCGCAGATCCCCTGATAGGAGATGCCGTCGTCGGCGTCGGGCTCGTACCGGTGGGGATGCTGGTGGTCGATGTCGACCGTCCCGGTAACTGGCTCCACACCCCAGTTTCCCGCACGGCACCGACCCTCGACGACTCCGGAACCCACCGCCGGGGCAGGCACGAGAGTCGACTCGGCCACCGGGGCGAACGACGACTAGTTTCTTCCCTGACGGCAGCGCGTCGCGGGGTTGAGGAGAACCGACATGCAGATGGAAGAGATGATCCTGGTCAGCGTGGACGACCACCTGTGCGAGCCACCGGACATGTTCGACGAGCACCTCCCGGAGAAGTGGCAGGACGAAGCGCCCACGGTCCTCCACACCGAGGACGGCAACGACGTCTGGACCTTCAACGGGGCGATCATCCCCAACGTCGGCCTGAATGCCGTCGCCGGAAGACCCAAGGAGGAATACGGCATCGAACCCACCTCCTTCGAGGAGATTCGGCCCGGGTGCTACGACGTCCACGAGCGGATCAAGGACATGGACGCCGGCGGCGTGCTCGGATCCATGTGCTTCCCCTCGTTCCCGGGTTTCGCCGGCCGACTCTTCGCCGACCACCCCGACAAGGAATTCGCCGCCGCCCTCGTCCGGGCCTACAACGACTGGCACATCCACGAGTGGTGTGGCTCGCACCCGGGACGTTTCATCCCCATGGCCCTGCCGATGATCTGGTCGGCCGAGGAATGTGCGGACGAGGTCCGACGCGTGGCCCAGCTGGGGTGCCATTCGATGACCTTCACCGAGAACCCCGTCCCTCTGGGTCAGCCCAGCTTCCACGACGAGTACTGGAACCCGCTCTGGGAAGCCCTGGTCGAATGCGACACGGTGCTCTCAATCCACCTCGGCTCCTCGGGACAACTCGTGATCACCGCCCCCGACGCACCCATGGACGTCATGATCCAGATGCAGCCCATGAACGTCTCCACGGCGGCAGCCGACCTGCTGTGGTCGGCCGTTCCCCGACGGTACCCCGACCTGCGGATCGCCCTGTCCGAGGGCGGCACGGGCTGGGTGCCCTACTTCATGGACCGCGCCGACAAGACCTACGACATGCACCACCTGTGGACCGGCCAGGACTTCGGCGACCTCAAGCCGAGCGACGTCTTCCGGCGCAACTTCCTGACCTGCTTCATCACGGACCCTGTCGGCGTGATCCTCCGCAACGAGATCGGGATCAACAACATCTGCTGGGAGATGGACTACCCCCACTCGGACTCCAACTGGCCAACGGCCCCCGAGGAACTCTCGGAGGTTTTCGAGGGCGTGCCCGATGACGACATCGACCGCATCACCCACCTGAACGCCATGGACTGGTTCTCCTACGACCCGTTCGCCGTGTTCGACAGGACCGACTGCACCGTGGGGGCGCTGCGGACCCGGGCGGCAGGCCACGATGTGTCGATCCGGTCCCGGGGCACCGGCCGGCATGGCAACGACAAGGACGTCTCCTTGAAGGACTTCGTCGACCGGGCTGGCCAGTCCGAGGGGTGATGACCATCCCGACCAGAAAGTGACCACAGTGATGCGAAGGATCGTCGACTTCCCCGTCTTCGACGCCGACAACCACATGTACGAGACGCAGGAGGCCTTCACCCGGTACCTCCCGGCCGAGTACCGCAAGGCCATCACCTACGTGCAGGTCGAGGGCAGGACCAAGATCGCCATCAACGGAAAGATCTCCGAGTACATCCCGAATCCGACCTTCGAGGTGGTCGCCCCCCCGGGAGCCCAGGAGGACTTCTATCGGAACGGCAATCCCGAGGGAAAGACCCTCCGGGAGATCTTCGGCACACCCATCCCCTGTCCGGAGTGGGCCCGCAACGCCGAGGCCCGCCTCCCCCACCTGGACGAGTTGGGCCTCGACGGGTCACTCATGTTCCCCACCCTGGCCAGCCTCCTCGAGGAGCGCATGCGGGACGACCCCGACCTGGCCCACGCCGCGGTCCACTCGCTCAACCAGTGGATCCTCGACGAGTGGACGTTCAACTACCAGGACCGGATCTTCGCCACGCCGATCGTGACGCTGCCCATCGTCGACAAGGCGATCGCAGAACTCGAGTGGTGCCTCGACCACGGGGCACGCTGCATCCTGATCCGCCCGGCCCCGGCCTGGGGACTCCGAGGCCCCCGCTCACCAGGCCTCCCGGAATTCGACCCGTTCTGGGCCCGCGTCCAGGAGGCCGGCGTCCTGGTGGGCATGCACTCCTCGGACTCCGGCTACGCCGATCTGGCATCGATCTGGGAGGGCTCAACCGAGTTCCTGCCCTTCCAACCCAATCCCTTCCGGTCACTCGTGATGTCCAACCGGGCCATCACCGACATGATGAACGCCATGGTCTGCCACGGCGCATTCACCCGGTTCCCGGACCTGCGAATCGCCACGATCGAGAACGGCGGCACCTGGGTGAAGCCGCTTGTCGACGGACTGGAGGCGATCTACAAGAAGATGCCCCAGGAGTTCGATGAACACCCGGTGGAAGCCTTCCGCCGCAACGTCTACGTCAACCCGTTCTGGGAGGACGCCCTCGAGGGCCTCGTCGGGATCATGGGCCCCGACCGCCTGCTCTTCGGGTCCGACTACCCCCACCCGGAGGGACTGGGCGACCCCATAAGCTTCGTCGACGACCTCCCCGAGTCGCTGTCCTCCGAGGACACTGCCCGCATCATGGGTGGCAACCTGCGCCAGTTGCTCCATCTTGGATCCTGAACGCCGTCCCATGACCTGCCGCTCCCGACCCGCCCCGCCGACACATCGGATGACCCGATCGTGCCTTGAGCGGTCCCCGGCCGGGCGCTAGGCATGCGCGTGCACCTGGATCTGGAGCGGTGCCAGGGCCACGGCCGCTGCTACGTGCTCGCCCCGGCCGTGTACGAACCCGACGACGACGGACGGGGCCTGGTGGTCTCCGCCACGGTGTCGCAGGCACTGGAAGACCCTGCTCGCCTCGGCGCCGACAACTGTCCCGAAGATGCGATCTCCCTGACCGACGAACGATCCGAGCACCAGATTGCGGGAGGCTCGAGTGGCTAGCGAACAGCAACCGGAACCCGCTGACGAGGACGGCGCCGCCATCGCCCTGACGGACGACCCGGAACTGAATCGCCATCCCCAGACCGGCTACCAGATGCTGCGGGACAGTGGCCCGGTGGTGAGCCTGCCCGGGGTGATCCCGTCGAGGGCCGACGCAGACACCCAGGTCCACGTCGTCGGACGGCATGAAGACGCGCTGACTGTCCTGCGCAACCCGGAGGTCTTCTCCTCCGGAATCGACGCCGTGCACATCGGCCAGGTCCGACCACTCATTCCGCTCCAGGTGGATCCCCCGGACCACGCCAAGTACCGGCGGTTGCTGGATCCCCTGTTCGCACCCCGCCAGATCGCCCTCCTGGAGGCTCGGACCCGGACACTCGTCTCCAATCTCGTGGAGGCAGTGGCAGACCACGGCGAGTGCAACTTCCACGACGCCGTGTCCGAGCCACTCCCCTCCACCGTGTTCCTGGAACTCCTGGGCCTCCCGGTGTCGCGTGCCACCGAGTTCATCGCCCTCAAGGACGGCATCATCAGGCCACCGGCCAGCACGCCCGAGGAACGGACCGAAATGGTGGATGCTGCCGGAGCCCGGATCTACGCGGTCCTCCAAGAAGTGGTCGACGAACAACTGGAGGCCCCGGAGGACTGCTTCATCTCCGGCTTCCTTCAGGCCGAGGTGGACGGCGAGCGCCTCACGACCGACGAGGTCATCGACATCTGCTACCTGTTCTTCCTCGCCGGCCTGGACACGGTGACCGCCTCTCTGGATTGCATGATGGCCCGCCTGGCCACGCATCCCCCGGAACGGCGCCGCCTGGCCGACGATCCCTCCGTCATCCCGCGCGCGATCGAGGAGATGCTCCGTTGGGAAACCCCCGTCACCGCGGTGGTGCGCATCACCACCGAGGACACCGAACTGTCGGGTTGCCCGATCGGCGCCAACGAGATCGTGTCGGTGGTGCTGGGTTCGGCCAACACCGACGAACGAACCTGGGAGGACGCCGACGCGGTAGACGTCGACCGTCGGGTGAACAAACACCTGGCCTTCGGCGGCGGGGTCCACCGCTGTCTGGGCTCCCATCTGGCCCGCATGGAATTGCGGGTGGTCCTCGAGGAATGGCATGCTCGGATCCCCGAGTACCGGATACGCGAAGGGGTGGAACTCGACTACTCACCGAACCTCCGCCAGATCGCCGACCTCCCCCTGGTCTGGTAGGCGGAAGGCGACCGGGGAGAGCACGGTGGGATCCGTTCCGGGCGAGGGCCGCATGCTGATCGACGGTGGGCTGGTCGAGGCTGAGGGCGGCGCCACGTTCGACAACGTCAACCCAGCCACCGAGGAGGTACTCGGACCGGCCGCCGACGGTTCGATGGCCGACATGGCCCGCGCCGTCGACGCGGCCCGCCGGGCCTTCGACGAGGGCGGGTGGGCCTCCGACCCCGAGGCCCGCAAGGCCTGCCTTGACCAACTCCAGGCGGCACTCGAATCCGAGCAGGAGGACCTGCGCCAGGAACTGGTCGCCGAGGTGGGCACGCCCGCTCTGATCACGTACGGGCCCCAGTTGGACGCTCCGATGCGCGAGGCGTTGCGTTGGCCCCGGGACATGATCGACGAGTTCGAGTGGTCGCGATCGCTGGGCGCCAAGGATGCCATGGGCGTCGGCTACGAGACCGAGCGCGAGGTCTGGAAGGAGCCGGTGGGCGTGGTGGGGGTGATCGTGCCTTGGAACTTCCCGATGGAGATCATCCTCAACAAGTTGGGGCCCTTGCTGGCCATGGGCAACACCTGCGTCCTCAAGCCCGCCCCGGACACCCCGTGGAACGCCACGCGGCTGGGTCGACTGATCGCCGAGCACCCCGCAGATCGACATGGTCGCCTTCACGGGCTCCACGACAACCGGCCGGCGGATCCTGGAAGTGGCGGCCCCCAACCTGACGCGGGGCTTCCTGGAACTGGGCGGCAAGTCGGTCAACCTGGTGCTGGAGGACGCCGACCTGGAAACCACACTGGCCGGAGCCGCCGTGTGCTGCATGCACGGCGGCCAGGGATGCGCCATCCCGACCCGCCTGATGGTTCCCAGGAACCGCTACGACGAAGCGGTCGAGATGGTCCGGACCGCCTTCCAGAACTGGGCCTACGGCGACCCCACCGACCTCTCGGTGCTCCAGGGCCCCCAGATCTCGCGTCGCCAGCAGGAGCGGGTGCTGGGCTACATCGAGCAGGGCCGGGCCGAGGGGGCGACCGTGGTGTGCGGCGGGGATCGCCCCGCCCACCTGGACCGCGGGTGGTACGTGGAGCCGACCCTCTTCGCCGATGTGGACAACGCCATGGTGGTCGCGCAGGAGGAGATCTTCGGTCCCGTACTGGTGGTGCTCGGCTTCGACGACGACGATGACGCGGTGCGCATCGCCAACGACTCCCCCTACGGCCTCAGCGGGATGATCACCTCAGGCGACCTGGACCGGGCCAAGGCGGTCGCACGCCGGATCCGCACCGGCACCCTGGGCATCAACGGTGGCGTCTGGTACGGAGCCGACGCACCCTTCGGCGGCTACAAGGGTTCCGGCCTCGGCCGGCAGTGCGGCAGGGAGGGACTCGAGATCTTCACGGAGACCAAGACGGTGGGCTGGCCGGTCGGGAGCTGACCGGGAACCCTCCGCAATACCACCAAAGCGAACGAGCAGAACTGGAGGCACCATGTCCGGTCCACTAGAAGGCATCCGAGTAGTGGAAATGGCCAGTTGGATGTTCGTCCCGTCAGCGGCCTCGGTGCTGGTCGACTGGGGAGCCGACGTTCTCAAGGTCGAGAATCCCGACGGAGGCGACCCCCAGCGCGGGTTGATCTCCTCCGGCCTGCTCCCGGGGGGCGCAGGCGGCGTCAACTTCATGGTCGAGCAACCCAACCGCGGCAAGCGGTCGCTGGCCATCAACCTGGCCCACCCCGACGGACGCGAGGCGTTCATGAAGGTCGTCGAGACCGCCGACGTCTTCCTCACCAACTACCTGCCCTCGGTCCGGCAACGCCTGGGCATCGACGTCGAGGACCTCCGGAGCCGGAACCCCGACCTCATCGTCGCCCGGGGCTCCGGTCAGGGACCCAAGGGTCCCGATGCCGAGAAGGGCGGCTACGACGGTGCCTCCTTCTGGGCGCGCGGCGGTGTGAGCGCCATTTTCCCGGAGGGGCCGGACGGCTGGCCCCAGGGACAACCCTCACCCGCCTTCGGCGACGTGATGGGCGGACTGGCCATCGCCGGCGCCATCTCGGCTGCGCTGGTGAGGCGGGAACGCACGGGTGAGCCCAGCGTGGTCGACGTCTCCCTGCTGGCCACCGCCATGTGGCAGGTCTCGCCACTGGTGGTGGCGTCGAAGTTGTTCGGGTTCGGTCGTCTCCCGGCCGGGGACCGCACCAAGATCCCCAACCCCGGCGTGAACACCTACCGGACCTCCGATGACCGCTTCATCAGCCTCATCCTCCTCCAGTCCGACAAGCACTGGGACGACCTCTGCGAACGGCTGGACCGGACCGACCTGGCCACCGACCCCAGGTTCTGCGACTCGACGGTTCGAGCCGAGAACGCGGGCGAGTGCATCGCCCAACTGGACGAGGCGTTCGGCTCGCAGAGCCTGGAGTACTGGAAGGACCGACTGGAGGACTTCTCGGGCGTCTGGACTCCGTTCCAGACCCTCACCGAGCTCTACGAGGACGTCCAGACCGTGGCCAACGGCTACCTCCCGTCCATGGAGGCGGCGAACGGCGACCAGGTGCAACTGGTGGCCAGTCCCGCCCAGTTCGACGAGGCACCGATCGGCGTCGAACGTGCACCCGAACTGGGCGAACACACCGAGGTGGTGCTCAACGAACTCGGGGTCGGCTGGGACGAACTGGCCTCCATGAAGGACAGCGGCGCCATCCTCTAGGCCCGTGGCCGCCGGTCCCGGAGCCGGCGGTGGGTGGGCGCTACTCGGGCGGCATCAGCACGGCCGGATCGATGCCTCCCGTGAAGAGTCCCCCGGTGAAGCCGCCGTCCGAGAACACCGAGGTGGCGACCACGTAGCTGGAACGCGGGCTGTTCAACATGACCAGGC
>LUMJ01000433.1_pt1 | contig 14211 bp, 3 predicted proteins | sample 729631 | NCBI WGS metagenome assembly LUMJ01 (sample SAMN03860266, study PRJNA289734) | marine metagenome | biome: seawater column; feature: ocean; material: water; isolation source: Red Sea water column Station 22 - depth 500m | place: Saudi Arabia: Red Sea | collected 2011-10-15 | depth 500 m | reverse complement strand
CTCTGTCTTGGGTATGATTATAAAATGCAGGAAACAATTCTTTATAATGTGGTGTTTGGTGAAGAACATTCAATGCATTCATCAATCTTAACTCCGAAGATAGTTTGTCATTTCCAGCTTGGTATCCCTGTTCAGGATGTTCTATTCCATGATTTGTTCTTACAAGTGGCTCTTTATTTAAATCTTTAATCTTAACAACAGACATGGTGTCCTCTAAATTTGTAATGCTATTGCTCTTAAATCTTTAATTCTTGGTGGTTTGACAGCATCTGTTCCTTGCATAACTATTTTTATTTGGAACTGAATGAAATCATCTAAAGGTGTACCAACACCATCATTATCTACACCTGCAGTATAAACATATTCTTGAAAATCATCTTTTACTAGTGAGTTTGGAACTGTATCATCAGGTGTACCATCAGTATTAAAGTAATGATATCCTAACTCATCAAAGTCATGTGAATCTGATGTCTTTAATATTCTATACATCAATTTAATCTCTGATGTATTTTGTTTGTGTGCAGAGAAAAATACTTTCAATGCTGTTGCAGAGTTATCTAATGTAACTGCCTTAGTTAAATAGATTGCTGAATTTTGGTCACCCTCAGGTTCTGTTGATGCCACAAATTCCGTTGTTGGATAAACATCAGAAGAACTATCAATATTATTAATTCTATTTGCTACACAAATTAATGACCTTCTATCTAAATCTATTACAGGTGATATGTTTGAATTTTGAGATGTAAATACTATTGGCATCTCTAGTGACTTGTTACCAGATATCTCATTTGTTTCATTAATGGTTGAAGTAACCATTTGACTTGTCAACATATCAAAGTTTTCGTTTATTGGAATACTTGTATTTGTAGATGATTGACCAAATGATGTTTCACTTCCACTTGGACTTGTTGAATTCGTTGATTTAATTGAAGCACTCATTGAAGTACCAGGTAATTCTAAAGTACCTATTAATGTCTTCGCAGTTTCGTATCTATAATTCTCTGTTGCATATACTGATGTTCCACCAACTTCAGCCGTTGTTGATGCTCCACTAATTGAAGCATTTGTTGTACCTGTTACTGTATATGAATCTATTCCTATATTTGCAATTGCAGTATGTGTCTTATTAATTTCTGTTAATGGTACAGAATTAATCATGTATAATTCTATTGTTGCACCATCTGAATGAGCAGCGGCTGTTGTATCACCTTGTCCTCTAGTAATACTAGAGATTGTTGTAGTTGAAATTGTACCAGACATAATCTCATTGTCTATCTTAATATGACAAGTACCACTTGATGGGAATCCTGTAGCAGATGTTAATGTAACAGAAGTACCTGATGCTGTAATAGCACCATCTAAGGTTGTTGATACACCAGATGATACACCTGTTATAGTAACATTGTTTGATGTACTATACATACCATGGTCTGAATGTTTTACTTTTATAACAGCAGAACCATTTGTTAATGTAATAGGATTTGTTCCTAATTTTTGTCCATAAACTGTTGTACTACCATCTTCTGCAGTTACACTATCACCGATATTATCGTTTGTTAAAGTAACTGTACCTGAACCAGATGTGAAGTTACATTTTCTCATAGTGAACTTCAAGTCTTCTGATTGAACTCCTGTCCATGTAGTATTATTTTGTGATTTAAATAATACACCTAGATGTGGTTGTGTTGAAATAATTCTATTAGAACCTGATACATCAGTTTCACCTAAACCAGCAATCCATACTTTATAATTTAAACTGTTAGTCATAACAACTAAACAATATTCTATTCCTTGTTTTAGATATATTGGTGAATCAAAAGTAAATGTTGTTGCAGTTGCTCCTGTTGTGGCATCTACATTTACATCAGCTGGATTTAATACTTTTCTTCCAAAAGGAATTAGTGTAGGGCCAGGGCATCCATTTATTACTTCTCTTAATTCAACCCATACAGGAAGTGTTGTATCTTTTTCAGAAAAGAATAAATCTACATTACTTACAAAACATCCACCTTCTTCTGATACTAAGAATGTTTGTGCTAATGGGTCTATAAATCTTTGACTGATTATTGGACCAACTACAGTATTACTTGTTGTACTTGTAGTTTGTTCAACAGTTTCTTGAACCAGTGTACCGTTTCTTGTAGATTCGATTGTTTGTTGTGTAGTTTCTACTATACCTTTAGCAATATAATTAACTTGTCCTAGTGTTGAAGGTACAGGAAGTTTAACATTTGTTGAACTTGATGTTAATCTAAAATCTACATCACCTGACGCAAACTTAGGTACATTTTCTTGACCTGCAAATCTATATTCTGGTATTCTAAATGTAAACTCAACTTTTCCAGCAACATCAGATACTAATGCACTACCTTCTGAAACTGTTGAATCTGATGAGTAACTTGTAGATGATGGTGTTATATATGTACTAACAGCAGTACCATCAAAGAATGCGTATAATCTTGTGTTAGGTCTAAAACATTCACCAACACCAGTAAGTGTTCTTGGTCTAACCCAAGGTACTGTTGCTCTAGATATTACTCTATTACTAACTACTTCTTGTTCTACACTTTCTACGACTGATGTTAAAAGACCTGTTCTTCTTAAATCTGTTCTTGTAGTTTGAACTTGTCTGGTTGTCTCCCATAAACCTTCTCTTGTTGTTTGTATACCTGTAGTAACTCCACTCCATTGAGTTTCCCAAGCATTCCAAACTGTTCCTAATTGATTAGCATTAGCAGCAGTAACTGAATCAAAGTTTCCACCAACATTTACAATAAGTGCTGGAGCAACTTCTGTTTCAAACCATTCATCTCCACTAGCTTTATTTGTATATGGTAGTGTTAATAGGTCACCAGTCTTTTGATAACCAGCTGTTGTTCTTAAAGCATCAGTAGTTGCCTTCTCTATTAATTTTGCTGCCTTCATTACACATTTTGGTCTCATCTCATTTTCAATCATATCAATAGAAGCTTTGTAATCCTTATGTAATACATCACCAACTCTATGTCCAGCAAAGTTATCTACAATAAACCCAGACTTAAATCTGTTTAATCCATTTATATCTACAACCTCAAAAGATTCAGCATCTCTTTCTAATAAGTTTAATGCTGTATAAAATTCTATATTTTCTATTCTTGTTTGTAACTCACCTATATCTCTCATAGTATATCGTTGAGTTTTTTGTCTTACTATTGTTACATCATCTGGTGTAAATGTATATGCAGGAATATCTAATACTGCAAGTTTCATTGCACCATCTAGTGTTGTTGGTTCAACAGGAACTTCAGCAGAAATACCATCTACAATTTTAAAGTCACCATCAGTACCCATATACAATACAGCTTTCTTACCTAAGTAATGTTCGAAATCACAAGTTAATGCGTTATTTACTTTTGGTGTGTCTATTACAACAGCACCTGTACCATCAAATTGTCTATTCTTGAAATCGAATGAACTTGCAGTAGCAGTAATTGTATCTGTTGCAGATAGTGTATCTGTTGCACCAGTTATATTTTCAGCTGTTGGTCTATAGTCTAGACAATCTCTTAGATGAAATAAACCTGATGGTTCTGGGTCATCTGGGTCAATTTTTGTAGCACTGTATGTTGGAATATCATCATACTCCATTTGTCCACCAACAGCACTATAAGAATCTACACTAAAGAAATCCCCAGCTCCATGTGAGAAGTAATCGAATACTACAAGTAGTCTACCTAATGGTTTTGCAACATTTGGTTTTCTAACTATTCTTCCAATATCATAGAAGTTATCTCTCTGTCCTGTATCTAGTGTAAAGTTAGATGTAATTACTTTATCCCCAGCAGTAACTGTTGATACTGTTGAAGTTGCAGCAGAAGATTCACGTGTGATAGTATCAGAGGTTGTAAAGTCTGTTGCTCCATTTCCAGCTGTTAAAACATATTGCATTGGACTTGTTGTTGTAATAATTCTTGCTTCCGCACCAGAAGATGAACCTGTAATCTTTTCACCTCTAGTAAATGTTCCTGTAACTGTTCCTAGTGTTAGTGTTGGAGCAGATGCATCTGCACTTGTATCTTCTGAATCAAATACAGCTTGTAGTCTGAATACATCTGAACGACCTAAAGATATTTCTTTGTCAGTTGCTCTACATCCATATGCACCATCTGCATCACTAGCAACTACTTTAACTTTTTTTGATAAATTCGTTGTTTTAAGTTTTGACGCAACACTTGTTTTAGTAATTGTTGCGATAAGTTTTACTTTAGCACTTGCACCTAGAATGGTACTATCTGTAATTGTAATACTTGCTGTACCTGTACCAGATATCTTACCAGAGATGGGAACTAACTCACCCTGTACTCCACTACCATCACCAGCAGTTAATATAGACATCACATAATCAGCTTCTGCGAATGCTGCAAATGTTTCGTTACTTCCTGCACTAAATGTACATACACCTGCAGATGTTGATGTTGCAACAAACTGTCTTCTAACTGTATATGATGTATCACTTGCGTTGTTGTTTGAATCTGTTAATAATGTTTTAACAACCTTTTTAGGAAGTTTATATATTGCAATATTTTTTTCTGGTAATACTAATACAGCTTCCTTAATAGGTTCAAGTCCTAATTCTGTTGTACCATCTTGTTCTAATAATATATTATCATTTGCGTTAGCAAGACTAGCGTCTGTTGCATTTAATTGTATTAAACTTGTTGTACCATCTGTTCTAGATGTTAATTCTATATCTGCTGTAAAGTCTTGTCCTGCGTCATCATCATCTTGAAACATTTGTCTTGTTTGTGAAAATGAAAATGTTTCTATACTAGAAACTGTTAAATCTGCATTAGATGAGTTTTCTATAAGTGCACTTGTTTCTGCTGAATCAGATGCAATAATTTTTTCACCTGATTGAAATGTACCAACAACATTTGTTAAACGAACTTGGTTTGCTGTTCCTGTTGATGAATCACCATCATCTGTTGTGTCATAGACTAGTCCTGTTGCACCAGATGTATTACCTTTTAATTGTACACCACTTGAATGTGTTGCTGTTAATAATGGACTTGGTGTTCCACTTAAAGTTAGTTTAGTAAATGTTCTTAAATCAAATAAGTATGCTTTGTAAACTGCAGATGTTGTACCAGATACACCACTATCATATTCTAATGCTCTACAACGACATACACCGACAGGTTCTAATGTTGATACTGTACCTCTTGTAACTGTTTGACCAGATAATAATTTAATTTCTTTATAAGGTGTTGTCTCACCACTAACAGTACCAATGTCTGGTGTTCCATATAGATTAGTAATCTTAACAAAGTTACCTAATTCTAAGTTTGTAACTCCAGCATTAATTGAAGCTGTTGTTCTTGCTTTATCTAAATCTTTAAATGTTGTTCCTAGTTTTTCGTACTCATATCCTTTAACATAAGCTTTACCAGCAGAACATGCAATTGCAAGTTTACTATTTGATGCTGTATTACCATCATCAGTAGTTGCACCGTCTGAAAAGACACCTGTATATTTTCTTCCTTTAACTGTATTTGTAACACTCTCTTTTGAAGTAAAAAGAAATGGTCTAATTGTATAGTCACCTGATTCATCATGTGTTCTTTTTGCAAGTACATCACCTAGTACAGAATATTCTGTTGGTCTTGCTTTAGATACAAGAGTACCACCATCTATTCTCATCATTTCGATAAACTTAGTATCTGATGTAGATGTTGTTTCTAGTTTAGCAAGTGTTAATGTAATCTTTAATCTGTGTGCACCCTTTGCAGCATAGTTAGATGAACCTCTAGAGTTATCTGTTAATTGTGAATCTGTTTCTGGTGTTATTAATTCTTCTGTTACTGTTAATCCTACACGAGCAGTTTCTGTTGTTGAAGATGCACTTAATAATAATGTTTGTTCACTTACTTGTACAAATTGACCTCTAGTATAAATGATACCTTGTTTTATAGTTACTGCAGAACCTGTTTGAGCTGCACTCGTTGAATAAGCTGTTGCAGATGCTACACCAGTTGCATATCCTGTAGTATGTGTTATCGCTTTATCTGCAGATATATTTTCACTATCAGAGAATGCTGTTGTCGCATTATCTGAACCTGTTTTATAATATCTAATATAAAGAATAGGTTGTGTTGTAGATGTTGCGGCTTTATAACCTGTTACATATGCCTTAACACCAGATGTTGCTCCTGTAATTGTTACAGGATTTGTTGAATCATAAAACTGACTAGGGTCAATAGTTTCACTTGCAAATGTTGAAGCAAGTTGTAATGTAGTAAATGTATTTGAATAAGATAACTGACCAGGTATTACAATACTACCTTCTTTAAACATATGACTACCATGTCTTTCTATTTGTTGTTGTAGAATAGATTGTAGTTGGGTTAACTCTCTTGCTTGAATAGCAAACCCTGGTCTAAAGAGTACCCTATGGAAATTATCTGCTTCATCATAATCATCATAATATGGTGAAACATTTAAATCAGTTATTTGCGCCATATTTTAAAACTCAATTATTAGTTTAATATCTTCTGTTTGGTCAGAATCCCTTTGTATTGGTTTTCTATTTTCTAAGTATATTATACTACCACTATCTGCCGCTAACTCAGGTGTTGTATAACCTGATGATGTTGTAATCGTATTATTGTTAGCAAGAGTTATTGTTTCAGAATCAGTTGATGGTGTTAATGTTGCAGATGATGTTGCGCCTGTAATTAAATTAGCGCCAGTAAATGCACTACTATCACCTGTTGTACTGTTTGTACCATAGTCACCAAATCTTTCTTGTTGGAAATATAATAAAGTTCTTGTAGAATCCCATTCCACTACTTTACCCACAGCACCTGTTGATGCTTGTGTAATTTTTTCATCCACTTCGAATGTACCACTAGATGCTGAACCTTTAACTACAAAAGTTTGTCTTCTAGTTGAAGCCGTAGCAACTGTTGATGTTCCATAGTTCGTTGGGTCAACAACGATACCTACTTGTCTGAAATCATTTGAAGTTGATATGTCATCATTCTCAGCTTGTGTTAATGTTGTAGCAGTCATTACATAATGACCACCTAATTCTTTTATCGCACTTTTACCATGACCATTCTTAGGTGAGATAACTACTTCAACAGCTCCACCCGAACCACCCATGGCAGATGCACTTGATAATCCTGTATCAGAGAATGTATAACCTGAACCAAGATTTACAGTTCCATATGTATATGCAGCTCCACCTGAATGTATAGTTGTATCTGTACCAGCAGTTAATCCGAAGTCTTGTATTGCTCCACCTGATACAGTTATTCTAACTATTGCACCAGATGATGTTCCAGCACTTGTACCGTCACCATATACAGCTGCATAGTATGTTCCATTTGTATAACCACTTCCTGCAGTTATTTTTAATGATTCAATTTTACCATCTGTAGCTGCATCTGCAACTGTTGAATCATCAGATACGGGAATAAAGTCACTTGTTAAATATTTTGCAGCTTCAGATGTTGTAACTGTGTACATGTATTTTAATACATATCCACCTAATGCATGTGGGGATGTTGATGTTGATGTTGGTTCAGCACCAGAGTATGCTGTACCACCATTATTATCTAATACTTTATAAACTCTATAATCAGATGTCATAAAATAAAATGTTGAATCATATAGATTTGATGCACCTGATGTTGTTGTGTTTGATGAACTAATATCATCATCATACATATCGTAAGTATCACCATTTGCCCAATTTCTTCTTGGTATTGCATATGTGATATCTGATGATGTGATATTCTTAGCCGCTAGCATGGAATCCCATGCGTAAAATTCTGTGTCACCAGGGCCATCTGCAGGTGTTGGTGGTGAAGAATCACTACCCCCTGTGGTACCTGATGTGTATGCTGTTGCTTTTCCTACGAACAAATAGTATGTTGAAGCAGATGCTTCACTAAAACTTTCATAAAATTGTTCGGCGTTGTGTTGTCTAAATTTCTCTGTGATGATTGCTGCCATTTTATTTTATTCCCATTCTTTTATTTATTTATACAAGTTAATCATAACATTCTTAAAATGTTATACCCGTTGCTCCTTCTAAAGATATATTTTCCCCTGCGTTTGTGGATGAACCACTTGAACTATTTAAGACAAGAAATCCATGTGTACTATCGGTTGAATCTTCAAGAGCTACATCACCAGTTTCACGAACAGTTATTTCTGCAGGCATTACTATTGGTGTATATCCATATTTAGACTTATATGCAGTTGTATTCCTAGAACTAAGTCTAAAATTTTCAGAAGGTATCTGACCTTCGGCAGGGTTAACTTTATAAGATTCTAAAGCGAGATTCGTTGTGTCTGTTATTTCAGTTTCAAATGTAAGATAATGTCCAGCGTCTTGGTCATAAGAAGGTATTGTAGCTCCTCCTATATCTGTTGATACTGTATTACCACTTCCATTCATTATAATATTACCATCACCATATTCTAATTTAATTCTATCATTTCTATATGTGTTAAAAATATCTTCTAATTGTACTTCACCAGATTCAAATGGATTATCAATTAATAATCTATCTGCTTGAGAAGTTGCACTATTATCTTCTGATATTAAATGTCCTGTTTCTTCTAATATGAATGTTGCATATTTTGAACTCGTTGATACTGTTCTTACTTCTCTTTCTAATCTAATTGCTGTAACAAATCCTATATCACCAGTTTCATCTTCCATGACTAATCTAAATCCAGCATCTGTACTTGATGTATCAGTACCATTCAATACTATAAAACCTTCATCTTGTGTTGTAACAGTTGTCTCTAGTGTATTCTGTAATAACTTAAATCCAGCATCTGTTTGAGATGAATCCGTACCATCTAATAATAACTCACCTTCATTTTCCATAACGATTGAATCTGGTTCAGTATTTTTATCTATATTATCTGTATCATTAGAGAATGTAATTTCATCTGGTCTTAATATATGGTCGAATGGTATATCACCAAACTCATCAAAAGTAAGTGTTGTATCATTGTCATCATCACTAAACAATATTCTATCATTTTCATTTTGTATTAAACCAACAGGTACTGCTATTCTATCATTCTCTGCGAGTAGTCTACCTGTACCTGGTCTTGAATCTTCTAGTAATATTCTTTCTGTTTCGTTTATTATTATTTCTGTATCTTCTTCTTGAAGTAATTTGAAACCATCTTCTGTAATAACATTATCCCCCGCATTACTACTAGATGAATCTGTTCCATTCAATATAATATTACTCTGACCAACTGTACCTTCAAATTCAAAGAATACAATATCATCAAATGGTTTAGTACCATCTAATACTATATGTTCATTTAGATTACCTAAACCACTTTCCATTACTAAACTACATTCTTCTCTAAATGGATATTTAGCTAAGTGTATTAATACATTATCTTTAAATTTTGATGTTGGATGATTACCAATCTTAACTGTTCTTTCATGTATTGTAACTCTCTGACTTTCACCACCAACACCTTTTGCTGCTTCAGAAGTAATAGCACCAGAACCAGTATCACCTGTACCTGTTTCATATAATATATTATCTGCAGCATTAGATGAATCACCATCTGTTCCGTCTAATATAATTCTTTCATCAAATTGGTCTATACCAACAGCAGTCTTATGACTTATCTTAACATGCTCATCAAATATTGTTTCGAATGTTGAAGCAAGTTCAGGTGAGAATGTATCTTCATCACCAGTGTAACCAGCCACACCTGCAGCAGTTGCTGTAATTCTAGCAGATATTTGTGATGCAATATTTACTTTACCAAATGGCATGAATCCTGTTGGATGTACTGCCTTCTTCAATTCATTTAAGTAAGTTGTTAATGAATCACCAATTCTAACTTCGTAAGAATAATCTTGATAGAAATATGAATCTTGTAATCTGTTTAAGTCTTCACCTACTAGACTTTCGATACCACTATAGACACCAATATTAGTTTTTTGTGGAGCAACAGTTAATGTTCCTGTTGATATATCCGCCGATACGATAGTAGCTGTTGCTCCACCTGAATCTGTAATTGTTACATTGTCATTTGAAAAATCTATTGGGTCTTGATTTATAATATCATCTGCAGCATCTGTTGAATCACTATCAGTTCCGTTTAAAGTAATATTATCGAATGATACATCTGTTTCATCTAATAGTTTATCTGCAGCATTAGTCGAATCACTATCAGTTCCGTTTAATATTATTACATCACCTAAATCTTGTGTACTTATTCTATCATTCTCATCACCAGTATTTCCTTTTTCCATTACAACATAATTTGTTCCACCTGATTCACGATATCTGTTAATGACTAATGGGTCACCTTCATTATGTGGTACTCCACCATCTGTGTGTTGATGTTCTATTATAAATCTTCCACCAGATACACTACCACCATCTGTTGCACTTCCTAGTGTTTGACCACTCTCTTGTACTAATTGGTCTGTAGCACTTGCTCTTGATGTACCAGATTCTAATAGTATACCATCATCACCTGTCTTATCATCAGCATTAATTACTATTCTATCATTCTCACCATTAACAATAGTTGGTCGTGTAAATGTAAGTATAGAGTTACCCATACCTGTATGATTCTTACAATAATATCTTAACTGTGGTGCTCCTGCTGCTACTTGTATTTCGATATAAGAGCCAGCAGTTCCTATTGGTATTGTTGATGCAGATGATTCAGTAACACCTGTTGTATATACACTACCCCCTGTAGTTGCTCCTGCAACATCTACTGACTTAAATGCTAATTGATGATTCTCATCAGTATCTAAATTATATAATGAACTGTCTGATAAATCAAATCTATAAGTGTTACCTGTTGCAAAAGAAATTCTAGGATTCTCTACTCCATTTATATAAAATGCATTTGTTGTTGAATCAGCTGATTTTGCTTTTACAGTAACTACAAATATTTCTTTTGTATTTGTTGGTGATGTTGTTCCTGTCGCGTTAGTTAAGAAATTTTCACCATCATCAAAATCTAATACATCTTCTAAAAGAATACCATGTGGTTCTTGTTCACTATTACCAATCTCTAATTGTATACCTTCATTTACTGCACTATCTGGTTCACCTTTTGTTCTTACAACATTCTCAAATGTTGTACTTAAAACTTGTGTACTTGAATTCCAACCTTGTACTGTTCCTGTATGTGTTGTTAAAGTATTACCAGCAGTAAATGTACCTGTAATATCTTTTAATACAAAATGAGCTTGGAATGTTGCGTCTGGTGGATTACTTGATGATAAAGCAAAACCACCATCTTTAATTTCTATACCATTTGCTCTACCAATATCAGTTGTATTAGCAATAAGTTTTCCGTCTGTACCAGATGTACTTGTAATTGTCAATGTAGGTAATTTAGAATATCCATTACCACCATCTGTAACTTGTACTTTTCTAAGTGATGTAGCTTCTGCTAATGTTCCAAATGTACCACTCTCTAATACAAATAAATCATTGTTAGTATATTCATCTTCTATTTCTTGTGTTGAATCTGTTATTATATTATGTCCAGCATTTACACTACCTGTTGCTGTCATATTTAATAAAAGTTTATTTACTACACTACCCTTTACTCTATATGGAATACCTGTTGTTGGTGCTGTTGTAAATGTTAATGTTGTACCACTCACACTCCATATTGTATCCCCAGCTGGGTCTGTTGCATTTAATTCTACACCGTCTTTAAAAACTCTGATACTATCAGTATTTGCATTTAAAGTTGATAGAGTAAATGCTTTAGTGGAAGAATCTGGTGTGATATCTTCTTGTAATAAATTACCATCTTCTAAAGCAATTTCAAAATCTATTAAAGATGTTTTAGTACCATCTTCTAATCTAATTGTGTCGGTTGTAATATCTGAATCATCAAGAGTACCTGTCTCTTGAAGTATACCACCACCAACCATACTAACTTCACCTGTTGCAACTGATATATCTGTATCATTTGAATCTGCAGTAAATGTAATTGAATCACCTACTTCATATAGACTACCTACATCTTCTACAATGATTTCATCTATTGAACCAGTTTTAATATCTTCTACAACAACCTCTGATACTTCACTTCCAAGACTTTCTATGGTAAGTGTATCAGATACACTATTCAGTATTCCGTCATTCGTAACTGTACTTGTAGAGATTTGTGATTTTACTGTAAATGAAACTTCTACATCTCTTGTTGTTGATATAGCTTTAATTGTTTCACCATCAGTAAATGTACCTATAACATTTTGTAATTCTAATTCTGTAACAGCATAAGTACCTTGAGTAAATGTGGATGATGATACTACAACGGCTGTTGCGTCAGATGATTGACCTGTAATCTTTTGATTGATTACTTCATCACCAGTTACATTCGCTGCAGCAGTAACTCTTAAAGTAGTCTTCTTATTCCATTCACCATTAGATGCTCTCATCATATATTGATTTGGATAATTTATCTCAGGTTCTTCACCTAAGAAAGCTTTAAAGAATAATTTGTGACCTTCTGATGTACCCTTTGCCCCATATAAGTCTTTGATATTTTTCAATAAATTCCTTTTAGAAACCCCTGTTGCTAAACTCTCTGGTATAGCATTCATGAATTGGTCTCTCATTTGGTCTAAGAAATCGTAGATAGTATTATCTACATTAGCATATTCTAGAAGTTGTTAAATGTTTTGTATTGGATTAGCACGATACTCTGTGATAGTACCTTCTGCACCTGATGTACCTCCTGTAAAGGTTTCACCTGTAATAAATTTTTGTTGAGAAGATATATAGATGTATTTTTTTCTAGAATCTTCTACTAAAACTGTTGCAGTTGCTTTAGATGTTGAACCTGTAATTGTTTCACCATTTACAAAGTAACCTGTAGAACCTGTTTCTTTTTCTGTAACAATTCTTTCACCATCTTCTAGTAAAATAAATTCTAAAGTATTTGTTTGTTGTCTTATATACTCAACAACACCTGTGTAAGTTATTCTACCTGCTTCTAGATATTGATAATAATCTTTTAAAAAATTTACAAAGACAGGATGGTCTGCTTGAACAAAATCAGGTACTTGACCTTGAATTAAAGGACTAACTTTATTTAATAGTTTTGAATTGTTTTTTGCCATTCATCTAATACGCCGAAGTTGTTGGTGTAGATGAAGTTGTTGAAACTGATGTGGTTGTTGTTGTTCCTGTTGATGTTACTGTATAACCTTTACCAGTTGTAGCTTGTGCATCTACTGTTCCTGTAATTGTACTATTAACTGTATCTATTTCTAATATCTGATTTCTTACAGGTACTATATCATTTGATTTAGGTAATACTGTTACACGAATTTTAGTTGATGACGCACCATCTACATTTGATACTGCGGTTATGTTAAGTGAGTTTGTACTAATTTTACCATTTGTATAATTTACTGTACCAGCAGCGGAATCTTTATATGTTCTAACTCCTGTTGCAGCTAAAGAATAAATTCTTAGATTACCAGAACCATCATCATCAAAAAAGTATTCGTTGTCTGTATCATTATCTAAATAAAATCCTGTTGATGCTACGACACCTCCACTAGATTTATTATGACCATCATGTGGATTATAGAAAGCATTATTATAATTAATGTCATAAGAAGATGTACCACTAACTGGTGTAAAGAATTTACCCATAGTAACTGTGGTTGTATTATTTAATATCGCTGTATCAGTTTCATCAATTAATCTTAATATTTTAGAATGTCTAAAGACATTATTAAATTCTGTTAAATCTGATGTATTATAATTTTCTATAGTTGTATTTACTAAAGTTGCTAATTCAGATTTATTATAAGTTGTTGCTGTTGAATCATATTGAAATGTTGTATTTAATATTAGATAAGTTATCTCTGGGTCTACGATAACAGGTGTAACAGAAGCAACTTTATATGGAGCAAATGCTGATACTAAGTTACTCTTTTGTACTGTTGTTAAATCTTCACCTGTTGTAGATTTAATTGAGATAAACACTTTACCATATTCTGGGTTAGATGATACTCCTGTACTTGTATCGTAACTACCATCTTCACCACCCCATACAGAAACTGCTTGAGTATTTGCAAATAATTTTTTAGTATAAGTTTTATAATCATCTACTGTTACACACCTTCCTTGTGAAGCATAATCTAATGGTGCATTTAATTTTATTGATTGTATAGTTTCTGAT
>LUMJ01000319.1_pt1 | contig 14265 bp, 9 predicted proteins | sample 729631 | NCBI WGS metagenome assembly LUMJ01 (sample SAMN03860266, study PRJNA289734) | marine metagenome | biome: seawater column; feature: ocean; material: water; isolation source: Red Sea water column Station 22 - depth 500m | place: Saudi Arabia: Red Sea | collected 2011-10-15 | depth 500 m | reverse complement strand
AAAGGTGAAATTGTGGCTAACAAGACCATTGATACAATCTGCGATGGACTTCGGGCCCAAATCGGCACCATCACATTTCCCATCATTCAAGAGCATGTGGATGGTATTATTACCGTGTCTGAATCAGAAATCATAGAAGCTATGAAAATGGTATGGGAACGGATGAAGATTATCGCCGAGCCATCATCTGTAATTACACTCGGTGCATTGCTGAGCCATAAGGAATTGTTTCAAAATAAGAAAGTTGGAATGTTACTTTCCGGGGGTAATGTGGACTTAAATCAATTGCCATGGTAAAATAATTATGAAATACACTTTGAAGATCTTACTTACTTTTTCATTTAATCTTTCTGCACAAACACAGGTGGTTATGGAAGAGGTCATGAATATGAAAGCACCCTATGTGGGGGAATTCACAACAACAACAACGAAATATGCTGCAAAAGATTTTTTTCGAGAGGAATCCTCTATTGAGATTGATCGTTTCCTGATACGGGTGGCCATGGGCGGAAATAAGGTCGTTGGGACCATCCTGAACGGGAAAACCGAAACAAGGATAGTTTATAATTCAGATGATGAAGAATTTGCATCTGAATCTTTTGATACAATCCGTTCTAATGAAGGTAGACCTAAACTAAATGCCATGAATAGAATGATGAATATGGGCGGTGGTTCCAGGAGCAGAGAGGATGATGAAGATGATGAATAAGATGAAGGGGCTTCCAACACAGACAGTCAAAGATCTAATAATGAATACTCTCGAACTATATCAGAGTCTCTGGAAAATATTTCTGGGTTTAATGCACGAAAAGTATCAACTCGGTTCAAAAGAGGGGATGAAGGTATGATGGTAATCGAGGAATGGTTCACAGAAGACACAACACTATTCCAATATTTTACGGATGTTGAGTCAAGTCTAGTTGATTCTTATGGAGGCGTAAGGAGGAATAATCCCCGTAGTTTTTCAGAATCTATGTTATCCCAATCGGAGCAGGAATTTGAGTCTGTTCCTGGCCGAATGGTGAAATACACCATGGAGATGAAGGATGAAGATAACGGATTTAGCATGGCTTGGGAATTGAAATCAATCAAAGAAATGTCTTTTGACCAATCAAATTTTGAAGTATTTAATAAATATAAAAAGGTAGATGAACTAGATTAATAATTAATTCATTCTTTTTATCCACTCTCTAACGAGTTCAATTCCTTCTTTATGAATAAGTTTTCGTCCTAATTCTGGCATCATAACGCCAGGGTCGGTGGATTCCATACGATAGATCATGATGGATGCATCCGGCTTTCCCGGGACGAGGGTATGGAGGCGATCGCCTGAACCACGCCCAGCAGCCACAGGCGGTTTCAATACACCTAATCTCGTAGGGTCTGTTTCTTCTATATTCAGAAATAATCCTGATGTTTCTCCAGGCGCGCCTTTCATGTGGCAGTGGGCACAGTTAATATCAATCCATGCACGTGCCCGTTCTTCAAGGGTACCATCATTTGGGTTTGTATAATCGGGTGTATGGGGTAGAGATGCAAAATTCGGTAACCCATTAATCATGTCTAATGCGGACCATTTTTTCAATTGATTCATCTTTCCATCCGGATATTCAAATTCATGATTGAGTAACCGCACTTTAGGCCCAATGGGAATCATGCGATTATCATTCACATGACACCCCTTGCATTGATTAAAGTTGGGTACACTGTAATTGAAGGTGGTACGGCCACCATCATTATCTATAAAAGTGGCTTCCATTCGTTCACCGGCGATTTCCAATACTGCTTCAGTTTGAGTTTCATCCCAAACATAAGGAAATCCAAGCCACCCCTCCGGTGTGTGGATTAATAAACGTGTTTCCATTAATCTGATATCTTTTGAAGGTTTCCGGAAGTCTGCAGGATAGAAAAATGTTTTAATGAGAATTGACCCTTCAGGGAAATCAAAAGTACCGTCTTGCTTATAATTGAGTTGCTGTCCTTTCGGTAAAACAATAAATCGGGACTTCAGTGCATAATCCGAAAATAATTGGGCGGAAACATCATATGGCACAACGCCATCCCGAGGATTATGATCTGCCATATTTCCAATAAAAAACCCATAATCTGATAGTTTTGGTTTGGCATATTTCAGGGGATTTTCCCCGAACAAAAATGAAAATAGAAGTAAAGCGGAAATCGCGTTACTTAATAAGGAACCCATCAATCGGGGAGGGATGTGGCCAAATGGGGTGTGGGGCAGCGATGGTTTGTCGCATCCTCTGAAAAATTGGATATGAATGGAGAATACCATTTTTCAAAATTGTGTTCAATATCCAAATTAGTGAAATCGGCCTGGCTGTTATTTTGAATACACAATCCCGACACGACATCAGGATCCTGCATACCGTCATAAATGATATCCGGCGTATTCCGTCCGTACTTGATGGCCAAAAGTTGTCCAATTTCAAAATCCAAAGTGGGGAGGCCAGCTGGCCGTTCATAGAAATTGTTATAGATATGAATATCGGAAGTGAAGGGATTGTAAAGGCTGTCTGTCATGGCTTCTTCTGTAATGAAATAGCTTACAATGCCCGTCCCCACACTTTTATTATTTCGGATAATATTTTCATAGATATGTACATTATGAGCGGCGAGAATCATGACGCCTGTTCCGGGGAGGACCTTACCCACGATATTTCCTGGCGGTGCAAAATTATCTAAATTATTATTTTCTACAAGATTGCGAAATATATGAACATTGTCGCCCTTTTTCTGGACGAGGTCCGGCAGGTCAAACACGAGGATGCCACCAGTGTTGTTGTAGGTATGGTTATCATAAACTTCCGCATTTATCGAATTTTCAATTTCAATCCCTGCCACATTATGGTAGGCTTTTGAATTGCGGACCACAATGTTTTTTGATTGTCCTACATAGATGCCTGCATCAGAAGCGCCAATTGCTACTGAAAATTCAATGAGTACATTTCTGCACTGGACAGGGTATAGTCCATATGCGCCATTATTTGGATTAGGGCCACCTGTCCATTCAACTGTGACCCCACGAAATACAATGCGGTCCACATATTGCGCTTTAATGGCATCACCTTTTGAATCTTCTACTTTAAAATCCTCAAGAATAATATTCTCTGAATTGGTGATACTGATACCTTGCGCTCCTTCATCCTGATCAACGAAGGAAAGAATTGAAAGATCAGTTCCAAAGCCCCTAATCACGAGGTTTCGTTTCCCCTCTATTGAAAGGGTGCCTTTAATGGAATGGATCCCCTCCGGTATAAAAATAGTATCTCCAGGTTCAGCCAGAATAAATTGAGTTTGGAGTTCTTTTTCAATATTATTTGAATAAAGGATTGAAAGGAAGAAGATGGCCTTAAGGGGTATTTTAAATGTACTATTCATTGATAGAAAATATAAAATATTCGATTACTCTTTAAGAAAAATTCCTTCATATATACGATCGCTGGATGCGGATTTTTTCATAAATATTCCTGCATCCGTATTTTGGTATGTGAGATAAAATGTCTCTTTATCAAATCCATCTAAAATGAGTTCTGCTTTTTGGGCACCTGTTTTTGAATAACTATAATGACTTGTATGGGGTGGAGAAGGGTTTTCATGTTGTTGCTCAAAATTATATTGACCATTCTCATTAATAGTAATGAAAAACAGGATACCCTTCTTTGATGGTCTTTCCTGCGTTTGAATAAAGAATCGATAAACGCCTAGCGGTAATGATTGGGGTGAAAGATTCTTTTTGCTCCTTTTACCAATGTCGAATACATAATTCAATGCCTCCTCAAATGAATTAGGGCCCTTTTGTTTATGGCTTATAATTTCAAAACGCCCGGAACTGTATGGTGGTGTATTCCATTTATAATAACCAAAATTTAAATTATGGAAATTAATGGTAATCCTTCTCAAATCACTGTATTCAATTTTTGCATTTATACCATCTATTTTTTCATATTTGTATGGTCCACTACCTATCCTTTCTCCCATACTATTTCGCACCTCATACAGGCCATCCTCGTAATATTCAAATATGGTACCATTTTCAACTTCAACCAATAAATTTGCAATGGAATCAGGAGCGAAATCATCCATTGGTTTATGGGTTTTAGTACTGGTGCACCCAGAACCTATTTGAAAAAATAAAAAAAGGTAGAAAAGATAGGCGAATGGTTTAATTAGTTGATGATTCATGAATAAATTCTATACGGATACTAATTATTCTCATGGATCAAATCAATAAAAATAGGATTCAGCAAGTCCCGACCAAGCCAGGGGTGTACTTCTTCAAGGATGGCAACGGGGAAATAATTTATATTGGGAAGGCGAAAAATTTGCGGAATAGGGTTCGTTCTTATTTTCAACAAAGTAAACATCAATCTGCAAAAAATATATCTATGATTAAACGGATTGCGGATGTGGAATGGATTGTAGTGGGATCTGAAGTGGAAGCACTTCTCACAGAAGCGAATCTCATTAAACAGCATCAACCTCACTATAATGTAAATTTAAAGGATGATAAATCTTTTCCCTATATCCGTATAACAAAAGAGCCATACCCGAGAGTCTTTATAACTCGAACAATTGTAAAGGATGGATCAAAATATTTTGGCCCTTATACAGATGTGCGTCACTTGCGTCGTTCTCTTAAAGCGGTTTATAAAATATTTCCAGTTCGCAGTTGCGACTACTTCATTGATGATGCATCTATTACAGCAAAAAAAGTGAGCGTTTGTTTGGATTATCACATAAAGAAATGCCAGGGACCTTGTGAGGGGATGGTTTCAGAGTCAGACTACAATGAAATGATTAAACAGGTAATACAGTTTTTGCAAGGGCGAACGAAGGAAACGGAAATCTATATTCAAGGGCAAATGGAAAAATCTTCGAAAAATATGCGATTTGAGGATGCGGGGATGTATCGGGATCAACTCCAGGCCATCAGTCGATTCAAAGATCGCCAGCGAAAAGTGACATCAGATTTAGAAGATCGAGATGTATTTGCTTTGGCGAAAGAAGAAGATTACGGTGTGGCCGTCATTGTCCGTATTCGGAATGGCCGAATCACCAGCAGAGAAAAATTGTCCTTAAGAAATTTGGATGAATCGGATGAAGTGATGCTGGAAACCATTATTACACGGTTTTATCTGGAATCAGATTTTATTCCGAAGGAAATATCCCTGCCCAATGAACCTGCGAACAAGACCCAACTAATCGAGTGGCTGAAAGAGAAGCGGAATGGAGCCATCTATTTTCATATACCTCAAAGAGGGGAGCGAGCCAAAGAAGTGCGATTGGCCTTTCAGAATGCAAAATTGCTTTTGGGTGAATGGATGATAAACCGAAAGAAACGGCGGGAGCTGGTGCCAAAAATGGTAAATCAGCTTAAAGAAGATTTACAAATGAAAGTCCCACCCCGACGAATTGAAGCATTTGATATATCCCATTTGGGCGGTACGAATACGGTAGCATCTATGGTGTGTTTCGTAGATGGGAAGCCAAGAAAATCGGAATATCGAAAATTCAAAGTAAAGACGGTGGAGGGAATTGACGATTTTGCATCCATGCGGGAAATTGTATTTCGGCGTTATAAAAGAGTAAAAGAAGAGGGCATAGGACTTCCTGACCTCATTTTGATTGATGGGGGCAAGGGGCAGCTCAGCATGGCTGTTTCGGCGTTAAGAGAGTTGGGTTTGGATTATGTACCAATCGTTGGTATAGCTAAACGGTTGGAAGAAGTTTTCGTGCCAGGGCAGACTGATGCTCAATCGATACCCAAGCAATCTCCTGGATTAATTTTACTCAGGCGCATTCGTGATGAAGCGCATCGTTTTGCCATCACCTTTCAAAAACAGAAAAGAAAAGATTCAGTAACCAAGTCCATTTTTCATGAAATAAAAGGAATGGGTGATAAACGTGTGAAAAAGTTACTTACTGCATATAAAGACATAAAAACGATTGGCAAATTAAAACCTGATACACTTCAAAAAGAATTAGGGATTAGAAAAGAAACTGCAATATCTATAATTGATAAAGTAAGAAAGAGTATTATTTGAAAGTTCTATATTTAAGTCTAGTTTGCCCGCACTATTGTTTTGAATAAGTTAGAATTAGATTTAGAACGTTAATAGTATTTCTTAAATGAATGGTGTTTTGATTATTAAAAAGAAAAATAAATGAAACAAAGATTTATTAGCGTTATCATAATTATTGTTTTTGCTCCTTGTTTTTTAGAGGCTCAACTCTCCTACTCTGGCTCATTAAATAGTCGTTACGCGGATAGTGATAACGATCTTGGCTTTAATGAGCATCTGTTTGATGTTAATATTGATTATAGTCGTTCTGATCGATCCGTTCAAGTATGGACACAATTTGAATTTAGTGATCCACCTGAATTAGGACGTTCTCTAAAAGAATTACGGAAATTACGGTTTGAATATTCATTTGGGAAAATAACTGCCAAAGTTGGGGATATTTATGAGTTTTGGGGTATGGGAATGGCACTCAACCAAACCGATGATCAAGCAATAGACCTGGATACGGGAGTTAGAGGATTATCGTTCGTATACGAAAATGATTTTCTAAAGTGGACATTATTAAAAGGAAAAACTCATACATGGAAAAGTACAAATTTTGTTGATGACTATGATGAAAGAGTGCCAAACTTTGATACCGAACATGATCTATTAGGCTCTAATCTTGAGTATAATTTTGAAAGTGGGATGGTTGGAATTAATTTGATCCAAACCAATGAGAAACATGACTCATTTGATCGTTTTGGCACTGTAAGTGAAAAGGAAATAAAGCATACTATGCTTGGAGCATATGCCTCATTTTATTTTAGTCGCGCCTCTTTATTCATTGAATTATTAAATAAATCTAGTGAGGAGACCACTACAAAATATAAGGAAGATGGATCTGGATTTTATTCAAACCTATTGGTGCCATTGGGTGACTGGTCATTATTGGTAGAGTATAAAAACTATAATTTTTTGAAATTATCTCCTTTAGAAAAAGATAATTTTGTTAACCAGTTTGGCTATCACGCGGACTTCATTAATCCACCTCCGGGGTATTATGAACACACAACTATCTTGAATGGTCGTATTGCAAGGCAAGCGAACATTAATGATGAGGTTGGCTACCAGATAAAACTGTCTGGGCCAATTGGAATTAATCATACCGCTTCAGTTAATATAGCAAAAGCGAGCCAACATCAATCCTGGATACAAAATGATGACTATGAATGGGAAACCGAAGAAGAGATCGCTTATATGCCTAGTTCAAATACTTTTGCAATTCCTTACGATGAGTTATTCATCAATTTTGAAGGTAATTTATTTAATCACAAATTATTTTATGATATTGGGTGGGGGACTATGAATGATGTACAATATTTATTCGTAAATCAAAATCGTAGTAATGGCTATTTTCGTGTCCATGAATTTTTAAAATCTCAAGCCATACCTTTGAGTCTTACTTATGCAATAAATAATAAATATAGCTTTGAGTTTAAGTATGAATATCAAGAATTAAAGCAAGGTTCTTTACGTGAGACGAATGATGGAGATTCTTTTATGTCAGTTGTGTTTAGGCCTTGGCGATATAATAATGTTTTTAGTTTAGGAATTGCAAGCTCACCTAAATGGTCAATAACATATCTTCAAGATAATACATCGGTAGACGAAAAATCTTTTAAACCAGAACAGTGGTCCTATTGGGAAATATTATACAGAGTTAAGCAAAATATCTTAATTACCTATTTTAATGGTTCTCTAAAGGGAGGTTTGGTTTGCAGTAACGGTGTTTGTCGTTATAAACAGCCTTTTGAGGATGGACAAAAAATAACTCTAGTTTATACTTTTTAGGGAAGGTAAATAAATTACCCTTCTTTGTCCTATTCTAACTAAATTTGCATCAATATTATTGAAAGGTCATTTTATGAAGCTTGTTATTCGTTCGGTTGTATTGTCTTTATTAACATTTTCATTTTTAATTGCTGATGAGAAGAAAAAGGCTTTGGTTGAATATATGGGTTCGACACAATGTCCCTATTGTCCACAAGTAACTGTATTACTTGATAGATATCAAGATCCATCTCATGCTGACTATTTTGGTAAGGATATAGTTGATGATATGGTGGTTGTTCGTTATCATACCTATAATCCAGGTTACGGTGATCCAATGTATGCTACTATTGGTGGTAAGACTTGTGATACTGATTTTACATGCGTTCGAATTAATGGAGAGGTAAATCAGGAATGGTATAAGATTTCAGGAGTTCCCGCAGTTTTTATAGATGGGCAACAAACAAGTAATTATTTAGATGAGGTTAAAACGACACAAGCAGAAACAACACCTGTAAAAATTTCATTAGACGGAAGTAGCTTCGATGATTTAACAGTTAATATAAAAGTGACAATAACCAGCGGAACTGACCTTTCTTCTGATCCACTTTACCTATTTGTTATGGCAACCATAGACTCTGTCACTTATGCAGGTGCTAATGGCGAGACCCATCATGATCAGGTTTTCCTTGGATTTATTGGGGATACCGGGCCAGGCGGACTAGGCAAAGCAATAACATTGAAAAAAGACGAAGCAATAGAGTGGACCGATACCTGGACAATGAAGAGTGACTATCCCAACGAGGCTCATGGAAGAGATTTGGGTTTAATTAGTGATTGGAATACGACGGTTTGGGATAAAAAAAATATGAACCTGGTTGCCTTCGTTCAGAATAAAACTACCCTAGAAGTAGTACAAGCAGAGATGATAAGTAGACGTACTATGCCCACGTCCCAGGCACCGGTATTAACTGCTATATCAGATGTAACGATTGATGAAGATGGAACTACTGATGTAACGCTCAGTGCAACAGACCCGGATAATGATCCGATAACCTATTCTGCAGAATCTGATACGAATGCAGTAACAACTACAATATCTTCAACAAAATTAACTTTAACACCCAATGCCAATTGGAATGGTGTAGCTAATATTTCAGTTTACGCTTCAGATGGAGTTGCAAAGGATACAACGACATTTAAATTAACCGTAACACCTATACCTGATCCCCCTGGTGCATTTGCTTGGACGGACCCAACATCAGAATATGATAGTATTTCTGTAACAAATTCAAATGGTGGTGATAAGTTTAAAATTGCTTGGGATGAAAGTACTGACCCGGACGGTGATGTAGTTACCTATAAGCTTATAGTAACCCATCCTCCTTCTTCAGCTATAGGGATTAAAGGTGAATCTATTTCTAGTACATCGAGGGAATTTACATATGCAGAATTGATAGGGATTTGGCCCAGTAACTTTTTTACGATTAATCGCCTGAACTATAAATTCGATATTTATGCTTATAGTTCGAATGATTCTGTCCAAATTACTGGAACGCGACAATTATTGGTTAAAAAAGAGGGTAACCTAAATACTGAATCAATTGGAATTCCTAAGTCCTTTGTTTTGCATCCAAACTACCCGAACCCATTTAATCCTCAGACTCAAATAAAATTCGAAATACCCTATGCGAGTAATGTTGATCTTAGTGTTTATAATATACTTGGTGTAAAGGTTAAAACGCTTTATTCAGGTCAAAAGCCACCAGGTACTTTTGTATTTAAGTGGGATGGAAAAAATGAAAATGATGAATTGGTTAGTGGCGGTGTATATATCTATCAATTAAAGACTGAAAAAGATATTCAAATGAGAAAAATGATCCTACTCAAATAACAAATGTTAATGCTGCAAATTGTTAATTTGAAATCAGACTACGTTTTTTCTCTATGAAAATTATTTAATTTCATTTTGCCAATGAAAATTCGCTATTTATTAATCATCTTGATCCTTTTTTCCGTGGTTTACCCTCAAGTTGGGGTTTCAGGAATCAAACTAAAAAAAATGAATGGTAAAACAGTGAAGCTGAGTTCTTATCTCTCTAAGGGGCCTGTTTTAATTAATTTCTGGGCGACATGGTGTTCACCTTGTAAGAAGGAAATGATCCATTTAGATAATTTCCAGAAAAAATATTCAGATAAGGGATTATCAATACTCGCTATCAGTACAGATAGTCAAAAAAGCCTATCTAATGTTCGAAGTTATATTAGAACAAAAAAGTTCTCGTTCGATGTTATGCTTGATCCTAACCAACAAATAACAAAAAAAATGAATGCCAGTATCATGCCTACGGATATTTTAATAGGAAAAGATGGATCGATACTATGGAAGCATTATGGGTTTTTCCCTGGCGATGAAAAATTAATTGAAGCAGAAATTCGTTCTGCATTAGGCTTACTTGACTAAATACAAACATATTACACATACACTTTCAATTAGTAAATAGGAAGTAAAATGAAAAAACTAACTCCGGTATTTTTTACCTTAATCTTATTATTTATCCTAATAATTCAAAATCCCTTTAAAATTGGAAGTGTAGAGCAATCTTTTGAGCCAGCTTTACCAAATGCAAAGATGCAAGTTGGACAAATTGATGAGGAAGAAAATCCAAATGCACGCTGGGAATATGAATGGTTGCGTGTAAGAGACCCTCGAACAAATGAGATCCCAAGAAACATACGATTTGAGGAAGTTAATTTTGTTAAAAATATTCCTAACCGTAGTCAAGTTTCCATGAAGAATGTTCAAGGAGGTGCATCAAGTTTGCAAACATTAAGTTGGGACCAAAGGGGCCCCTATAATGTTGGTGGGCGTACCAGGGCTTTAGCAATTGATGTTGCAGATGAGAGTATTATAATTGCCGGTGGAGTTTCAGGTGGTATGTGGAAGTCTGTTGATGGAGGGGCAACTTGGAAGAAAACTACTAAACCAGAACAGCTTCATAGTATTACTGCTGTAGCTCAAGACACCCGTGTGGGACATACTTCCACTTGGTATTATGGAACTGGAGAATTAGTGGGGGGAACGGTTCATGGTCCAAATTTTACTGCCTATTATAAAGGCAATGGAATTTACAAATCTACAGATAATGGCGAATCCTGGACTAGCCTAACAAGTACGGCCACAAATAAACCTCAATCATTTGAGAACTCTTTTGATTATGTCAATAATGTTATAGTTAATCCTTTGAATGGATACGTCTTTGTCTCTGGTGCATATGGTCTCAGAAGAAGTATGGATGGTGGAGCAACATGGGATAAGCTTTTAGACTCTGAGGCAGTAAATGCTTATCACACAGAAATAACTATGAATTCAAAAGGAGTGCTTTACGCAGCTTTAAGTAGCCGTGGTATATTTAGATCTGCTGATAATGGAGCTACTTGGACAAATATCACACCAAGTTCATTTTCTGTTACTGGTCGTACGGTAATTGGGCATGCAGCCTCCAATGAAAACATAATGTATGTATTAAATCATACAAGTTCAACTTCACATAAAATATGGAAGTATACCTATTTATCCGGAGATGGTTCAGGTTCAAATGGAACATGGGTAGATCGTTCAACTAAAATTCCTGCTTTTGGCGGAAATGTAGGTGATTTTGATTGTCAAGGTGGATATGATTTGATTATAAAAGTAAAGCCGGATGATGAAAATTTTGTGGTCATAGGTGGTACAAATGTATATCGGTCATCCGATGGTTTTGCTACAACATCAAATACTAAGTGGATTGGTGGCTATTCAACACTTAATAATATTTCAATGTATGACAATCACCATCCTGATCAACATGGCTTTGTTTTTATGCCTTCAGATCCAAATATTGCATTATCTAGCCATGATGGAGGTATAAGTAAAACTACATCTATTACAGATGCAGCTGTTGTTTGGACTTCTTTAAGTAATGGTTATTACACGACACAATTTTTCCATGTAGCTATTGATCAATCAAAAACTAAGCCTGATATAGTAATGGGTGGAATGCAAGATAATGGAACTTGGAAATCAAACGTGAATTCCGCGACTACTCTCTGGGAAAATGTGGGAGGTGGAGATGGTGCTCATTCTGCTTTCGCATTCAATGCCCAAGTAGAGATTTTTATGTTTCAAAACGGAAGAATTATATTAATAGATTATCGAAATCCAAAAAATAATTCGTTTGGATACAGTTGGTCTGAACTCACTCCAGGAGCATCAGGTGTGTTATTTGTCAATCCGTTTGTTTTAAACCAGGCTGATGAAAAAATTCTTTTCTATGCTGGAGGTACAACAATATGGAGAAATAATAATATTGATATGAGTGATGCAAACGCTTATTACAATTCTGGTGGGTATTGGAAAAGTAATCAATGGGAGCAATTAACAAATTCTGCAGCAACCGGTACAATTAGTGCTTTGGCAACATCAACAAGTACCCCAACGAATCGTTTATATTACGGAACTAGTGCAGGAAAAGTATATAAACTAGATAACGCTAATTCTGGGAATGTAACCCCAACTGATATTACTAGTTCTTTATTTACTGCTAACGCTTACGTAAGTAATATTGCAGTAAATCCTGAGAATGGTGATGAAGTAATGGTTACTTTTTCAAATTATAGTGTAAAAAGCATCTTTCATACTAATGACGGTGGATCAACTTGGAGTGATATTAGTGGTAACTTAGAAGAGAATAGCGATGGCACTGGAAACGGTCCGTCAGTTGCATCTACACTTATTATAAAACATAAAAATACTCAAATGTATTTTGTTGGAACCTCTACGGGAGTTTATTCGACTACAAGTCTCAATGGTGCATCGACTACATGGGTTCAAGAAGCCCCAGACGCAATAGGGAATGTAATCGTGCGTGGATTGGTTGGTAGGGAAAGTGATGGTTACATTGCTGTTGCTACCCATGGTGCGGGTATTTTTACAGTTAATTTAGATCCAAATGCTAAACCAGTTATTGCAGCGGTTACTGATGTTTTAATCGATGAAGATGGATCTTCGACTGTTACGCTCAGTGGGACTGATCCTGATGGTGATGCGCTTACCTATTCTGCAGTATCTGATACGAATGCAGTAACCGTTTCAATATCTTCAACAACATTAACGTTAACACCAAAGGCCGATTGGAATGGAGTAGCGAATATCACAGCTTATACTTCGGATGGAACTGAAACGGATTCAACCACATTTAAGTTAACCGTGACACCAGTGGATGATATAGCTTCAGTACAAGATGAAACCATTGATGAGGATAATTCCACAGATGTTACTCTAACGTCCACTTTTGCAGGCACAACCACATTCACAGCGGTTTCAGATACAAACGGAGTTGCGACTACCATTAGTTCATCTAAACTTACTTTAACGCCGACTGCGAATTGGTATGGAGTAGCAAATATAAAGGCTTATGCTTCAGATGGAACTTCAACGGATTCTATATCATTTAATTTGACGGTAAATCCAGTACAGGATGCACCAACTGCATTTGAATGGGTAAGTAGTACTTTAGATACAATTAATATAAATAAAACGAATACTGCAGATATTTATGGAATGGAATGGGATAAAAGTATAGATGTGGATGGAGATATTATTCATTATCTTGTTTACGCTCAAACAGGTGTTAACCCGCCAGAACAAGTTTATGATACAACCACTACAACAGTTCAATTAACTTTTCAGGAATTGGCAGATGGTGTATTTGAAGCTTTTCCTATGTTAGCTAGAGCAACTGTTAAGTTTAGCGTAATTGCAACGGATAAGATAGATACTGTAAAAGTTACGGGAGATGATAGAGTATTATTTGTAATTCGATATGATTATCTCTCCATAGCAGGTGAGGGAGGAATACCGACCGATTTTGCCTTGCATGAGAACTATCCAAATCCCTTTAACCCTACAACCACACTACGATTTGATTTACCAGAAGTAACTGATGCAACCGTTACCATATTTAATATGCTGGGTCAAAAAATAAAGACATTCAATATGAACGATACGCCTGCGGGGTACCATTCGATCAAGTGGGATGCCACCAATGATTATGGTGACCCCGTAGGTGCTGGGGTCTATCTATACCAGCTTCGAGCAAATCAGTTTGTTAAGACACGAAAGATGGTATTATTGAAATAGTGGAGAATATTAAAAAGTAAACAAGCCCCATCGATTGGGGCTTGTTTCAGTGCTTATTTCATAAAATATATTTTAAGACAAAAAATTCTTGCTATGGACTTTTTATAGTGATAAGATTTTATGTTATGAAAAGAGAATTTCACCCGATTACATACTTCTGGTATATTTTTATTAAGGAAGCAGATGTGTCCTAGCGGGTAAAATTCATCTTTTAATAAATATAACATT
>LUMJ01000828.1_pt1 | contig 14267 bp, 12 predicted proteins | sample 729631 | NCBI WGS metagenome assembly LUMJ01 (sample SAMN03860266, study PRJNA289734) | marine metagenome | biome: seawater column; feature: ocean; material: water; isolation source: Red Sea water column Station 22 - depth 500m | place: Saudi Arabia: Red Sea | collected 2011-10-15 | depth 500 m | reverse complement strand
GCTTTAGACCCAGTTTATGCAAAAAAATTAGGTGTTAAAACTGAGGAACTTTTAATATCTCAACCAGATACAGGTGAGCAGGCCTTAGAAATAGCTGATACACTAATTAAGTCAGGATCCATTTCAGTTTTGGTAATTGATTCTGTTGCGGCACTAACACCGAGAGCCGAGCTGGAAGGAGAGATGGGAGATCATCATGTGGGTTTACAATCACGATTAATGAGTCAAGCCCTTAGGAAATTGACAAGTTCAATAGCAAAAACCAATACCATGGTTATATTCATTAACCAAATAAGAATGAAAATTGGAATTATGTTTGGAAATCCAGAAACAACATCAGGTGGAAATGCTTTAAAATTTTATTCTTCAGTCAGAATGGATATAAGAAGAATAGGTGCCATTAAGGAGAAGGAACAAATTATTGGTAATTCAACAAGAGTTAAGGTTGTTAAGAATAAAGTTGCACCACCATTTAAAGTTATTGAGTTTGATTTGATGTATGGCAAAGGAATCAGTAAATCTGGTGAATTGATTGATTTAGGTTCAAAATGGCAATTAGAACAAAAGCTGGCATAATTTCTAAGAAAATTGAAGGAAATCCAGCGGTTGAAAAAACAAATACTGACAAAAAAAATCCAAATAATTAACAGTTAGCTCTCATGTAGAAAGGTGCTTTTATAAGCACCTTTCTTCCCGTCTAGACATCATTACAAAAAACTGTATTTATAAGATAGATGGCTGAAAAAACATTAAAAAATATAAGAAAATCATTTTTAAACTATTTTGCAAACAAAGATCACAAAATAGTGGATTCAAGTAATTTAGTACCTAATAACGATCCAACATTAATGTTTACTAATTCAGGCATGGTTCAGTTCAAAAACGTTTTTACTGGTCTTGAAAAACGTGATTATAAAAGAGCAGTTACGTCGCAGAAGTGTGTTAGAGCTGGAGGTAAACATAATGATTTAGAAAATGTTGGATACACACCAAGACATCATACTTTTTTTGAAATGTTAGGAAACTTTTCATTTGGTGATTACTTTAAAGATAAAGCAATAAGTTTAGCATGGGATTTAATTACGAAAGAGTTTGGTCTTAAAAAAGACAGGTTATATGTCACCGTATTTAATGAAGATAATGATGCTTTTAATTTGTGGAAAAAAATTTCTGGTTTAAGCGAAGACAGAATTATTAAGATTTCTACATCCGATAATTTTTGGTCTATGGGTGAAACAGGACCATGTGGACCTTGCTCAGAAATATTTTATGATCACGGTGATCACTTACAAGGCGGACCCCCAGGTAGCAAAAATCAAGATGGAGATCGTTTTATTGAGATATGGAATTTAGTTTTTATGCAATTTGAACAAGTTTCAAAAAACAAAAGAGTAAATCTTCCAAAACCTTCGGTAGATACGGGGATGGGTTTAGAAAGAATTTCAGCACTTCTACAAGGCACTCACGATAATTACGAAATAGATCACTTTAAAAATTTAATTGAGGCTTCTTCAAATTTGACTAAAACTAAAGTGACAGAAAAAAATATAGCAAGTCACAGAGTGATATCAGATCATCTTAGAGCTAGTTCATTTTTGATTGCAGAAGGAGTTTTGCCCTCAAATGAAGGTAGGGGTTATGTTTTAAGAAGAATAATGAGAAGAGGGATGAGACATTCACATGCACTAGGGAGTAAGGAACCAATTTTTTATAAAATAGTTCCAACCTTAATTAAGGAAATGTCTGATACTTACCAGGAATTAAACAAATCGTTGGAAGAGAAATGGTTTAAAGTCAGAGAACAACTTAACCCCACAGAATTCTTGGGATACGAGTTTGATAAACTTGAAGGAGTTATTCTCAAAATATCAAAAGGTAAAGACTTTGTGGAGGAAGCAAAAACTGGCGATGAAGTGGAGATAGTAACCAACCAAACACCTTTTTATGCGGAGTCCGGAGGTCAAATTGGCGATCAAGGTGTAATTTATTCTAACGATTGTAAAGTTATTATTAAAGATACTCAAAAAAAAATAGGCGATCTTTATGTTCATTTCGGAAAAGTTAACAAAGGCTCTTTAAAAATTAATCAAAGTGTAAATCTGGAAATCGACGTTAATAGAAGAAATAATGCTAGGGCCTATCACTCAGCTACACATTTACTTCACGAAGCTTTAAGAAGAACACTTGGTAAGCACGTAACACAAAAGGGTTCTTTAGTTAGTCCTGAAAAACTTAGATTTGATTTTAGCCATAATAAACCTATAGAAAAAAATGAAATTGAAAAAATAGAAAGGTATGTGAATGACATGGTTAGGACTGCAGCAGATGTTAAAACAAGAATTATGACACCAAAAGAAGCTGTAGAAAAAGGAGCTTTAGCTATGTTTGGTGAAAAATATGGAGACGAGGTTAGAGTTTTATCCATGGGCAAAGAAAATGGTGGTTATTTTTCTACTGAGCTTTGTGGAGGCACACATGTTAAAAATACAAAAGCAATTGGAAAGTTTAAAATAATAAGTCAATCATCAATTGATCTGGAGCTATCTGCAAACATAAAAAATTTGAATAAACAATTAGAAACAATTAAAATTCAAAATATTATTAAGGATAACAGCAAGAATGTTATTAAGGATAAAAAAATAGGTTCTTTTACTTTAAGACATCAAGTTCTTACAGATTTCCCACCGAAAGAATTGAGAAGTATTGTGGATCAGAGTAAAAAAGATATTAAAGAAGGTATCGTGGTGGGATTTTCTACTTATGAAGGAAAAGTTGGTGTTGCGGTCGGTGTTACAATTAATTTAACAAAACAATACGATGCGGTAAAACTTGTAAAAATTGCTTCAGAAGTTCTTGGTGGCAAAGGTGGTGGAGGCAGAAAAGATTTTGCACAAGCGGGTGGAACAAATAAAGATAAAATTGAAGAAGCTTTTAATAATATAATAGAATCAATCAAATAAAATCTTTTATAAAATTTATTACATCTCCGGAAGTAAGATCTTTTGTTTTTTTGTTATTGCTTTTAGAAGAACAATAAATTTTGGATTTATTGTTGTTTAAAGGTTTAAATTTATTGCTGTTTTCATCAAAAAAAGCAGCAGTTTTCGTCCCGGCAAGTCCTAACATATGCAATACCCCATTGTTTATTGAAATTGCCGAATGTAGTTTTTTTCCCATAGCAATTACTAAAAAAGGGTTTCTAAGTGACGATTTAACAAAATGTTCGGGAAAATATGAATTTTTTACCATTGTTTTTATTGTATTTATTTTATCTTTATACCTTTCTTCAATAAAAAACGTTGGAACAAAATTTTTATCACTAAAATAATTTGCAACTTCAACAATTGTTTTAAGAGATATTTCTTTTTTTCTAGTAGGATGACCTGCTGTTATAGAAAAACCAATGTATTTCTTATCATTTTTGAATAATTTTGAAGCTTCATCTAAATATTTTTCTTGTAAATAATTCAATTCAGTAGGTACGGAGATATCTGTGTTTAAAATTTTTTTAAAATAATCAAAAATTCTTCCACAAACATGTTTTGAATCATAGATAAATTTTTTTGGTTTCGACAAAAGGAATTTGCAAGCTGGTGAAACAAAATATTTATGAGGAATAGATTTTAACACTAAAGTATTATTTACCCGTGTTTGTGTATCAACTATAAGGTCAAATTTTTTTATCCCAATTTTTTCTAATATTTGTTTTCCAAATTTAAAATGAGTGTAATTTTTTATTCTAGTTATATTAAAAAAAGCATAATTTTCTGGTAGAAAATTTATTGTATGAACGAAACCATTGTTAAAATCTTTTAAAGAAGTTTCGAAATGTTTTTCAATTCCGTTTTGTATATAATGAATTTCAGATAGTTGATAATAGTCTTTCAACCATTGGATTATTGGTATCATTAACAGAGAATCTCCTAATCCTCCACCCGAATTATATAACAAAACATTTTTAATATTTTTAAGCAATTTTAAAAAATTTATTTTAAAGATTTTTTTAGATTACTGCTTAATATATCTAAAAAGTCGTTAGTGTTAAGAAATTTAGAATTTTTGTTGATTAAAATGGCTAAGTCTTTTGTCATATGACCGCTTTCAACAGTATTAACACAAACTTTTTCTAAAATTTTTACAAATTTTTTTAAATCATCATTACCATCTAGCTTTCCTCTATGATAAAGACCTCTTGCCCACGCAAAGATAGAAGCTATAGGATTTGTTGAAGTCTCCTTACCCTGTTGATGTAATTTGTAATGTCTTGTTACGGTACCGTGCGCTGCTTCAGATTCTATAGTTTTGCCATCTGGCGATAACAGAACGCTTGTCATAAGACCTAGCGAACCAAATCCTTGAGCAATTGTATCTGATTGAACGTCGCCATCATAGTTTTTACATGCCCAAATATAATTTCCATTCCATTTCATTGCACAAGCAACCATATCATCTATAAGTCTATGCTGATAAGTAATTTTTCTTTCTTTAAACTTTTCTTTAAATTCTTTTTCATAAACTTCTTGGAATAAATCTTTAAATCTACCATCATAATTTTTTAAAATTGTATTTTTAGTAGAAAGATAAACTGGCCATTTTCTGTTTAATCCATAATTCATACATGCTCTTGCAAAATCTTTAATAGATTGATCCAAGTTGTACATTGACAAAGCAACTCCCGGACCATTAAAATTAAATACTTCAAATTCTTTTTTTTCTTTTCCATCTTCTGAAGTCCATTTTATTTCTAATTTACCTTTGCCTGGAACCTTAAAATCTGTAGCTCTATATTGATCACCAAAAGCGTGTCTTCCAATTACGATCGGATTAGTCCAACTCGGAACTAATTTTGGAATATTTTTGCAAATTATTGGTTCACGAAAAACAGTTCCTCCTAATATATTTCTAATTGTTCCATTTGGTGATCTCCACATTTTTTTTAATTTGAATTCTTTTACACGATTTTCATCAGGAGTAATTGTTGCGCATTTTATTCCCACGCCAAATTTTTTTATAGCCTTAGCGCAGTCTATTGTTATTTGATCAGAGGTCTTATCTCGGTTTTTTATACCTAAGTCATAATATTCAATGTTAATGTCTAAATATGGAAGAATTAGTTTTTTTTTGATAAAACCCCACATTATTCGCGTCATTTCATCTCCATCAAGCTCGACTATTGGGTTTTTTACTTTAATTTTTGTCATTTACTTTTAATTTTATCAATTGAATTTAGTTACTTAATATACATATTAACGTAAAATTACAAAATATATTGATATGTTAGACATTTTGTTTCCGAAACTACATAAAGAGGGCTATAGATTTTTAGCTGTAGCAGCAGCTATTACATTTATTCTTTTGTTAATTTCTAATTTTCTAGGAATAATAAGTTTTATTTTAACAATATGGGTATTCTACTTTTTTAGGGATCCAGAAAGATTTCCAATAAATGATGAAAATTATTTAGTAAGTCCTGCAGATGGAACTATATCACAAATTATAGAAGTAAATGGACCAAATGAATTAGGTTTAGAAAATAAAAAATTCACAAGAGTGAGTATTTTTATGAATGTTTTTGATTGTCATGTTAACAGAGTTCCTTGCTCTGGTAAAATTGACAAAATATTTTATAATCCTGGAAAATATTTAAATGCATCATTGGATAAAGCTAGTGATGAAAATGAAAGAAATTACATTAAAATGAATAATACAAACGGGGATGAACTAATTTTAGTGCAAATAGCTGGTTTAATTGCAAGAAGAATAGTTTGCGATGTTAAAGAAAATGACGAAACTACCCAAGGAGATAGGTTTGGGATGATAAGATTTGGTAGTAGAGTTGATTTATATTTTGAAAATTACCAATTAATGGTTCAAAAAAATCAAAAAACAGTTGGCGGAGAAACTATAATAGCAAAAAAAAAGTAAGAGTATGTTTGAAAAAAAAAAAGAATTCAAATTAATTGAGAAAAAAAATCCCAAATCTCTTTTGCCGAATACTTTAACTATTTTTAGTGTTTGTTTAGGCTTAAGTTCAATAAAATTTGCGCTAGATTTAAATTATGCAATGGCAATAATTGCGATAGGGTTTGCTGCAATTCTAGATACTCTTGATGGACGAGTAGCTCGATTAATCAAAGGAACATCAAAGGTTGGTAAAGAATTAGATTCTCTTACTGATGTAATTAGTTTTGGTGTAGCTCCAGGTTTTATAATGTATTTTTGGACTTTAAATGAAATTGGAAAATTTGGATGGATGTTTGTTTTAATTTACACGGTTTGCTGTGCTCTTCGTTTAGCAAGATTTAATTTAATGGTTATTGAAGAAAACGAGACATGGAAAATAAATTTCTTTGAGGGTGTACCTTCTCCTGCAGCTGCTGGTCTAGTGCTATTACCTCTTATATTAAATTTAAGTGGTATATATCAATTTGAAAATTACGCACTTTTAAGTTCAGTAACAATTTTAACAACATCGATTTTAATGGTTAGCAAAATACCCACTTATTCATTAAAAAGAATTTTAATTCCTAGGCATTTAGCCATTTTTTTATTATTGGGAATTGGAATCTATGTAAGTCTTTTAATTTTTTATACTTTTGAGACTTTATTTTTTACTGGTTTAATTTATATTTTTCTGGATAATAAAACAACATAGAGATCCTTTTTTTAAGCAATCTAAAATTCAAGGTTATAGATCCAGATCTGCTTTTAAATTGATAGAAATGAATGAAAAATTTAAATTTTTGAAAAGAGAAACTTATTTATTAGATTTAGGATCTAGTCCTGGAGGGTGGACTCAAGTAGCCGAAAAAATAATAAGTAGAGGTAAAATTTTGTCAGTAGATATTAAACCTATGGAAAATATTAATAACGTCAATTTTTTAAAAGGCGATTTATTGAATGATGAAATTTGTGAAAAAATTTCAAACTATTTTGAAAAAAAATTTGACGTTGTAATTTCAGATATTGCCGCAAACACTACTGGTAACAGAAATCTAGATTCATTTAGAACAGGTGAGCTTTGTTTGAGTGCAATGAGTTTAGCAGGAAAAGTTTTAAACAAAGATGGTGTTTTTTTGTCTAAAGTATTTATGGGATCTGCGTTTAATGAAATTAACAAAAAAGCTAGAGAAAGCTTTAAAAATGTTATTAAATATAAACCTCGATCAAGTAAAAAAGAATCTAAAGAACTTTATATTTACTGCAAAGGATTTTCAAAAGTATGATAAATAATATAAAAATAACTAAAAAATCTGGGTTCATTTTATGAAAAAAAAATATTTTTTACTAAAAATTATCGTTACATATTTTTTTTTAACCACAAGTGTTTTTTCATCCAAATCTAATTTCTTTATCGAAGGTAAAGCACTTTTTGAAAAAAAGGAATTTGATAAATCTAAAATATTCTTTGAGAAAGATATAGTATTTAATCCCACAAGCGAGAAATCATATTTGTACTTAGCTAAAATTTTTAACGAAAAAAAAAATGATCAAGAAGAAGAGATGAATTTAAACAATGTACTATTATTAAATCCCAAGAATGACGAAGCTATTTACATGCTTACTCTTCTTAGGATTAAACAATCAAATTATCACGAAGCAAAAGAATTGATTAAAAAATTTAATTTGGTTTGTAATTCTTTTTGTTCAAAAAGTGATGAAATGCAAGAAAAATTTGAAAAATTAATACCCAATGATGCAAAGGCCAAAAATTAAAAATATTATAAAAAAAAAGGGAAAAATGCCAATTGTTTGCTTAACCGCATATTCAAAAACTATGGCTGAAATTCTTGATAAATATTGTGACATAATTTTAGTTGGAGATTCGTTAGGAATGGTTTTGTATGGAATGAAATCAACAAGGGAAGTAAAATTTGAAACAATGATTATTCATGCAAAGACGGTCAAAAGTTATACAAAAAGAAGTTTAGTTTTATTTGATATGCCTTACAAAACCTACGTCAATAAATTTATTGCATATAAGAATGCCAAAAAAGTTATGAGGTTAACAAAATGTGACGGAGTTAAATTAGAAGGAGGAAAAAAAATAATTAATATAGTTAAATATTTAACAAAAAAAGGAATCCCAGTTATGGGGCATATAGGTTTATTACCTCAATATTCTAAAAATTATAAAATAAAGGGAAAAAATATAATCCAAAAAAATAAAATTATTAAAGACGCAATACTACTTTCAGAGTCAGGTGTATTTGCAATTGTTATTGAGTGTGTTGTAGAAAGTTTAGCGAAGAAGATCACGAATATCATCTCAGTACCTACAATAGGAATAGGAGCATCTAAACACTGTGACGGACAAATTTTAGTTACCGATGACATGTTAGGGTTAAGCAATACATACCCAAAATTTGTTAAAAAATATTCTGACCTAAGAAAAATAATTGAAAAAGGTGTAAAAAAATATTGTAAAGATGTAAAAAATAGAAAGTTTCCATTTAATCAAAATGTATACAATCTATAAAAAAATTATTTAAAATGAACGAAAATTTGTTTGAAACACAATACGATGTAACCAAAAAATCAAAATTTAGAAAATTATATGATGCAAATAAAATTCTTATTTTTTCAACATTATTTGTATTTATAATAGCGTTAATATCTTTCGGTTTTTATACAACAAGTATAAAAAAACAACAAACACTTTTGGCTGATAATTATATAGAGGCTAAATTTTATTTAAAAAATAACGAGAGAGATAAGGGAAGAAAAATTTTAAAAGAAATAATTTTAGCTAACAATAGAACCTATTCTACTTTATCACTTTTTTTAATATTGGATGAAAATTTAGTTGACGATGAAAGAGAAGTATCTAATTTGTTTAATCACTTGTTAGCAAATAATAAATTTGAACAAGAAGTAGAAAATTTAATAATTTTCAAAAAAGTATTATTTATATCTAATTTTGCAAATGAATTAGAAATGGTTGAAAGTATAAAACCATTAATTAACACAAATACTTTGTGGAAACCGCACGCTTTATTGCTGCTTGGGGATTATTTTGCTTCTAAAAAGCAATATTTAAAAGCTAAAGAATTTTATGTTCAAGTATTATCATTGAAAGAACTAAATATGGAATTGTATGAGCAAGCTAAATCCCAGCTTCTACTTATCACCAATGATTAAAAAAACAAAATTTTTAATTTTTTTTATTCTAACTTTTTTATTAACAAATTGTTCATTTTATTCTAATCCAGAAATTTGGTCCGGTGATGAAAAAGAAAAAAGAAGAATGGCTAAAATAATAAAAGAACAAAAAGAACAAGAAGGTCAGAAAAGTATTAAATTTTATTCCTCATCAACCTCCTATTCTACAGAGATATTGCCAATCAAAAAAATTACCTTATCCGATCCAGTAAAAGTTTCATCATGGCAGATGTCTGGTTTAAATCATCAAAATTTTTTAGGTAATATTTATTTGACCGGCATTGATAATAATTTTTTAAAAAAAAGAATAGGAAAAAATAAATTTTCAATATTAAAAGTAATGTCTGCACCTTTGTCCTTTAAAGACAACATTTTTTTTTCAGATGACACTGGAACTATTTTTAATATTAATCAAAAAGGAAAAGTTAATTGGAAAAAAAATATTTATAAAAAAGTGTATAAAACAGTGTATAAAAATTTATCCATAGCTATTTACGGGGATAAGATTTATGTTTCCGATAATATCGGGTTCATATATGCCGTTAGTTTATCAAGCGGAAAACTTATTTGGATAAAAAATCATGGAGTTCCTATTAAATCTAAAATAAAAGTTTTTAATGATAAGATTTTTTTAATTAATCAAGATAATAGAATTTTGTGCTTTAGTGTAGATGACGGGGCAAAAATTTGGGACGTTCGAACAGTTGCTTCCTTCATAAAATCACAAAGCTTTTTAGCTTTGGCAATTTCAAAAAATGGTAACATAATTACACTTAATTCTTCTGGAGATTTAATAAATATAAAAAGTGATAATGGAAGAATTTTTTGGAATTTAAATACAATTGGCTCCTTGTTTGCGCATGATACTGACTTTTTTACATCTTCGGATATTGTTATAGATGATGATGATATTTTCTTTTCAACCTCATCATCAATTTTTTCTTTTGATCTAAAAAGTGGCTATCTTAATTGGAGGCAAGATATAGGTTCAAAAAATAATCCAATTATAGATGGTAATAATGTTTTTCTAATTTCAGATAGCGGATATTTTATTAACTTAGATAAAAAATTGGGCAAGATTATTTGGTCAATTAATATATTGAAAGTTTTAAAAAAGAAAAAACAAGCTACCCAAATAACAGGATTTATCATGGGATCGGGAAAAGTTTATATCACAACTTTAAATGGATATATAATTGTGTGTTCAGCTACTTCAGGTAAAGTTGAATATATTAAAAAAATTGGCGATACAATTATTTCTTCTCCAATTATAAATAATGCATCACTATATATTTTAACTGAAAAATCTAGAATTTTAGGATTTAACTAAAAAAATATTATTTTTTTCTAAGATTTTGACGACATAAAAGAAAGTTGGTCATTTGTAAAATCTTTATCGTTTGCATCAATAGGTTTTACTGGATAATCCCCAGTAAAATAATGATCAGTAAATTGAGGATAAGATGCATTTCTTATTTCACATCCCATTGATTTATATAATCCTTCAATTGATAAAAATTGTAGCGTTGTTGCATTAACAAATTTTCGCATATCTTCTAGACTAAGTTTTGAGGCAAGCAATTCATTTTTATCAGGTGTATCGACTCCATAGTAATCTGGATATTTAATGGGTGGAGAAGCAATTCTTAAATGAATTTCTTTTGCCCCAGCCTCATAAAGCATTTTGATAATTTTGACTGATGCTGTTCCTCTAACAAGCGAATCATCAATTAAAATTAAAGATTTATTTCTGACAAGAGACTTATTAACGTTGTGTTTTAACTTAACACCCAAACTTCTTATACTTTGTGTAGGTTCAATAAAAGTTCTACCAACATAATGATTTCTAATAATTCCCAATTCAACGTTCTTTTTAGCTTGTTGAGAATATCCAATGGCAGCAGGGACACCCGAATCTGGCACAGGTACAATTAAATCTGAATCAACGTGTGTTTCTTTTGCTAATTGAACTCCTAATCTTCTTCTATATTCATAAACACTAGTATTATTTATGAGACTATCTGGTCTAGAGAAATATATATATTCAAAAATACAAGGTCTGGCTTTTATTTTAGGAAAAGGTTTTATACTTTCCATACCATTTTTTGTAATGATAACGATTTCTCCATTTTCAACTTCTCTAATAAATTTAGCGCCTATTATATCGAGAGCACAAGTTTCTGATGTCAATATATAAGATTTATTGAGTTTACCAATTATTAATGGGCGGATTCCAAAAGGGTCTCTAATCCCTATTAATTTCTTATTCAGCAAAATTGTTAACGCATAGCCCCCTTGTATTCTGAAAAGAGCATCAATTATTTTGTCAATTATTTTTGATCTTTTTGATTTAGCAATTAATTGAACTATAGTTTCTGTGTCAGATGTTGTTTGAAAAACGGAACCATTTTTAACTAACTCTCTTCTGAGATAACGAGCATTACTTAAATTTCCGTTATGAGCAATACTGAATCCTCCCATATAAAGATCAGCAAAGAAAGGTTGAACATTTTTGATTAGATTGTTTCCAGTTGTTGAATAGCGATTGTGACCAATTGCATAATTTCCAGGTAATTTTTCTAAAATTTTTCCCTTAGTAAAATTATCTCCAACAAGCCCAAGTCTTCTTTCTGCATAAAAATTTTTTTCATTAAATGTAACAATACCACATCCTTCCTGACCTCTATGTTGTAAAGCATGCAATCCCAACGCCGTTAAAGCAGCAGCATCTTTATTATCAAAAATACCAAAAACTCCGCATTCTTCTTTTAATCGTGCCATTTAAATTTTTTCTATTTTTTCTTCTGTTTCTTCGTAGTACTCCTTGCTGTTAGGAAATTCATCAATTAAAAATTTACTTCCCTTATATATTATTTGAAAAGAATAAGTACCTTCAGCTTTTAATGGCCATTTTTGATGTGGATAAAACCAATTAAGTAGGGAAAAAATGCATACACAAATTACATACCCTTTAAATATTCCAAAAATTAAACCAAAGATTTTATCAACTGAGCCGAGGCCCGACCAAGTAACCGCGCTGCTAATAGCTTTACCTATATTAATTATTACAAAAAGTGCAATTATGTATATAAAAACTCCTAGACCAATATCAGTGATAAACTTTGATTCTACATAATCTTGTACCCAGGGATTTAATTTTGGTACTAATATGATTGTTATTATTAAAGCAAGCAGCCATTTTGAAAATGATAATAGGCTTCTCATAAATCCTTTTGCAGCACATTGTGCCATGGCGTAGACAACAATTAAAAAAACAGTAAGATCAAATGCTGAAATGCTGCTTTGTATAAATTCTATTGTATCAGGCATTACCAAAAGGTTTTACTATTAAAATCAGTTTTGGCAAGAGCGTTAAAACTGAAATCATAGCTAGAAGCATTGCTATTCCAGTAAAAATTCCAAAATAAATTGTTGGTATAAAATTGGAAAGAACAAGTATAGAAAAGCCAAAAACAATTGTTATAGAAGTATTTAAAATAGCCACCCCAACTGTATCGTGACATTTTTCAAGAGTTTGATTGTAGTTGTTAATTTTTTTAAATTCTTCTTTAAATCTGTAGATATAATGAATGCTATTATCTACAGCTATACCTATAGTGATAGCAGCAATAGTTATTGTCATCATGTCTAGAGGTATTCCTAGCAAGCCAATGATGCCTAGAATTAGAAAGGCAGCCATAAAATTTGGCACCACGCCTATTAAAGATAAAGTTATATTTCTAAACAAAATTAAGAACATTAAAGTTATCCCTGCCATTACAATACCTAGGGTTAATATTTGAGATTTAAACAAGCTTTGTAGAAGATTATTGAATAGAATAAGAACACCAATAAGTTTAAATTCTTCTCGGTTTAAACCTAGCTGATTTTCTAAATCAAAATTTATTTTTTTTATTAATTCATTTCTTCTAAGATCTTTTTTTGAGTCTAAAATTCTCAAACTGATTCTAGCTTCATTATTTTCTATCGATATATATGGATTAATTATTTCTTTTTTAATTGAATCGGGTATTTTAGTATACAAAACGCCCATTTCTAATCCTTGCAATTCTTTTCCATCATTCAAATCTTCGGCTACTCTGACCATAGATGCAAAAGATATAACTTTACCAACGGCCTGCAAATCATCCAGATAGTCATGAACTTGAATAATTCTATCTATTTTATTTCTTGTAAACCAGTATTTTTCATCATCTTTTTCTTCATCATCCCAGCTATCAAAATCATCATCTGTTTTTTCCGATTGTTCTTTGTCTGGAAATTTGACTATTACATCAAGCGGAGTAGTTCCTCCAAGCTCATCATCAATTAATTTCATACCTTTGTAGATTTCGGTTTTTTTATCAAAATAATTTATAAAACTATTTTCTACCTCAAGTTTTGTAATACCAATAATACTTACGATGATAACAAGCAAAGCTGATATAAAAATAGTTTTAGTGTTTTTTTGTGCAACTTTGCTTAAAAAAGAAGTAATTATTGATTTTTTTTCATCCTTATAATTTGTATTTTTTTTACTCAAAATATTTAAAATTGCGGGAAGCAAAGTAAAAGTTATGGATAAAGAAACTAATAGACCTAATGTCATCATCCACCCAAAGTCTATGATAGGCTTAATGTTACTAAATATAAGAGATAAAAAGGCGCATATAGTAGTGAGTACAGTGTAGAGTATTGGCCAAAACATTTTTCCCGAAGTCCAAAGTATTGCTTCGCTATTTGAAATGTTAGGATTTTCTCTTTTAAATTGTAAATATCGAACACTCATATGGATGTTCATAGCCATAGTTAAAATAAGCATTAGAGCTATAAAATTTGAAGATATTACAGTAACTTTCCAACCCACCAACCCTAGTAAACCGACCATAATAAGAACTGAAAAGAAACAACTTAAAAGAGGAACAAATACCCATAATAGACTTCTAAAAACAAACCAAAGTGTACAAACAATAAAAAGAAATACACCAGCTCCAAATACTATTATGTCATTTTTTATATATGTCATCATATCATCAGCAATCATAGGGATTCCTCCCAAATGAATTTTAGCTGTATCTTCATATTTTTTTAAGACTGTTCTAATT
>LUMJ01001198.1_pt1 | contig 14332 bp, 20 predicted proteins | sample 729631 | NCBI WGS metagenome assembly LUMJ01 (sample SAMN03860266, study PRJNA289734) | marine metagenome | biome: seawater column; feature: ocean; material: water; isolation source: Red Sea water column Station 22 - depth 500m | place: Saudi Arabia: Red Sea | collected 2011-10-15 | depth 500 m | reverse complement strand
GCTGGATTTACCTCTTTACTTTGTTCTTTTGCAATAAAAGCTAGAGAAGAAATATTATTGGGAGAAAAAGTAAATGATGTTTTGGTAACAGGAGCAACAGGTGGAGTAGGTAGTATAGCTATTATGGTGCTTTCTAAATTTGGATACAATGTTACAGCTGTGACCGGAAAAAAGGATAAATCAGATTATTTAAAACAACTAGGTGCAAAAAATATTATAGATAGAAAAGAGTTAGAAGGTGAACCAAGAGTTTTAGGAAAAGGTTTGTGGGATGGTGTAGTAGATACTGTCGGTGGAGTAATTTTATCTAATGCCATATCACAAACTAAACACAGTGGAATTGTTACAGCATGTGGAAATGCAGCAAATATCAAGCTAAATACAACAGTTATGCCGTTTATACTCAGAGGAGTAAAATTGTGGGGTATAGACTCAGTAATGGTAAGCAAAAAAAGAAGAGAGTTTGTGTGGTCTCAAGTAACTAATCTTATTGATTTTAAATTTTTAGAAAAACATACAAAAACAGTCAATCTAGAGGAATTATTAAATATTTTTCCTGATATTTTAAAAGGTGAAATTTCAGGAAGAATTATAGTAGATTTAAATAAATAATAATGGATTGGAATAAGCTTAAAATATTTCATGCTGTAGCAGAGGCTGGAAATTTTACAAAAGCTACTTACCTATTGAATTTAAGTCAGTCAGCAATAAGCAGGCAAATACAATCTTTAGAACAAGAATTAAAAACACAACTATTTGAAAGACATGCCAGAGGTCTTTCTTTGACTGAAAACGGTGAATATTTATTTAAAACTGCTCATGAAGTTATTTCTAAACTCAAGGATGTTGAGTCCACTTTAATTGATAAAAAAAGCAAACCAACAGGAAAATTAACAGTAACTACTGTAGTTAGTTTTGGCACAACTTGGTTAACGCCGAGAATTCAGGAATTTATGAAACTCAATTCTGAAATAGAAATAGAATTAATCTTTGATGATAAGGAATTAGATCTTAGTACTCGACAAGCTGATATTGGTATTTGGATGAGAAGACCCAAACAACTAAATTATATACAAAAAAAATTAATTGATATTAATTATCATATTTACGGTTCTGCAAAATATTTAGAACAATATGGACATCCAAAAAACTTATCTGATTTAAATAAACACAAGTTTATATCTTATGGCAGAGGAGCACCGTCTCCAGTCTTCAATCCTGATTGGGCTTTAAAATTAGGCGTTAAGGAAAATAAAAAAAGAAAACCAATAATGAAAGTTAATAGCGTTTATGGTTTATTGTTAGCAGTACAAAGCGGAGTAGGTTTAGCTGCGTTACCTGATTATATGACCGTATCTGTACCAAATATTATTAGAGTCTTACCTCAAATAGAAGGACCTAAAACTGATGTACATTTTGTTTACCCACAATCTCTTAAGAATGTTGCCAGGATAGTAGCGTTTAGAAATTTTTTATATAGTAAAGTAAGAAAGTGGGAATTCTAATAATTATTTGTAGGTTTCAGTCTTAATTTTTAAAATTGAACCTTCTTCAATTGATAAGGTCTTTTGATTAAGAACCCCTTCAATTTCTGCAGTTTTCGTTATTTTAATTTTGTCAGAACTAACGTTTCCTTTAAGTTTTCCACCTAGAGAAGCATTTTTTGAATTTATATTTCCTTTGATATTTGATTTTGCATGAGTTTCAACATTATCAGATTTGATATCTCCACTCATTTGTGCGTCTACTATAATCCTATCTTTTTCTACCAAATCTCCCTCGATAGAAACGTCTGATAAAAGTATTGATGTCTTTTCGTCAGCCATATTTATATACAACCAAGCATATACATAGACGCCCCATGCTCCTATACACTTTTTAGTTGCATAATATGTGACATTTTGATATTGATAATCATTCTCATTGACAACGTTTATTAGAGCTATTATATGTACTTTAAATAATTATGGAAACTTCATTATTAACACCTTTTTTAAGTTCATTTTTTATTCTTTTAAGAGAAGGATTTGAAGCAATGCTTATTGCTGTTTTAGTTTTTATGTATTTGGATAAAGTAAAGGCTAGAAATAAACGTCCAGCAGTATTTTGGGGCATAGCAGCGGGGATTGTTGCCTCAATGTTTGTAGCTTTAGGTTTTAAAAAAATTGCAGGAATTACTCACGCGCATGAAGAACTTTTTGAGGGTGGAGTAATGTTGGTTGCAGCATGTATGTTAACTTATGTTGCTTTCTTCTGTCATCACGCAAAACAACATGTTGAAGGAAAAGTAGATAAGGCAATTGCAACTGGAAATTCTTTCATTTTGTCTTTTACCGTTTTTTTGGCAATTTTAAGAGAGGGTTTTGAAATTGTATTATTTTATGCGGCTTTAATAGGATCAGGTATGTACAATACAACGCCAGTTTTTGTTGGAGCATCAGTAGGAGCATTAGCTCTTATAGGAGTTTATTTTGGATTAAACAAAATAACTAAAATTATTCCCGTAGGGATGTTTTTTAGAGCATCCAGCATTCTACTTTTTGCACTAGCTATTTATTTTGCTTATGAAGGAATTCACGAACTTCGTGAAGGCGTAGAAGAATTAGCTTCAATTACACCAAACATATTGATATCATAATTAAGTTCTAAGGGGTGTCCTAACAGACTGAGATTAAACCCAAGGAACCTGACTGGTAATTCAGTGAGGGAATAAAATGCAAGACCAAGTATATTTTTTAAACCAAAATTTAGCTTTGCTATTAATTATTGCAGCAAGTTTACTATTTGCTGCAATTGGAATTTTGTATTCAAGAAAACACCAAGGTTTATCAAACTATTTAACCGCAGGTAGAAATGTTGGCGCAACATCCTTAACAACTAGTTTAGTGGCATCAGCTTTAGGAGCTTGGATATTGTTTGGCCCCGCTTCAGCGGCTACATGGGGAGGAATAGGATCTGTCATTGGTTATTCACTTGGGGCTGCCTTTCCAATGATAGCTTTTATTTTTTTAGGAACAAAAATAAGAAAAGTTTTTCCTAAAGGTAATACTCTTACAGAGTTCATTCATCATAAGTTTGGTAAAAATCTATTCAAATTAACTTTAATATTAACTATTTTTTATATGTTTATTTTCTTGTGTGCTGAGTTAACTGCAGTTTCAATGTTAGTAAACTATATTTCTGGCACTCCATTATGGTTAACAGCAACGTGGGTTATTGTAACGACACTGATCTATACTTTGTACGGAGGTTTAAGAGCATCAATTTTAACTGATAACATACAATTTTTTATTGTCCTCATTTTATTATTTATTTGTACTTATTATTTATTTTATTTGAATTCTGAAAGTATTTCTTTTCAGGTCATTAAAACTAATTCACAACATTTGTTAAGTAGTAAATATATTCCAAACTATACATCAGGTTTAACTTTCTTTATTGCAGTTGCGGCTACAAATCTTTTTCATCAAGGAAATTGGCAAAGAGTTTTTGCCGCAAAGAACAACAAAGTGCTAAAAAAAAGTCTCTGGGTATCTTTTATAATTATAATTCCAATAGTATTTTTTATGGGAATAAGTGGAATAATTGCTGTTTCATTAGATAGTAAAGTAAATCCAGATTTAGCGTTTTTCTCCATTATACTAAAAGATAAAGCTGAATTTTTATCCATGTTAATTATTATTCTAGCTGTGTCATTGACAGTCAGTACAATTGACACTTTAGTCAATGCCATTTCAAGTCTAGTAGTTGTAGATGGAAAAAATTTTTATGATGATCCTAAGAAAAAAGATTTTTTACGATTATCAAAAGTTTTTATTATTATTTTGTCAGCTGTTTCACTCATCATTGCCTCAAAAGGTTTCAGCATTTTGTACTTATTTTTGTTGGCTGACCTTTTATGTTGCGCAGCCGTGTTTACTGTTTTTTATGGTTTTTATCAAAAAAACTTTAATGAAAGAAATTCAATGACATCCATATTAATAGGTTTATTTCTAGGTTTGTTGCTCTTTCCTAATCCTGATTTTTCTAAAAGTATTTTAGTAGGGACACTGTTACCATTTGATTTATTCCCTAGGATCATATCTAGTTCTTTATTATTCTGGTCATTTTTGGTAGCAACACTAGGACCAGCAATTGTTATAATAAGCTATGATTCCTTTAAAAGATGATAATCCGACATCAAGTCGACCTATAGTAACTTATTTTTTAATTGGTTTATGTGTTGTAGTTTTTTTAATCCAACTTGGATCTCAATCCTATAAAACAGGGCAACTTTTTTATTCATATGGATTAATCCCCTCAGTTTTAATGGGGCACGATCAGCTACCAATGGATTTATATGCTGTGCCGGCTTACATGACGATTTTCTCTTCAATGTTTATGCATGGTGGATGGATACATTTAATTGGTAACATGTGGTACATGAAGATTTTTGCTGACAACATAGAAGATAATTTAGGGTCAAGAAATTTTATTATTTTTTATATTCTTTGTGGAATTGGCGCAGCTATGGCACAAGTATTGATGGATACACATTCTCAGGTACCTATGGTTGGAGCCAGTGGTGCTATCGGGGGAGTATTGGGAGCTTATTTAATTAATCATCCTAATGCTAGAGTTCTTGTTTTAATTCCATATATCATTATTACTATTATAAAAATTAGAGCTTTATATGTTTTGGGATTTTGGTTTATTCTTCAATTTATATCACAAGGTGGTGGAGTAGCATACGCAGCTCATATTGGTGGTTTTGTTTCAGGCATGATTTTGATATTATTCTTTAATAAAAAAACTAAAAGAAAAAATAAAGTAATAAAAGGACCGTGGCACTAATGAATTATTTAATACCATTTCTTATTTTAATTACAGTTGTTGTATTTATTCACGAGTATGGGCATTATTATTTTGCAAAAAAATTTGGAGTTGGAGTGACCGATTTTTCAATAGGTTTTGGTCGTGAAATTTTTGGATGGAATGATAAATCAGGAACGAGATGGAAGATATGTTGGATTCCTCTAGGAGGTTATGTAAAATTCTTTGGTGACCGAAATGTTTTTAGTCAATCTGAACAAGAAGAACTTATTAATAAATATAATACAGAAGAGCAAAAAAAATTATTTATATTAAAACCTTTATATCAAAGATCTATAATTGTTGCGGCAGGGCCATTGGCTAATTTTGTTTTAGCCATTATAATTTTCGCAATAATAAATATGTTTGTTGGAAAAGATTTAACGCCCGCGGTAATCGCTGAAGTTCAGGAAGATAGTCCAGCTTTTGTTGCTGGACTTAAAAAAAGTGACAAAATCATATCTATAGATAATAAAAAGGTTCAAAGTATATTGGAAGTTTCTACTTTTATTAATCTTTCTACATCAGAAAGAATTGAATTTGTTGTACTTAGAAATGATCAAGAAATTTCTCTATTGGTTAAACCAAACTTAGTAAAAGGTAAAGATTCATTAGGAAATATAGTTAATAAAAAAATGATTGGTATAAGATTGTCTTCTTTTAATAATGAATATCAAAGGCAACCACTAGGACCCAGTAAGGCTATATTTTATTCAATCAAGGAAGTTTGGTTTGTTACTTCTTCTTCATTAAATTATTTAGGAAAAATGATAACTGGATCAGCAGATTCGTCACAACTAGGCGGACCAATAAGAATAGCAAAAATTACTGGTCAAATAGCCGAATATGGAATAATCCCATTTTTTAGTATAATGGCCTATATTTCAATAAGTCTTGGTCTAATTAATTTATTTCCTATTCCAATGTTAGATGGAGGACATTTGATGTTTTATTTTTTTGAAAAAATCTTTGGAAGGCCTTTAAGTCAAAAAACACAGGAAGGTTTTTTTCGAATCGGTTTATTTTTGCTGTTTTCCTTGATGTTATTTGTGACATTTAACGATTTAAAAGAAATTGGTGTGTTTTAAGTCATTTTTTAACAAGTTAAAAAAGCTAATAAAATCAGTGTTTTTTAGGTATATAGCTAGATATGGTGTTGATATCTTTAGAGACTACTAAAAAAAATGTTGATTTCATTGGCATTTGTGAGAATAGTAAAAAAAAGCACAAAAAAGGGGCAAAAATGAACAAAAAACAACTAGTCTCGAAAATATCATCCTCTATGAATCTTAGTAAGGCTGATGCTGAGCGTACTTTTGATGGAATAACAGAGATTATTCTAAGTTGCCTAAAAGGTGATGAACAAGTCAAGATTGCTGGTTTTGGCACATACAAAGTAGCTAAAAGAAAAGCTCGAGTAGGTAGAAACCCTAGAACTGGAGAGCAGATACAAATTGCTGCCTCTCAAAAGGTGAAGTTTTTACCAGCAAAAGCTCTAAAGGAGATGTTTAATAAATAAACTTCAAAAAAGACAGCCTTTGCTTAATTAACTAATAAAGGCTGTCTTTTTTATTAAATTACATTTAAAAAGACTTTCAGTAATTTTCGTTCTCATCCCAAATTTTTTTCCAGTCAATAGTGGGAGAAAGCCCAAAAGTAGAATTAACGTTAGTACAATGAAAAGCTAATGAAGGAATTGGAGATAAACAATATTCAGATTTGTATATATTGTGAAGAGGTTTTTCAAAAGGATAATGCTCAAACTGGCACATAGAAAGGAATTTGTCCCAGTACTTTTCAAGTATTTTTGTACTAGTTAAGAATGTGCATAAAGATTCATCAACCATTCGCCAGTGTTTTGATGAACCTAAGAAAATATTCGTAGTGTTAACTTTGCTGTATAAATAAGGATAATCTATTGGACACAATATTAACTCTCTTTTTGTTTGCGAGGATATACGTTCGTAAGCAAAAATCATTTCCTTAATTGCTTCTTTTTCATGAAGATAATCATCTTCAACAAAGTATATTAAGTCTTTACATTGTTTTTTTGCTATCAATAGTGATTTATATATATTTGACATATTTGATATTTGATTTTTTGTGACATTTTCATTTTTTTCGTTAATTTTTTTAATATCATTTATGAAATCGTTCAAGTTTAAGGAAATAATTGAATTTTTATGTTGAGAATTATTTAGTAGTTTTTTTATTTTTTCCAAATCTTCCTTTTTAGAGTTATGATCTATAACAATTATATCGAACTCGATTTTTGGAAAAAATATTTTTGCATTATTTAAAGATGATATAATTGAATTTAAAGAGCGAAAAGTATATTCCGATTTTACTTCATCAAATAATCTTTTTTTATTTTGTGTTAACATGTTTACACTCGTACAAGATCTATAAATTACTGTTAAAGTCTTGACTTTACGAGAAACTTGTAGTTCTCCAAGCGGTATTGTGATAGATTTTTTCCCGTGTACACTAAGATTTTCGTTTAAGTATTTTTTTTGCGTTGGAACATAAAAACTGCTTTGGTCAATTATTTCATAACCCAGGCTTCTGCAAATTTTTATAAATATTTTCTTAAAAAAGTTTGGTTTAATTTTTTTGTCCTGTTTTTTCATATTTTTTCACAATCAACTACATATGTATCACTAGGAGCTTTTAAATAACTCTGATCCGTTGTGTCTCTGAAAATTTCGCACATAGTTAAATCTTCAAATTTATTTGGATAATAACTTTTGAATCTATTTATGCCTTTTTTAGCGCAAGGATCACCGCCAAATTCTTTTATAAATCCTATTGTAGCAAGAAAATTTGTCATTTTTTCTTTGTTCATCTAGAACCTTCTATTTTTTTAAAACCCAAAACTTTATGTTTCATTCCTTGAAGACATATAGAGTTAAGTTCTTCATCACGTTTTAAGGATTTATAAACATTACCATCAAAGATTTCGTGATAAATTATCTTAAATTGTCCAGTATGATAGGACAAAGTCCATATTAAATAATTTTTCAAACCTTCATCAGAAATTTCTGAGTTTTTAATATAAAAAAAATCTAACACATTATCAAAATTTTCATTATCAACGGCAAGTTTAAGGTTAGACGACTCCATCTCAAGATTTATTATAGCATATTTCTCGACACACTCTCGACACACTCAGAGTTATTTTTATTAACGTTAAAATTGAAAAGGTTTAATCATGAAAACCAAGTTTTTTTGCGAAAAAAACTCTTATAATCCAATATAAAACTAATCCAATAGGTCCTGTAAAATAAATTAAAATTAAAGGAATAAACAATAAACTACGAGAGATGTTATATTTAACCCCATCTCTTGATACCCAAGACCCTAAGAACAGATTTAAAGCCAAGAAATGCAACCAAAAAACGAGCAAAAAATATTCGGTGGCAAATATTGTATATAGGTTATCCAAATTTAGGTATAATCTAAAAAAATCTAAAATCGGTTCGTCAAATAAAATAGCTTGGTAAATTGTATAAACATATGCTGCAGATAAAATAAGTGGTAAGATTATTGAGTTAACAAAAAATTGTGTAAATTTTGAATTTGGAATAAAAATTAACATAAACCAAAATGGCAACACACCAAAATTTGCCCATAAGTATATATTTTCAATTGATAAGTAGCTTTGAAATTGAATCAACATAAAAATTTAGATCTGTAATATAGTATATATAAATTATGAATCCTATGAAAAAGAAGAAAGATTTTGAAGCAACAATTGATGAATTAAGAAACTCTGCTTTTAATTATTTGGAAAAATATAGTCCTTCAAAACAACAATTAAGAACTTACCTATTTAAAAAATCTCTAAAAAAAAAGCAAAAAATATCTAGTAAAAAAGAACTATTCAATTTAATAGATGTAGTAATTCTATCATTAGAAGAACAAAAGTTATTAAGTGATAAATATTATAGAAAAATATATAAAGGAGAGCATTTCAAAGATTAAAGAGGATGAATCTGACCCAGATTTTTTTTCAGCAATAAAAACTTGCAAAAAAAGAAGAATAGGACCAAAAAGAGATGAGAATAATAGATTATTATTTTATAAAAAAGACATTTCTATTCTCGCAAGATCTGGTTTTAGTTACGAACTATCAAAAAAAATTTTAGATATTCCTAAAGAAGAATTCGAAAAATTTTGCAAAATGATTTAATTTAATATTTTTTTTTATTATTTTTAGATAAATAATAATTCAACTGTTTTTTAAGTGCATTTTTTACATATAAAAAAAATAGTACACCAAAAACAACAACAGACAACACTATGATAAGTATCGTTTTTAGCATTATTTAATTAAAATTAATTATATTTTTCTATATGAATTGCTTGTGTTGAGTTGATCAACGAAGGATAATTATTCTTTGGAAAGTACGTTTGTTTTAAAATAGTTTCATTGGAATTTGTTATAGCTTCAATTGCGTGTTGGCTAAGAGTTTTACCAGTTCTCTTTTTTATCATATAGTTGGCTCCTGTAGAAATTCCAGATTGCACTAATGATGCAGTTGAAAAACCAGACATAGCTGGACCGACTAGTGCCATTGGTGCTATAAAGCAACCAGAAAGCAGCAGGCCAAGTGCCGTTAATAAAAACAACCTTCTTATCATCGAATCCCCTCGAAAAATGTAATTTATAGTATAATTTTTTTATTAGTAACTAAAGCGTATAATCTATGATTTAATTCAACCTATGCGAGAAAATTATTTCTCCAGATTCAATGATCTTTTTGCAATAATTGGTAAATTTTTGTAGTTACCTTTTCCATATAAAAAATTTTTTTCATCGTGTGTAGTAACAGATCCTCCTGCATGTTCTAGAATTGCATGTCCAGCGGCAATATCCCATTCAAAAGCCCTAGCTTTTGCAGCGTAGATATCTGCCTCTCCAGCAGCTAATGTACAGAATTTAAGAGAACTTGACATTTTAATCATTTTTGAAACTTTGTATTTTTTGTAAATATCTAACACTTCATGGGGCGTTTTATCAGAATTTAGTAGTGCTATTATTTCATTTTTATTAATTTTTTTACAATTTAAAATTGTTTTTTTTTTATTACAAATTTCGAAAGCAAAGCCTTTGCCATAAGAGAAAAACAGTCTGTTCTTTTCTGGCGCATAAACTATACCAATTGCAGGTTTTAAATTGATAATTAATGATACATTCAATGTATATTCATCTTTTTTCTTTATATAATCACTAGTACCATCTATTGGATCAATTAACCAAAAAGTTTTATTTTTGTTTATTATTCCTAAATTTACAGTTTCCTCAGAGATAATTGGTATATCTGGAGTTAAATTTTCAATTTTTTCAGTTAATAGTTGATTTACCGCAAGATCACCGTCTGTTACGGGTGATTTATCAGCTTTAACAGTAATTTTTACTCCTCGATGGCTAATATCTTTAGCTATTTTTCCCGCTTCAACAAAAGTATCTAAAAGTTCTTCCGAAATATCTTTTAAGTTTAAATTATTCAATTTTATCAATTTTTTCTAATGTTATTACATTATTGTTTATAACTTTTTTACCCGCATTTTCAAAATTAACTGTTACCTTATTTTTAATTATTGATTGAATTTGTCCAATCCCCCAAGTTTTATTTTTTGGGTTTATTACATAATCTCCAGGCTCGTAGTTTAAAAACATTCATGGAAAAGTATCATTTAATGTATTAAAACATATACATTATTTTATGTATATTACACCAAAAAAAGCGAATTCTCTTGGTTTTGCGAAGGCACCCAAAGAGACAAAAGTTGTAGTAGCTATGTCGGGTGGAGTAGATTCTTCGACAGTAGCGGGTCTTATGAAAAAAGATGGGTACAATGTAATTGGAATTACATTAAAACTTTATGATGATGTCAAATCTTCTACAGAGACAAAAAGACAATGTTGCGCAGGTCAAGATATATTAGATGCAAAAAGAGTGTCCCAGCAATTAAATATTGATCATAAAATTTTATATTATCAAAAAAGATTTAAAAAAGATGTTATCGATTCATTTGTTGATAGTTACATTGCTGGTGAAACACCTATTCCTTGTGTACAATGTAACCAAACCGTAAAATTTAGAGATTTATATTCTCATGCTCGTGAATTAAAAGCTGATGCTTTAGTTACCGGTCATTATGTTAGTAGAATTAAAAAAAATAAAAATGCAGAAATGTATAGAGCTGTCGATTTGACAAGAGATCAAAGTTATTTTCTTTTTACTACTACTCAAGAACAGTTAAATTTTTTACGATTCCCACTAGGAAAAATGCAAAAAAACGAAACAAGAAAAATTGCTTCAGAGCTTAATTTAAACGTAGCCGATAAACCAGATAGTCAAGATATATGTTTTGTGCCTAACGGAAATTATGCATCAGTGATTAAAAAGTATAAACCCGAGTCTTTCAAAAATGGCGATATTTTGGATATAGAAGGCAGGGTAATTGGAAAACATAATGGAATAATTAATTTCACAATTGGTCAAAGAAAGGGTATTGGCATTGCTTATAAAGAACCACTCTATGTTGTAAGTATTGATGCAAATAAAAACCAGGTCATTGTTGGAACCAGGGAAGCTTTAACAATCAAAAAAATTTATTTAAAAAATATAAATTTATTAAGTGATGTCAACGAACATAAAGACAATTTGTATATAAAGGTAAGATCAACTGGTAGATTGATTAAAGCAAAACTGACCTTAAATAAAATTGCGGCAGAAGTAAATTTGGAGGAAGAAGAAACTGGAATATCACCAGGGCAAGCCTGTGTATTTTATTTAAAGAATGAGCTTGGGGATAAAGTTTTAGGAGGAGGATGGATAACGAAGACAGTTAATAAATATTTATCCACATAGTTAACAGCCTTAAGTTGAAATAAATTAAAACAACTAAATAGTGATTTAATATTTTTCTCAGTGTGATTTAATGAACATGACTTAAGAGGCAACTCTTAACTGGCCAGGTAAGGAAAAACCGAGAGGTTCAAGCTTATCGGGCAGAAAACCTCGCAAAGTAGCGCTTAACATAGTGAGGTGGCGGGTTCGGCGGTAGCGACTACAACGACGAACCAAAACTTTCGTTCATACACCTTCGGGTGTGTGAACCGAGGGTTGGTACTTCTTCCAAAATAGAAAAGTCAACAAGTAGAAAGAAATGACTCCTAAGAAATAGTTCCATTCCAATGCATGTTTAAAATGTGTGTATTCTGATGAATTTAATATAGGAGCAGATAAAACGGCTACAACAATCATTACTGAAACCAAACACATCTTTAGCACTAGTATTTTTTTGTTAATAAACATGTCTATTTTTTCTTTTATTTTAAATAAACTTATAACTAATAATGTCTGAGCTATTATTTCAAACATGATGAATCCCAAGAGGATGAATCTTCTAAAAAATTTGTATATATCTAATTCAAAAGTCATTCCCAAAAAAATTGAATGTAGAATTAAAAAAATAGCTGACCCAACTCCAAAGAATAAAAAATATTTGTTTTGGTAAGTTTCGTTATTAATCTTTCCAATAAGTTTATTGCTGATGATCCAGTATCGAATTAATAGGATAGCAGTTATTATCATTCCAGGTTTAAATAGAAGGTAAGCGGGGTAAGTTCTGGCAGATCTGCTAATTGATACTCCTCCATCAATATACGGGATCGTGAAACCTGATCTACCTATTGGATCAACAAAAAATATTGTATTATCTAAAAGTTCTGAATTAACAGCAATCAATAAGCACAAATTGACTACCGTTATTGGTACAATAAATATCCAAATACTTGTTTTCTTAATTCGATTTATATCTTCCACTTTTTACGATTATTTTTGCTTATTTCTTTTTCTGGCTCTTCTTTTTTTAGAGCCCATTTTTCTTCGGCCCCTATGTTTTTTGGGATATCCCATATTATTTTTCTCCTTTAATTATTAATTAATTGACCTTATTCCTGGGATATAGCATTGTCCTATTTTGTTATCAAATATTTTATGAAGAAATCAATTAGAACTTTTCTAAAAGTCGCTGAAAAAGATGAAATAGCAAGATCAGCTAATCCAGCAATAGTTAGGGCATCTACTATTTATTTTAAAACGATGCAGGAAATGCGCAGTCATCAAAAAAAAATATCAAAAGGTAAAAAAGTCCTTCATTGGGATTATGGTAGGCAAGGAAGCCAGACTACAATTAAGTTACAGAATATTTTAAGAGAATTGGAACAATCCTATGATGTTTTTTTAACACAAACTGGATTTGGAGCGGTAGCTTTAGCAATCATGAGTGTTTGTAGACCAGGAGATGAAATTGTGATTTCTGACTGCGTTTATAGACCAACACAAAAATTGACAAGTCAATTATTAAAGGAATTTAAAATTAAAACCATTTGGTATGATCCAAATAATTTTGATGATCTTAAAAATAAAGTTACAAAAAAAACAAAACTTATATACGTTGAAAATCCTGGAAGTAATAGTTTTGAATTTCAAGATTTAGGTAAAATAGTTTCATTTGCAAAAAGGAAAAATATTTACACCGCCATAGATAATACATGGGCTACCGCATATTATTTCAAACCTATTAAATTAGGATTTGATTTATCTATTACATCAGCAACTAAATATTATTCTGGACATTCGGACGTTATGGCCGGCTCACTTGCGGTAAGCAAGAAGGTTTATAAAAAAGTTTGGTGGTATAACCATGTCTCAGGATACCGTTTATCTGCTGATGATGCTTATTTAATTATTCGGGGTATTAGAACTTTAGACTTAAGATTGGATAAACATCATGAAAATACTTTAAAAGTAATTAAATGGTTGTCTAAACAAAAAAAAATTGCGAAAATTTTATATCCTCACAACCCTTCTTCAAAAAGTTATAAATTATGGAAAAAATATTACTCAGGGGCTTCAGGCTTGTTAAGCATAATTATTAAAAGTAAAAGTAAAAATTCCGTTTATAGTTTTGTAAATTCATTAAAATTATTTGGTATTGGTTACAGCTGGGGTGGATATTCAAGTTTAGCAGTTTATAATGATCAAACCGAAATGGGTGATAGACGCTTTTTTAAAATCGAAAAAAACCATCACCTAATTAGATTACATGTTGGTCTTGAAGATACTAATGATCTAATAAGTGATTTAAAAAATGCTTTAAGAAAAGTTAAGTAGTGAAGGAAAGATTCTTTCAAAATAAATTAGCTTTAATTACGCTTTTATCTGCTTGCGGAGTGGTAGCCGTCTCCATGGGTCTTCGCCAAACATTTGGTTTATTTTCTGATTTTTTTGTTAAAGATTTACAGTGTACTGTTACACAATTTGGTCTAGCCATTGGAATACAAATGCTGGTGTGGGGAATGTTTGCTCCTATTTTTGGAGCTATGGCTGACAAAATTGGTGGAAACAAAGTAACAATAATTGCATTTCTTTTCTTTGCTCTTGGAATTTATTTACTCTATTCC
>LUMJ01001339.1_pt1 | contig 14349 bp, 13 predicted proteins | sample 729631 | NCBI WGS metagenome assembly LUMJ01 (sample SAMN03860266, study PRJNA289734) | marine metagenome | biome: seawater column; feature: ocean; material: water; isolation source: Red Sea water column Station 22 - depth 500m | place: Saudi Arabia: Red Sea | collected 2011-10-15 | depth 500 m | reverse complement strand
CCACAGCGACGACCACGACGGCGACCACGGCTGACCCCGACGCCATCGGCGGCCACCCTCCGCCGCAGACCAGAAGGGGGGGCACGCATGGATGTCGCCATCACCGGCGGAACCGGCTTCATCGGCTCGCACTGCGTCTCCCGGGCGCTGGCAGCGGGCCACGGGGTCCGGATGCTCGTGCGGAACCCGGTCAAGGCCGCCTCGGCACTCGCCCTCCACGGCATCGATCCGGCAGCCGTCGAGGTTGTCACGGCCGACCTCGACGATCACCCCGCCCTCCGGGCCGGCCTCGAGGGCGTGGATGCCGTGGTTCACGTTGCGGCGGTGTTCAGCTTCAAGGCGTCCGACGGCGGCGCCATGCTCAGGACCAATCCCTCCAGCACCAGCGCCATCCTCGAGGCCGCCGCCGAATTCGACATCGACCCGGTCGTCCACGTGTCCACGGTGGGCGTCTTCCTTCCTCAGCAGGCTCCGGGTCTCGCCCCCGACAACGACGTCTCGACGGGCTGCGGCCCCTACACGAAGAGCAAGATCGGCGCCGAGTTGGTCGCCCGCCAGCATCAGGCCGCCGGCCGGCCGGTGACCTGTGTCTACCCGGGCGGCGTGATCGGTCCGATCGACCCGAGCCCCGAGTTGACCGACTCGATGGCGACGACCCGCGACCTGCTGAAGGGCTCGGTGGTGCCGTTCCCCCGGGACGTCAACATGAGCTGGGTGGACGTCCGCGACGTGGCCCGGGTGTGCATCGGCGCTCTGGAGCCCGGCCGTGGGCCGCGCCGCTACCTCGTCTCCGGGCCGCTCATCACCATGGGCGAGTTCACCGACGCGTTCTCACGGCTGACCGGCCGACGCATGCGCCACCTGTCGCCACCCGTGCCACTCATGCTCGGCATGGGCTACGCCTTCGAGGCGACCGGTCGACTCCTGAGGCGGCGCCTGCCCCTGAACGCCGAGATCGCCCGCCTCTTCGCCGAGTCGGTGCGATCCGGCGGATGGTCGAGCGTCGACGAATCCGCTGCAGCCGAGTTCGGGTACCCGGCCCATGACTTCGAGGACACCCTGGCCACCACGATCCGCTGGTTGCACGAGACCGGCCACTTCTCCGACCGGCACGCCGGTCACCTGGCCGACTGAGCCTCCGGCGACGCCGTCCGGATCCCCCGGACCGCCATCACGGCGAAGCACTCCACTACCGCCACCAGAGCCATGGTGGCGCTGGCGGCCGTGTCGTGGTGGTAGCTGACGAGGGCGCCGACGACCACGGCGACCGCACCGAGCGCCACGGCGACGGCCATCACCAACGGGATCCGGCGCACCAGCAGCACGGCAGTGGCTGGCGGCGCCACGAGGAAGGCGAACACGAGCAGGCTGCCGACCGCCTCGAAGGACGCGACAACCGAGACCGCCACCAGCCCCATGAGCACCAGGTGGGCCAGTCGGGGCCGCAGGCCCAGCAACTCGGCCTGGGTCTCGTCGAAGGTGAACACGAGGAATGCCCGGTGGAACACCACCGCCCCGCCCACCGCCACAGCGGCCACCACGGCCTGCCGCCAGAGGTCGGCCGCCTCGAGGCCCGTGACCATCACCGCCGCCGCGGCCAGCGCCCCGAGCGTGGGGCTGACGCCGACCACGACGGCGAGGGCGATCCCCGGCAGCACACCATGGGCCAGGGCGTCACCGAGGAACGTCAGCCCCCGCAACACCACCCAGGTGCCGACCACCGAGGTGGCGAGCACCGCCAGTAGCCCGGCAAGGAGGGCGCGCCGCATGAAGGGGTTGGCGGTGAACGGCTCGATCCACCAGGTCCAGGGATCGGTCAGGAATTCCACGGGTGCGGTGCGGCCTCCCGCCCCGTCCGAGGCTCGGGAATCGGGGCTGTAACGAGAACGAGTCTCGATTCTAGCCGAGCTGTTGTTCGCCCTCCGAGCACGACCAGCCGTCCTCGGGGACCACGAGGTCGAGAAGGTAGGCGGCCACCACGTCCGTGACGCAGAACGAGTTCGAGAGGAAGGCGGTGTGCCCCTCCCCGTCGGAGGTGATGAGCACGGCGTCGCCGATCGAGTCGGCGAGCGCCCGGGCCCACGCCATCGGCGTCGCCGGAGGGAGCCCGCCACAGCCGTGGAACGCCCGGAACACGTCACCGAAGTGGGGCAGCGTGTCGGCCACGGCGTCGGCGGCGGCGAACTGCGTCTCCGGATCGGGCCGCTCCGGGTCGTCGGCACAGTTCACCAACCAGTTCACATCCTGGGAACCGTCGTAGGTGCCGTCCTCGTTGCGCCCCATCATCAGGTCGGCGAGCCCCTGGAACGCGGTGCCGTCCCCCGAGTCGAGAACCTCGACGAAGGCGCCCTCGAGTTCCACCCAGGTGTAGGGCGAATAGAGCGCCATCGCCACCCCGAGGAGGAACTCGCCGCGGGTCAGGATGCGGTCGCCGGCGGGCAGGTCGCCCTCCCGGAGCAGGTCGTCCACGGCGAAGAAGGCCGTCTCGGCCCCACCGTGGGCGGCGAGGAGGCAACTCGGGTTGGCGTCGCAGGCGGCCGCGAAGTTGCCCCACGCCAACTCGAAACCCTCCCCCTGCACGGGGCTGACGTCGCTGATGTGCTCCTCGGGGTCGACGGGGCCGTCGAGCACCATGGCCCGGACCCGGTCGGGGAACAGGGCGGCGTAGACGGCGCCGATCCGCGACCCGTAGGAATAGCCGAGGAAGGTGATCTGCTCCTCGCCGAGCGCCTCCCGGAGCAGGTCCATGTCGCGGGCGACGTTGTTGGTCCCGACATGGAGGGCCAGGTCGCCGGAGTTGGCGAGGCAGGCGGCCAACATCTCGCGTTCGAAGGCGAGGACCTCCGCCGTGTCTCCACCCTTCTCGAGGACCGGGACCGTGTCGTCGAGGTCCTCGAGGCACACCACCCGGGTGCTGCCCCCGACGCCACGAGGGTCGAAGCCGACCACGTCGAAGCCGGGGACCACCACGTCGATCAGCCATGCGAAATCCACGACGGTGTCGACACCGGAGCCGCCCGGCCCGCCCGGGTTGACGAGGAGGACCCCGATCCGGTCCCGCGCCGAGGTCTGATACCGGTTGACGGCGATCCGGATGTCCCCCTTCGACGGGTCGCCGTGGACCATCGGCACCGTGAGCGTGGCGCACTCGAGGCCGTCGCCGCAGGGGCGCCACTTCAGGGCCTCACCCCGGCCGTTCGACGCGGGCGGTGCCGTCGTGGTGGGCGGGTCGGTCGTGGTGCTCGACGAGGTCGCCGGCGGGTTGGTTGTGGTCGAGCTCGCCGTCGTGCTCGTCGTGGACACCACCTGCACCGAGTCCACGACCCGGGCAGGTCCGTCGGACGAACCGCAGGCGCCCGCAACGAGGGTCGCCGCCAACAGCGCTGCCAGCCGCCACATGCAGTCAGCCTCGCACACGCGACAAGCCGCCGTCCGTCGGATCAGGCCGGCCAGTTCTCCCGCAACTTCGACCAGGACTCGACGAGCGCCTCCGGCAGGACCCGGATGCCGGCCGCGGCGGTCATGAAGTTCGTGTCTCCCGACCAGCGGGCCACGCAGTGGACGTGCAGGTGCTCGGGGATGCCCGCACCTGCCGCCCGGCCCTGATTGAGGCCCACGTTGACGCCACCCGGGCCATAGGCGGCCTCGATGGCAGCGACGGCGTCACGGACCATCGACCAGAGCTCGGCATGCTCGACCTCGCTGAGATCGCCCAACCGGCCGACCGGCCGAAGGGGCAGGACCATGGTGTGGCCCGAGGTGTACGGGTAGACGTTGAGCATCGCGAAGCAGGTCTCACCCCGGTGCAGCACGAACGACTCGTCATCGGGAAGGCCGCTCTGCTCGATGGCGCTGAACAGGGACCCGCCCTCGGGGACCTCGAGGGCGTCGGTGAGTCGCCCGTCCTCGCCGGTCCCCGGCGGCCAGGCGGTCGACGAACTCCTCCAGCGGGAGGTCCCGCTCGGGGGCCTCGGCGCCCCGGGCGTTGTCGCCCACGGTTCCGTTGGCCACGTCGTCGTCGCCGACGACCAGCACATGGGGAACCTTGGCGGTCTTGCCGGAACGGACCCGCTTGCCCAGCGGTTCGTCGGCCGGGTCGCCCGTTGCCCGGAAGCCCCCGGCGGCGAGCCGGGCCTCGACCTGCTCGGCGTAGGCCTGGTGCTCGTCGGCCACGGGCAGGACCCGGACCTGCTCGGGGGCCAGCCAGGCCGGAAAGGCACCCGCATAGTGCTCGAGCAGCACCCCGAAGAAGCGCTCGATCGACCCCATCAGGGCCCGGTGGATCATCACCGGCCGGTGCCGGCCACCGTCGGCGCCCACGTACTCGAGCTCGAAGCGCTCCGGCAGGTTGAAGTCCAGCTGGATCGTCGACAGCTGCCAGGGCCGCCCGATGGCGTCCGTGACGTCGACGTCGATCTTGGGTCCGTAGAAGGCGCCGCCGCCCTCCTCCACGACGAAGTCCAGCCCGGCCGTTCCCAGCGCCGCCCGCAGTCCCTCCGTGGCCAGCTCCCAGAGTTCGTCGTCGCCGACCAACTTCTCGGCGGGCCGGGTCGAGAGCTTGGCCTGGAAGTCCTCGAAGCCGAAGGCCTTCAGCACCGACAGCGTGAACTCCAGCAACGACGCCAGCTCGTCGGGCACCTGCTCACGGGTGCAGAAGATGTGGGCATCGTCCTGGGTGAAGCCCCGGCTGCGCAGCAAGCCGTGCACCGCGCCGGAGAGCTCGTAGCGGTAGACCGCGCCGAGTTCGAAGTACCGCTTGGGCAGGTCCCGGTAGCTGCGCTGGCCGCTCTCGAAGACCGTGACGTGGAACGGGCAGTTCATCGGCTTCGGGTAGTAGGCGGCGCCGTCCATCTCCATCGGCGGGTACATCCCGTCGGCGTAGAAGTCGAGGTGGCCGCTCGTCTCCCACAGCACCGACTTGGCGATGTGGGGGCTGAAAACGAAGTCGTAGCCACCGGCCTCGTGGCGGCTGCGGCTGTAGTCCTCGATGAACTTGCGGACCAGCGCCCCCCTCGGGTGCCAGACGGCAAGACCCGGTCCGAGCGCCTCGGGCCACGACACCAGGTCCAGTTCGGCGGCGAGGCGGCGGTGGTCGCGCTTCTCCGCCTCGGCGAGGCGGTGCAGGTGCCCCTTGAGCTCCTTGGCCGTCGACCAGGCGGTGCCGTAGATGCGCTGGAGCATCGGGCGGCGCTCGTCGCCCCGCCAGTACGCCCCGGCCACCTTCTGGAGGGCGAAGTAGCCGAGGCGGCCGGTGGAGGGCACGTGCGGGCCCCGGCAGAGGTCGAGGAAGTCGTCGCCGTTGCGGTAGTAGCTCACGGCGCCACCGGCGTCGGCCTCGTCGACCAGCTCGCCGTCGGCCTCGCCGGACGCCACCCGCTCGATGATCTCGCACTTGTAGGCGTGCCCGGCGAACAGTTCGAGCGCCTCGGCGACGGTCGCCTCCACCCGTTCGAAATCCTGGTCGGCGGCGATGATCTCGCGCATGCGCGCGTCGATGGCCTCGAGGTCCTCCGGGCCGAAGGTGGCCCCGTCGGGAAGTTCGAAGTCGTAGTAGAAGCCGTTCTCGATCGGCGGGCCGATGGCGAACGTCGAGCCGGGCCACAGGCCCAGCACAGCCTGGGCCAGCACGTGGGCGGTGGAGTGGCGCAGCGTCTCGAGGCCGCGGTCGCTGCCAGGCGTGACGATCTCGACGGTGGCACCCTCGGGGAGTCCGACGACCAGGTCGCGCTCCTCGCCGTCGACCACGGCGGCAATGGCGTCCCGGGCGAGTCCGGCGCCGATGTCCGCGGCCAGGTCGGCGGCCGTGGCCCCCGCAGCGAGGGTGCGCGCCGAGCCGTCGGGCAGCGAGACGGTGATGTCGGCCATGACTCCCGAGGCTAGCGACCGGCGCCGCGGGCAGTGCCCCCGAAAGCCCCGGACGGCGGTCGATGCCGGTCAGTCGTCGATGCCGGTGAAGCGCACCGCCACCCGGGTCCCGTAGCGGGTGTTGAGCTGGAGCAGTACGGCGGTGAAGGCCTCGATGGCGGTGGCGTTCGACAACCGGCCCGCGTCGAGGGGGCGGGCGCCAGGGATCCGCTCGACGAACCGGGAAACCGTCTCGATCGCCCACGGGTGGTCGGAGCAGATGAGGACGTCGCTCTGCACCTCCTCGTCGATCGCCGCCAGTTCCGTAGCGGGGACGTGGTGCATCGCGGCGGCGACGTAGGCGTCGGGGACCATTGCCTGCACGTTGGCCGACACCGAACCGCGGGGCGGGACCAGCGGCTGGAACTCCCCCGCCACCCGGGCGAGGGCGTTCGACATGCAGACGACGACCTTGCGGCCGAGGTGGCCGGCGACCGTGGAGGCGACCTCCGGGGCGACATCCCACGGCGTGGCGATGATGACGAGTTCGCAGACGGCGGCCTCGGCGTTGTCGCCGCTGCGGATCGACAAGTCTCGGTCGGGGTGGCGTTCCAGGAGTTGCGCCACGGCCTCGGCGGCCCGGTCGGCCGAGCGCGAGCCCACCACCACGTCGATGCCCACCGCCGCCAGGCGCAGCGCCATCGCCCGCCCGGCCGGTCCGGTGGCACCCAGCAGCCCGATCTCCATGCGCTGAGACTACGGCCCCGGGGGTCGGTGGCCCGGTTCACGGGCGGCGGCCCGGCCGGACGGTACGGTTCCCACCAGCGAACCGGTCGGGGGACCGCCCCGGGCCGGTCCGGGACGGAAACGAGACGGACACCGGGCGAGCACCAGGAGGAGGGCGCCGAGATCGTCCTGACGGGCGCCGGACGCGGCATGCGACTGACCGAGCGCACCGCCCGCAAGCTGCCGGTGGCACCCGAGGTACTGGAGTTCGACGTGACCTCGGCTGAGCAGGCCGCCGCCGTCCGCGACCACCTGGGGTCGACATGGGGACGTGTCGACGGGGCCCTGCACGCCATCGGCTTCGCCCCCGAGGTGTGCCTCGGCGAGGACTTCATGGCTGCCCAGTGGGAGGACGTGTCGGTCGCCGTCGAGATCTCCGCCTACTCACTCAAGACCGTCGCCGAGGTGGTGGCGCCGCTCATGTCCGACGGTGGCTCGATCGTCGGCCTCGACTTCGACGCCCGCTTCGCCTGGCCCGCCTACAACTGGATGGGGGTGGCCAAGGCGGCCCTCGAGTCGGCGTCCCGCTACCTGGCCCGCTCGCTCGGCGGGGACGGCATCCGGGTCAACATGGTGGCCGCCGGCCCGATCCGCACGATCGCCGCCAAGAGCATCCCCGGCTTTGCCGAGTTCGAGGACGCCTGGGGCACCCGGGCGCCGCTGGGCTGGGACGTACACGACACGGAGCCCGTGGCGAAGGCATGCGTGGCACTGCTGTCCGACTGGTTCCCGGCCACGACCGGCGAGATGCTCCACGTCGACGGGGGGTACCACGCCATCGGGGCGTGAGGCCCGGCCCCGACGCGGGGCCGTTGACGACGCGTCGACTCAGCGGCAGTGGGCGTCGACCAGGAAGAACGGGTTGATGCTGTTGCCCTTGCCGCCCGGGTGGTACTCGAAGTGCAGGTGGTACCCGCCGGCGTTGCCGGTGCGTCCGACGTAGCCGATCACCCGGCCGGCCTCGACCTCACCCTCGGTGCCGTAGGACCGCAGGTGGGTACCGAAGTAGTAGTCGCCGTCGGCGGTGACCAGGTCGAAGGAGCGGCCGCCGATGGTGTCCCAGCGGAAGGTGACCGTGCCCGCCTCCGGGGCGACCACCGGGGTACGGGAACGGGCGACGATGTCGATGCCGTCGTGCTTCCGGCCGCCCGAGCGGGGCTCGCCCCAGGAGTCGCGGTAGGACATCTCGCCGTCCACCGGGCAGACCCAGTCGTCGTCCGCCACCTTGCGAATCATCGTGGACGTGCCACGACGGGCGTCGGCCTCGTCCTCGAGGCGGTCGCGGTCGCGGTCGTCCAGGCCGGCGAGGACGGCGGCGTACTCGTCGCGCAGTTCGTCCGCACCCGCGACCTGCTCGGCAACGAGGAGGTTGGCCTCGGCCACGGCCTCGGCCGCCGCGTCCACGCGGAGTCGGTAGCCCGCGAGGACTTCGCTGGTGGCGGCGATGCGGTCCTCGACGATGGTGAGGCCGTCGGCGACGGACTGCAGGGTGCCCCGTGCGGGGGCACCGGGCGCGGCGCCGGCGACAGCCGGAACGGCCGCGAAGGCGAGCAGAAGCGCCACAGAGGCGGCGGTGAGCCGGGGCATCGCGTCAGGCTAGCGGACTGACTCCCGGAAACGTGGGCACCTTCGACCACGTGGCGCGCGTGGTCACGCGCGTGGAGCGTCGGATTCGTCCTCGATCTCCCCCACCATCTCCTCGAGCACGTCCTCCATCGTCAGCACGCCGAGGGTACGGCCCGTGGCGTCGCGGACGACGGCCAGGTGGTTGCGGGTGCCGCGCATGCGGAGGAGCACCTCCTCGAGGGGCAGGTCCGGCGACACCACCAGCATCGCCCGGATCACCTCCAGTGGCACGGGCTCCTTCTGGGCCTCGACGGGGAGCCGCAGCAGGTCCTTGGCAAGCAGCACGCCCAGCAGGTCGTCGGCCCCGACGGCGGCGACCGGCAATCGGGAGTGGCCGCTCTCCACGATCACGCGCTCCACTTCCGCAAGGGTCATTCGCCGATTCACCGTGATGACCTGCGATCGGGGGATCATCACCACCGCCGCCGGACGGCTGCCCAGGTCCAGGGCCCCCGCCAGCAGTTCGTGCTCGAACGGCTCGAGCAGGCCCGCCTGCCAGGAGGCATCGAACATGACGGCCAGCTCGGCCTCGCCGGTCTCGTGGTCGATGCGGTCGACCGGCGTGTTGCCCGTGAGGCGGACCAGCCCCACGGAGATCCGGTCCAGCAGCCAGATTGCCGGTCCCAGCACGAGCACGAAGCCGGCATGCACCGCGATCAGCGCACGCAGGGTGCGCTCGGGGTCGGCGATCGCGACGTTCTTGGGGACCAGCTCGCCGAGCAGCATCTGGACCACGGCGGCGACGGCCAGGGCGACGATCCAGCCGGTGGTCGTCGCCACGCCCTCGGACACGCCCAAGGCCTCGAGGACGGGAGCGAGAAGCCGGCCGATGGCCGGCTCGGCGAGGATGCCGAGGGCGACGCTGCTGGCGGTGATGCCGAGTTGGGCGCCGGAGAGCTGGCGGCGGAGGTCCCGCCGGGCGGCGACCGCCCGGGCCGCGCCCCGACGGCCGTCATCGGCATCCGCCTCGAGGCGAGAGTCGCGTGAGGCCAACAGGGCGAACTCGACGGCCACGAACAGGGCGTTGACGGCCACCAGCAGGACCGCCAGGAGCAGTGCGAGGACGGTCACGACGACGGCTCCGGTTCCTCGAGTGCGACCACCCTGAGGGTGGCGATGCGGCGACCCGCCACGGCGACCACCTCGACCCGCCAGCCGGCCTCCTCGACCATCTCGCCGGGCTGCGGCAGGTGCCCCAGCCGGGCGAGGAGGTACCCGGCCAGGGTCTCGTACGGACCCTCGGGCACCTCGAAGCCGGTCGCCCCGTACACCTCGTCCAGGTTGAGGCGACCCGGAACCACGAAGCTGCCGGGCTCCTCGACACGGGTGCGCGCAACCGGGCGGTCGTGCTCGTCGTCGATGTCCCCGACGATTTCCTCGAGCAGGTCCTCCATGGTGAGGATCCCCGACGTGCCCCCGTGCTCGTCCACGACGACCGCCAGCTGGCCGCTTCCCGACCGGAGGTCGGCGAACAGGTCGTTCAGGGGGCGGGTCTCGGGCACGAACGGGACGTCCCGAATCAGGTCGGTGACCGGGGTGTCCGGGCGGTTTTCGGCGGGCACGCGGTACACGGCCTTGACGTGGACGACGCCGAGTACGTCGTCGAGGTCATCGCCGACGACGAGGAAGCGGGAACGGCCGGTGGCCAACGACCGCTGGGCGAGCGTGGCGGCGGTGTCGTCCCGGCCCAGCACGACGAGGTCGACCCGCGGCACGAGGCAGTCGACCGCGGTCTTGTCGCCGAAGCGGATCGACCGCCACAGCAGGTCCGCCTCCTCCCGCTCGAGGCCGCCCTCGTCGCCGGACTGGCGGATCAGGTCCTCGAGTTCGTCCCGGGTGCGGGAGGGGGTGATCTGGTCGCGGGTCTCGACGCCGAGGCGGCGGGCCACGGCGTTGGCCGAGCGGTTGAGGCCCTCGACCAGCGGGCGGGTGACGGTGCTGTAGGCGATGAGGGGTGGCGCCAGCCGGCGGGCGGTGACCTCGGGGACGGCGATGGCGAGGTACTTGGGGACCTGTTCGCCGACCACCAGGTGCAGGACGGTGGCGGCACCGATGGCGGCGACGACGCTGAGGCCCGTCGGGTGCGCCTCGCCGGTGAGGAGCCGGGCGACGGTCGGCTCGGCCACGAAGCCCAGCAGCAGCGCCGCCGCCGTGATGCCGAACTGGCAGCCGGACATGGTCGGGGTGAGGCGCCGAAGCAGGCCGCGGATTCGGGCATCGCCGCGGTGACCGGCCTCGGCCGAGGCTTCGATGCGGGCGCGGTCGACGGCGACAAGGCTGAACTCGGCGGCCACGAAGAAGGCGTTGGCGCCCAGCAGTAGGACCACGGCCGCCAGGCCAGGGAGGAGTGCCATCGGGCCGCCGAGCCTAGCCCCGGGGCCCCGTATAGCCGGTCAGCAGTATCCGTCCTGGTCCGGAACGGGGTCCGTCTCGCGCCACCGACCGCCCCCTCCCCCGGTGGGAGCCGCAGTGAGGCCCTTCGGTACCCTCAGCCGATGGCCGCCGACCCGCACCCTCGGAGCGTGGTGGCCGCTCGGGCCGCCGCCCGCCTGGCCCGCTTCGTGACCGTCGGCCTGGCCAAGGTCGACCTCAGCCTCCCCCAGTACCGGCTGCTTGCCTTCCTCGACGAGGACGGCACCGCCCACGCCGACCTCCAGCAGCGCCTCACCGTCAGCGGCCCCTCGGTGACCGCCCTCGTCGACGGGCTCGTCTCCCGCGGCTTCGTCGAGCGCCGCCGGGACCCCGACGACGGCCGCCGCACCGCCTTCCACCTCACCCGCGAGGGCCACCGCGCCCTCGAGGACGCCGACGCGGCCGTGGCCGCCTGCCTGACCGAACTGGGCAGCCACCTCGACGCCGACGAGGCCGAGGCGGCGGTCCGCGGCCTCGAAGTGGCCGACAAGGCGATCCGGCGGCACCGCGAAGCCGGCGTCCGGTGACCCGGGCCACCACTGTCGAACCCGACGCCGACCCCGCCGACGGCTACGAGCCCTGCGGCGTCGAGGACCGGTACGCCCCGCCCGCCGCCGTCCCCGACCCCGACCGGGACAAGGGTTGGTTCCGGCGGCTGCTCCCACTCCTGCTCGCCCGCCGCCTCGCCTTCGCCGCCACGCTGGTGTGCGGCGTGGCCGGCCTCACCCTCCAGGTGTCGGTGCCGATGGTGCTCCGCCGCGCCGTCGACACCGCCCTCGAAGACCGCACCGGCAGCCTCGAGGCCCACGTCTGGGCGCTGGTCGGGATCGCCGTCGCCGCCTTCGGGCTGCGGGTCGCCTACCGCTACCTGCTGTTCTGGGCCGCCTACCGCATCGAGACCGACCTGCGCTCCACCATCTACGGCCACCTCACCCGGCTCTCCTTCTCCTTCTACGACCGGGTCGCCGCCGGCGAGGTGATCTCCCGGGCCAACTCCGACATCCGCTCCATCCAGCTGCTGCTGGCGTTCGGCCCGCTGGCGGGCCTGTCGATGCTGAGCTTCGTGCTGGCCGTCGGGTTCATGCTCACCATCCACGTGCCGCTGACCCTCGTGGCGGTCTCGACCATGCCGTTCGTGTTCGTGCTGGGCCAGCGGATGCGCGACCAGGTGTTCCCCCTGTCCTGGGTCACCCAGGGCCGCATGGCAGAGGTGGCGATGGTCGTGGACGAGAACCTCAGCGGCACCCGCGTGGTCAAGTCGTTCGCCGCCGAGGCGGAGCAGATCACCCAGCTGTCCCGGGCCGCACAGCGCCTGCGCTGGTCGGCGACCGCCCTCGTCGACGCCCGGGCCCGCTTCAACCCGCTCATCGAGGCCCTCCCCCGCCTCGGCATGGCCCTCATCCTGCTCTACGGCGGCTGGCTGGCCATCGAAGGCGACATCGGCGTCGGCGCGTGCGATTCTCGTACCCCGGCGCCGACCCGGATGCCCCGCCGGTGCTCGACGGCCTCGACCTCGTCGTCGAGCCCGGGGAGACCGTGGCGCTCGTCGGGCGCACCGGCTGCGGCAAGACCACCGTCGCCCGCCTGCTGTGCCGCTTCTACGACGTCGACGCCGGTGCCGTGCTGGTCGACGACAACGACGTCCGAGACCTCACGCTGACCAGCCTGCGACACCACGCCAACCAGGTCACCGACGAGCCGTTCCTGTTCTCCGAGTCGATCCGCGACAACATCGCCTTCGGCCGACCCGACGCCCCGCACGAGGACGTGGTCCGGGCCGCCGAGGCGGCGCAGGCCGACACCTTCGTCGGCGAACTGGCGGACGGCTGGGACGAGGTCGTCGGCGAACGCGGCTACACGCTCTCCGGCGGCCAGCGCCAGCGCATCGCCCTCGCCCGCTCGCTGCTCGCCAACCCCCGCATCCTCGTCCTCGACGACGCCACCAGCGCCGTCGACGTGCGCGTCGAGGAGGCCATCCACGCCGCCCTGCGGGACCTGCTGGCCGACCGGACCACGATCGTGATCGCCCACCGCCTGTCCACCATCGCCCTCGCCGACCGGGTGGTGCTGCTCGAGGGCGGCCGCATCACGGCCTCGGGCACCCACGCAGAACTGCTGGCCACCTCGCCCGCCTACGCCGCGATCCTCGCCTCGGGTGGGAACGGCCACGACGACCCGGGCGGGCAGGAGGCCACCTGATGGGCTTCGGACACCCCGGCGGGCGCGTCACCATCGGGCCGACGTCGATGCAGGCAAACGCCGACGCCGGCCTGCCGTTCGCCGACGTGCCCGGCGACCTCGCCGACCGCGTCGATGCGGTGCTGGCCCACGAGCCCGAGCACCCGGACCCGCTCGTCGACTTCTCGCACAGCCGCTGGGACCGCCGCCCCTTCGGGTTGCGGACCTTCCTGCGGCCCCACGCCGCTGGCCTGGCGCTCGCCGTCCTGCTGGTCGTCGCCGAGACTGCGCTCCTCCACCTCGGCCCGCTGCTGGTCCAGGTCGGCATCGACCGCGGCGTGCTCCAGCGGGACACCGACGTGCTCGTCGCCGTGGCGCTGGCCTTCGTCGGCTCGGTCCTGCTGGCCGCCCTGGCCTCCTCGCTCCGCACCGCCTTCACCGGTCGGATCGGCGAGCGACTCGTCTACGAACTCCGGGTCCGGGTGTTCAGCCACTTCCAGCGCCAGTCGCTGGGCTTCTTCACCGCCGAGCGGTCGGGCGTGCTCATGACCCGGATGACCAGCGACATCGAGTCGCTGACCGTGCTGTTCCAGGAGGGGCTGGTCCAGTTCGTGGTGCAGGGCATGACCCTCCTCGTCGTCACCGCCTACCTGCTGCTCCTGAACCCCGGGCTGGCGCTGGTCTGCCTCGCGCTGGTGGTCCCCGTCAACGTGCTGCTGGACCGCATCGCCGACGTGCTGGCCGACCTCTCCGAGAGCCTCGACGGCATCCGGCTCATCACCGCCTTCAACCGGCGACGCCACAACGCCGCCCGCCACCACAACATCGTCGGCGCCCACCTCGACGCCAACCTGGCCACCAGTCGGGCCCAGGCGCTCTACGGCCCCGGCACCGAGGCGCTGGGCATCGTCTCCCAGGCGGTCGTACTGCTCGTCGGCGGCCGCATGGTGCTGCGCGGCGACCTGACCATCGGCGAGATGGTCGCCTTCCTCCTGTTCCTGACGTCGTTCTTCGCCCCGATCCAGACGCTGGTCCAGCTGTTCAACCAGTACCAGCAGGGCAGCGCCGCCATCACGAAGCTGCGGGGGGTGTTGGCCACCGAGCCGTCCGTGCCCGAGGCCCCTGACGCCCACGAGTTGCCGGCCGTCGACGGCCACCTGCTCCTCGAGTCGGTGACGTTCGGCTACGACCCCGACCACCTCGTGCTGCGCGAGGTCGACCTCGAGGTGGCGCCCGGCGAGGTCCTGGCCGTGGTCGGGGCGACCGGCGCCGGCAAGTCCACGGTCGCCAAGCTGGTGACCCGCTTCTACGACCCCGACTTCGGCCACGTCCGCCTCGACGGCCACGACCTGCGCGACGTCACCCTCGCCTCGCTGCGACGCCAGGTGGGTGTGGTGCCCCAGGAGCCGTTCCTGTTCAACGGCAGCATCCGCCAGAACGTGGCGTTCGCCCGACCCGACGCCTCGGAGGAGGAGGTCCTCGCCGCCTGCGCCGCCGTCGGGC
>LUMJ01000747.1_pt1 | contig 14358 bp, 15 predicted proteins | sample 729631 | NCBI WGS metagenome assembly LUMJ01 (sample SAMN03860266, study PRJNA289734) | marine metagenome | biome: seawater column; feature: ocean; material: water; isolation source: Red Sea water column Station 22 - depth 500m | place: Saudi Arabia: Red Sea | collected 2011-10-15 | depth 500 m | reverse complement strand
TAATCATTACACTCATGGGTAATTCGTTAACACCAGGAATCCAAACCATTGCAAATTGACCCGGAAGAACATTAGATAAAATTTGATCAGAAAAGATTAATGTTCTAACAGTTGGTGTCTCATCAATAATTTTTTCAATTGTGCATATATGATGACTGTTAGGATCTCTTTGCAATTCCAACCATTTCACCTATATTCGAATATCCTTTTTGTTCCATGTAGTTTTGAATTCCATTATTAATCTCTGCAAAAACCTCTATCCAATGTTCACCTAATACACTACCAAATTGTACAGCATTTGCTCCCGCTAAAATAAATTCTACAGCATCTTGCCACGTAGAAATCCCACCACAACCAATTATTGGAATATCAAACTTTGATGAAATTTCATAAACACATCTTACAGCAATTGGTTTAATTGGTGTTCCAGATAAACCACCAATCTTGTTACTAAGAATAGGTTTTTGAATTTCAACATCTATAGCCATTGCACGAATTGTATTAATTGCAGTAATACCATCTACACCAGCATCACATGCTGCTTCAACAGTATCCAAATAGTTTGTAGCACCAAGACCTACTTTTGCTATTATAGGAACATTTGTATCTGATTTTACTTTTTTTATGATTTTTTTTACAAGATTAATATCATCCCCTACCTCAAGACCAACCTTTGCAACATGTGGACATGATAAATTCAACTCATAAGCTGAAACTTTACAATTTTCAAACTGCTTTATCATAAAATCGAAATCAGTCTCTACCGAACCAACTAAACTCACAATTATTGGAACTTCCTTATTTGATGAAATCATTTTAGAAAAATTTTCAGCGCCTGGATTTGCTAATCCCACAGCATTCAACCAGCCGCCACCTTTCACACTAAAAATTGTTGGATTTGCATAACCATCCCAAGGCTCTTTGCTTAATGACTTAGTAACAACTGCACCTGCCCCAGCACGATATAGGCGTTCAAAAACATCAAGTGATATTCCTAAAATACCAGAAGCAAGAATTGTTGGCCTCTCTAGTGTTAATGTTCCTATTGAAGTTGAGAGAGATGCTTTCACCTTGAATAGTTTGATTCCATTGTCATATAACAGTTGATTATCAAATTATTTTGCTAACTTTTTAATGTGGACAAAATCCTATTTTTATAATGTATTCAACAATACTAACAGAATTAGGAATAGTAGTTTTTGATAACCAAAAATGTGTGAAAACATTTCCATTTCTGATGTAATAATTGTAAATGATTATGGGCTGTTAGACATTTTGAAAAAAAAATCAATCGATGTACGATTGATGGATGTTCAACAATCTGATGTAATACAATCATCAAAACCAAAAATGTTAGTGGATTCGGGATTTGCTAAAGATGAAAATGATGCGATGGAAAAACTTCGTGAGTTTGCTATACAACTTTCATCCTCAAAAGTTACTGAGATTTCACAAAGTCCAGATCTGCATATTATTCAAGCGGTTAACACATTAGATGAAACTGATAAAATAATAAATAATATGAGCTCTAGATTGCGTGAATGGTATGGTTTACATTTTCCGGAACTTGATAATTTAATAGATAGTATAAACGGATATTCACAAATAGTTTTATCAGGTAAACGAAAAAATATTTCAAAAAAAGATTTTGAAAACGCTGGGTTTCCTGAATCAAAAGTGGAAATGCTCTCACTTGTAAAAGAAAAAAGTAGAGGTGGTGATATAACAGAAAAAAACCTTGACATAGTACAAACTCTAGCAAAACAAATTTTGGAACTTTTTGAATTAAGAAAAACTATTGAAAAACAAGTTGAAGATGAAATGAAAGAGGAAGCACCAAATACCTCTGCAGTTCTTGGTACTGTCGTTGGAGCTAGAATTTTAGCTCATGCGGGTAGTTTGAAGAAGTTAGCAAGCATGCCAGCAAGCACAATACAAATTTTGGGAGCAGAAAAAGCGCTATTCCGATCTTTAAAAACTGGTTCAAATCCACCAAAACATGGAATTCTTTTTCAACATGCAATTATTCATAGTGCACCTAAATGGCAAAGAGGAAAGATTGCTAGAGCTGTTGCTGGAAAAGCAGCAATTGCTGCTAGAGTTGATGTTTACAAAGGAGGGTTAAACCAAACTTTACTGGAGAAACTAAACATAAGAGTACAAGAGATTGAGAAAAAATACAAGGAACCCGTAAAAAAAGAATCAAAATCTCAACCTCAAATAAAAAGGAAAAAATCTAGACGGTTTATTAAACGAAGACGGAAGAATTTTGGAAGATAGAGAAAATATTTTCTGGTTTCAAGTCGAAGGAGAAAAAAAACTAGCAACTAAAAACTTAGTACCTGGAAATCAAGTTTACAACGAAAAATTACTAATAGTAAATAATATAGAATATAGAATTTGGAATCCATTCAGAAGTAAACTAGCTGCTGCTATAATGAATGGATTAAACGATTTTCCATTTAATCAAAAATCTAATGTATTATATCTGGGAGTATCCACTGGAACCACAATTAGTCACATTTCTGATATTGTTGGGCAAAGTGGAATTATATTTGGAATAGAACACGCTAGCAGGGTTGCTAGAGATTTTTTAGATAGAGTTGCGTCATATCGAAAAAATATTATACCAATTATTCATGATGCCAGAAAGCCAGAAGAGTTTTTCTCAGTTTATAAGAAAGTCGATATAGTATACGTGGATATCGCACAACCAGATCAGACTAATATTGCAATTAAAAACTGTAAATTATATCTAAAATCTAGGGGTCATTTGTTTCTAATAATAAAAACTAGGAGTATTGATGTTACAAAAGATCCAAAGGAGGTTATTAAAAATGAAATAAAAAAGTTAGAACAATTTTTTCAAATTAAGCAAACAATTGATTTGGAGCCATACGATAAAGATCATCTAATAGTAATTGCGACATTTCTAGAATGATTCTTTTTTTTAATTAAGATTTGTACTGGTTTCCAACTTTTACGTAAAAATGCAAAAGTCTCATTTCGTTTTATTGATTTTTTCAAAAACGATTTAGTTTTTGGATCAGATGGATAACCGCTACCTATATCATATTTTTTATTCAATCTTGCAATTATCTTATCACGTGAAACTTTTGCAAGTATAGACGCAGCGGAAACTACTACAAATTTACTATCGGCGTGGTGATATGATCTTATTTTTGAATGTAAAGTAAGTTTTGAAATTTCTTTACCAAACCTTCGAGAATTTACATCACAGGAATCGATGTATGCAACTGAGGGTGATAGTTTTGAAATTACTTTTGCCATGTATTTTGCTTCCAAGTGATTAAGCGAGTGATTAAAAACGCTTTTATCAATTATTTTGGGAGAAATTCTAGCAACATAATATCCATCAACTATACTGATAATTTTTTTATAAAGTCGTTCCCTTGCTAAAGGAGTCAATGTCTTTGAATCACGAATACCTTGTTTTTTTAAATTATTGATTTTTGTTCGTTTTATCACAATCCCAGCAATCACTAATGGACCCAATACAGAACCTCTTCCAGCCTCATCCACACCACAGATTAACACAATATTTTGCGTTTTTTACATGTATTAACCATTATAGGTAAAAAGAATTCAAGAAATCTAGTGCAAAGAACAGAAGAAAAACTAATAGAAATAACAGAGGGTAGTACAAAAATTCTTGTTCCAGAAAAATCGTTGAAAGATAAAGCACCGCCTAAACAACCAGCATTTTTTAATCCTATCGCTGCAATGAATAGAGATTTTTCAATTTTAGCCTATTCAGCATTCTGGGAAAATTTTGATAAGCCTATGATATTTCTAGATGGTCTAACAGGTTTGGGTGCAAGATCCCTAAGAGTTGCAAAAGAAATACCTAATGTTGAAAAAGTAATAGGTAATGATATTAATTCTGAGGCACTTAAGATTGCACAAAATTCTGCAAACTTGAACAAAATATCAAATTTTGAAGTTTCTGAAAATGAGATATGTAATTTTTTTAACACACATTCAATGAAAGAAAAAAGAGGCTCTATTGTAGATGTCGATCCATTTGGATCACCTGTAAAATATTTTGATTGTGCGATTAGAGCTACTATGCATAATGGGTTACTATCAATTACAGCAACAGATTTACAGGTTTTACATGGTTTAGCAAAAAAAGCTTGTAAAAGAAAATATCATGGTACACCTATTAAAACAAAATATTCTAACGAAATTGCAATTAGATTAATTCTTGGCTGTTTAGACATTGTTGCTAGAAGACTTGATGTTCAAATCGTTCCACAATTTGTTGAGAACGATATGCACTATTACAGAATATATGTTAAAATCTTAAACAAAATTGACCAGGATACTCATCAAGGTTATATTATTCACTGCAGATCTTGTAGTGATAGAATCTGTATTACAAACCAGAAAAAAACTTGTGAGATTTGTAACTCTGAGTTAGAGATAGCTGGTCCATTATGGATAGATCAATTATTTGATAAAAAATTTGTTAGTAACATGATACGTCAAGTACAAAAATTCACTATTAGAAAAAAATGTATCTCAATATTAGAAAAATGTGAATTAGAAGCGGAAATGCCTCCAACTTATTATACACTCGATGAAATTGCATCTAAAATGCAGACGGCTCCTCTTAAAATGAAAAACGCGATAAAAATTCTTAAAGATAATGGTTTCTTAGCTAGCCCAACTTCCCTAAATCCAACAGGATTTAGAACAGATTGCAGGATTGATAAAATAATAAAATTATTTGAAAACTAATCAATATATCCGAGACAAATACAATATAACTCACTACTTGGTTTTCTACTAGATTTTGGTTTGGTTAATTTAATTTTAGAAAATTTTTTTTTCAAATACTCATAAAATTCATTTGAGTATTCTCCATCAAAAATTTTGAAAAGAGCGTTTCCTTTTTTTTCTAAAACCTGTTCCATTATTTTTGCAGCACTATAGTTTAATGAAATTTGAGTAGAGTGATCTACCGACCAATTACCAGTTACTTGTGGAGATAGATCAGATATAACGACATTTATTTTCTTACCAAAAAATGAAAAAATCTCTTCAATTATGTCATCATCGATGTTAGCTTTCAATATATGAGCACCAGGAATTTCGTCGACAAAAGATGTATCGATACCCATTATCCTTCCTTGATTACCAACAATTTTAGTTGCAACTTGTGTCCAACCTCCTGGTGCACAACCTAAATCTAAAACAAAATGACCAGGACCTAATATCCTATATGATTTATTGAGTTCTTTTAGTTTGTAAGCAGATCTACTTCTATAGCCCTCTTCATGAGCAAGTTTTCTATAATGATCTTTTCTGGCATCAATTAATTTCATTTTGATTTACTAGTTTTTAATTCTACAAAAACCCAATCCTCAATATATTGGCAAGTTTTTGGACTGATTTCACCATCTATTGAACATTTTGATTCTACCGGGCATATCAAACATGGTGCATTTTCAATGGATTTTGTGCTTACCGGTGTCTTTCTAATTATAAGTTTGTAAGTCCATCTTCCTTTTTCTAAAATCTTTTCTCTAGTGATCATTCCCATTCTTTCTAATTTTAATGCCAAACGAGATCCATCTCTACTCGAAAGTTTTAATTTTTTCCAAAGATCAGTTTGAAGCATACCTTCAGTTTCATAACTGACAACTATTTCACAAACTCTATTCATCAATCTATCCATGTTAGTTCTATCTATTTGAAAACCAGTAATTTCTTCTTCAGTGAGTTTTTCTTCTAATTCTTCTTCATAGGTTTTTTTAGCTTCTTCCTCTTTTCTCTTCGCTTCTTCTTCTTTTCTCTTTGCTTCAGCCTTTTTCTTTGCCGCCTTTTTCTTTGCCTCTAGTTTTTTCTTTGCTTCAGCCTTTTTCTTTGCCTCTAGTTTTTTGGCTTCAAGTTTTGAACTACCCATAAAATCACTTTATTGTCTTGGATTCCTGCCATTATTATCTATTATGTGGGTTAGTTGTCTAACTAACTTTGACGAATAAGTTAAATCGCAGCCGAGTAAAGATGCTCTAATTGCGTCTTAGAAGATTTAGGGTTAGGGCTTTCCGGTGTATTCACGATTCAGGTGATATAACAGTAGGCGATTTAGCTGCTTTTGTTGGGAGAAATGAAAGTGGGAAAACAACCATTCTACAAGCGTTAACCCTGTTAAATAGAGATGAAATGGTTTCAGAGCTTGATTTGTGTGATGAAATGATTGAAGAGCTTAAGTCAGAAATCAAACTTGTTGAGGGAGAATTTGAATTCAATCAAAATGAGATTGATGTAATTCATGAAAAATTTCCTACTCTTGATATAAAAAAAATAATAATTTTTAGAACTAATAAAAATGATGAAATACAATATGACTTTGGTGATCTTAAATTTGATCACAAAAATGATACTAATACTAAATCATGGAAAAACCTTACTGAATATATTCTAGGTTTTGTTGAAACCATACCAAATCACATACGTACACAATTAGATACTAAATTTTTTGAAAGTAGTATACTAAAAGACAAGGAGGTTTTGAGAACAGAACTAGTAACATTTGACAATAATATTCGTGATAAATCATCTAACGAGGAACAAGTAATTTCTGAATGGAAAAAAATTTATGATGAAATAATGAATGATTTTGAAAATATTTCTGTTGGAAACACAGAAAGAATTCCAATTGAGCAATTTATCTTAGATAATTTACATCCACGATTTGTTTATTTTTCTGATTATAAGAAAATTTTAGGAAACATAAATCTAAACGAATTCATAAAAGGGTCGACAAGATCTGAGGCTGGTGGCATAGAATATCTAGAAGAATTTGATAGGGCTGAGACTGTAAAAAATTTACTCTATCTAGCGGAATTAGAGATAGGTAAATTACACGAACTTAAAAACAGCCCTTCCAAATTAATTAAATTTCTAAACACTGCTAGTAAAAAACTTACAGAACGATTAAATCCTTCATGGAAAGGTGAACCGATTAATGTAGAATTAAGATTTAATCCAGGAAATATTCTAAGTGTAGTGATTTCAGATGTACATAAAGATGGAACAATAACCAATATGGGTTTGTTAAATAGAAGGGCGGAGGGTTTCAAATGGATATTCTCATTTATAGTAAATTTTGCCGCTGAAACACAAAAATCTGAATTGAATGAAGCTATTTTATTACTTGATGAACCAGCCAGAAATCTACATCCAACACAACAACGTGGAATATCTGATTTATTGAAAAATCTTGCTGGCTCTAACCAGGTATTATATGCTACACATTCACCATTTATGATATTTGATTATACGCCTGGTAATCTTCTTGTTGTAGAACTTGATCAGAAAAGACATCTAAGTAAAATTCATTATGACTACTGGAAAGCAGATGATGATACGCTTACGCCTATTCTTTATGGATTATCAAAAGGCTTGGTTGATTCAATTGTTGACAGAGAAATTGGTAGTAATTCACGCCCTCTCATTATAGTGGAAACTATGTCAGATACAATGTACCTTAATGCGTTTGATAAATTCCTTCAGGATCCAAATATATCGATGAATCCACTTAATGTCGTACCAGCTTACAACAAAAATTCAGTATTACCGTTATCAATTTTTTATAGAAATCACGATTACAATACATTCATACTTCTTGACAATGATTATGAATCTAAACGAATCATTGAACAATTAAAAACTACCGAATTTTCTAATGCACAGACTATACTTTTTGAGAAAGATGGGGAACTTCTTGAGTCAATTGAAGATTATATCATGATTGATGATTACTTATATGCTGTCAATCAAACTTATGAGCTAAAATTACGTAAAGAGGGTTATAGCAGCATTACTAAAGAACTCGTATTAGCCCAGGGAAAAAAGGGTATAGTTGAGAGTCTAAGGGCCGTGTGGGCAGAACATCGAGATAATTGGGGTGAATTTGAAAAAGAAGAAGTTTGTAGATACATCTGTGGAAAAATAGCATTAAATGAAGCAAATTTTTTGACTGAAAAAACAAAAAACCAATTGCGTAAATTATATCGTTTAATTGCTGAACGTATACGTCAACACCAAAACTCGACACAGAATACATAAACTAAAACAACATGTGTCCTGTGTGCATTTTTTTAGTTATGAAGTTAAATTGAAATCTAATTAAGTTTAATTGTTGATATAGTATGACGAATAATATGCTCAGATATTCAAAATATGGTATGTTAATTTCGGTTCTATTAGTATTATCTATTTTTACAATATTCTCAATATCTGAAGTTGAGGCTGCTGAAAATATTGTAGTAGATGGAAAGAGTGTTAATAATACAATTATCATTGAAATTCAGAATGGGGTAGAAAATGCATCAAATGTAAAAACTGTTAAAATTTGGTTAAGCCCAGATAACTCATTTAAATCATTTAAATCTGAACCCAACTGGGGTGGTGGACAATATTCCGATGGGCAACTTTTAGTATTTACTGCATCAACTGTGCTAAAGCCAGGTGAATCAGTTAAATTTGGAGTTATAACTGAGAAAAAAACTTTAGGAATTAACTGGAGAGTACTTGATGAAAATGATGTTTCATTAGGTTCTGGTAAGATCTTACCACATGACATTTCTACTGAATCAGCTATGATTGATGAAGATACCAAAATGCTAGATGAGATAAAAGAAACAGGAGAAACTCTTTACGGTACAAAAAAATTCATTCCGGAAAAGATTCGAGTTGGCTCAAACGTAAGATTGGTAGGTACTGGATTTGACTCGTCACAAACATTAACATTTTATCTTGATAATATTTTGATTAAATCTTCTAAAACCGATGACGGAGGAAATTTCGTTACTACTTTATCTATTCCAGATACAATTAATCCTGGAACAAGTGAATTTATAATAAAAAATGAATTTGGAAATTTACAAACTACAAATATTAGCATATCTGAAGAAAAAAATAGATTATTGCGAGAAAGCTCCAATTTTGAGTTAACTAGTATACCGATAGAAATTAAATTGGATGAAACATTATCTTTTTCAGGTAATGCTAAGCCTTTAACAACAATCATACTAACAATAAAGAATGAAGAAGGTCAAACCGAGAAAACTCGTGTTGTAAATGTTAATGCTAACGGAAAATGGGAATATGAAGAATTGATAACTAGCAAAGAGATTTTAGGTACAAAAACATTCATGTTAAAAAATGGTCAAAACCATCTGCTGAGGGACATTATATTCAAGTCAGATAAATTATTGAACATTTCTTCTTCAGCAACAAGATATAATCAGGGTGATACTATTATTTTTACTGGTAGTGCTATACCTAACAAGGATGCCACTGTAATTATTAAAGACCCAAATGGAAAAATTATTCATTTTGATCTTATCGAGATTGATGCATCTGGTAACATAGAATATGAATTTGTGACTGATGATACATTTGGGAATGGAACATATGTCTTGATAACAACACAGGAAACTGAATCAGATGCTTATCTCTTTGGAATTGGTCAATACCCAACAACTCAAATTGTTGTGTTGACAGATAAGACAAATTATATTGGTACAGGTTCTTCTAACGCATTCATAAATGTGGTAGGACCACCATCAACTTCTTTGTCACTTACAATTATTGATCCACAAGACAACCCTGAGCATTTTGATACATTTACAACAAACTCGGGAGGTGAATATAGATACGAATTAGATCTAACCGGTTATAGTACAGGAGTATACACAGCTGTAGTTTCAAAGGCAAATATTCAGGATTCAGTCAAATTTGCGGTTGGTGTACAGACAGGCTCTGGTGATATTACATTAACACCTCCCAAACAATCCTATTTACCTGGAGAACAGCTTATAATTAGTGGTCAAACTGAACAGGATAATTCAATATTAACATTATCTCTCATTGATCCATCAGGAAATACTGTTAGTAAAATAGAAATATTTTCAGATAGTTCTGGTAGTTTTTCCACAAATATGTTAGGAATTCCAATCACTGCAGAAATTGGTAATTGGAAACTTAGTGTAATCAGTAAGCTAGATACCGCGGAAAATACCATAAATGTAGTTGAAACTTCTGGAATTGAGTTAGCATTGAACATTGAAAAAACGCAGTATCAAATAGGAGACGTAATAACGATTAAAGGAAGCGCGCCAATAACTAAAACCACTGTTTATATTGACATTCTTGATGTTGGTGGAACGTCTATTGCATCATTAGAGACTCCTATAACAAATAGTGGTCTTTTTTCACTGCCATGGACAATCCCCTCTGACATAAATTTTGGGGCTTATACGATAGAAATTACTGACGCAGCGAATACTGATAGCATTGAAATTTATATTCAATAGTTTGGTTTATTAAAAATAATTTTTATTTCTCATTAATTGCTGGAATAATATGGATTTAAAGAAAATAATCGCTGACTATCAGGATTTCCCAAAAAAGGGTATACTATTTAGAGATTTTAGTCCAATTCTTAGAGATCCCTTTGCACTGTCATTTGTAGTTGAAGAGTTTTCAAAAAAAATCGATCCCAGAAATATTGATATTTTTGTTGGAATAGAATCTAGAGGATTTATTTCTGCATGTGCTCTTGCTCAGAAACATAAGAAAGGCATGGTGTTAGTAAGAAAGCCTGGTAAATTACCTGGAAAAACTGAACGTGAAGATTATGAACTTGAATATGGTAAAGCAACGTTAGAAATCCAAAAACATGCAATAAAGAAAGGAGAACGAGTAATGATTTGTGATGATTTACTTGCTACTGGTGGAACTGCACTTGCAGCTGCAAAATTACTGGAAAAGATTGGTGCAGAAATTGTTGCACTCGCGTTTATTATTGAATTATCTGATTTAGAAGGTTACAAACAATTACGTAAATACAAAACTATCTCATTGGTGCAATACTGATTATGACTGATGATAGGGTAGATATTGGGATTTTTGGTGGTACTGGAATTTATGATTCTGGGTTGCTACGTGATAGTAAAGAAATCACAATAGAAACTCCGTATGGTAAAACATCTGATACAATAACAATTGGGGAGTTTGAAGGGAAAAAAATTGCGTTTTTACCAAGACATGGAAAAAAACACTCTATTACACCACATATGATAAACTACCGTGCAAACATATGGGCTTTCAAGGAATTAGGAATTACAAGAATTATTGCACCATCAGCAGTAGGAAGTTTGAAAGAGGAAATAAAACCGGGTGATTTTGTTCTTCCAATACAATTTATTGATTTTACTAAATCCAGAAAAAATTCATTTTACGATGGGGATAAGGTTGTTCATATATCAGTAGCTGAGCCCTTTTGCCCAGAACTGCAAAAAATTGTTACAAATGTAATGAAAAATCAAAACATGACAATGCATCAAAATTGTACTTATGTTTGCATTGAAGGACCAAGATTTTCAACAAAAGCAGAATCTAAATTCTATAAATCTACTGGAGCAGATATTATCGGAATGACGCTTGTTCCAGAATGTCAACTCGCAAGAGAAGCACAGATGTGCTATGTATCAATTTCTACTGTTACAGATTATGATGTATGGGCAGAAAAACCTGTTACGGCTAAAGAAGTAATGAACACTTTATCAAAGAATGTTGAAATAACAAAAAAAATTTTGGTAGAACTAATTAAAAAATTACCTGAAAATTTCACTTCTAATAGATTATGTTCTTGTGAAAAATCATTAACTGAAGCAGAATTCTAATCATCAGCAAATGATTCACGTTTTAAATCATTAGGAACACTGAGATTACCTGAAACGAGTTTTTTTTGTAATTCATCAATAATTTCTTCAACATTATATCCACGTCCTTTTAGTTTACTTTTTGTTTCTTCAGATAGTTTCGCTCCAATATTTTGCCCCCCTATTCGTCCAAATGCTATTGCAAAAAACTCAAATGTATTATCATCAAGTTCAAATGTACCATCAATTTTTGCAGCCATTTGTGTGCCATCAACACTATTTACATGTATTTTAAGATTCAAGAAAATCTAGATTTCTACCGCCCTGTTCAAGTGATCTTCAATCAGAAAACTACTATGATAATCATCAACTATTTTATAATCATCAATTTTAAGATCTAAAATTTTTTCATCTGCAGTTTCATATTTTATAATTCCGTTTTGTCTTAATTTTACAAGTTTCCATTTGTCTTTTCCCTTTTGAAGTTTGCTTACAATCACCGCCCATTTTTCATCATCTTCTATTCTTGGCATTCCCACAATCTCAGTTAGTGATTCTATTCCTAATTGTTTTTCTTCACAAAATTTTTTTTTACAGATTCCACAACGCCAAACATCAACGCTACCTATAGTCCTCTCGTTGACGTTAATATTAACAGGAGCCAGATATGTGATTTGTGGATTTTCACAGCATTTGTAAATTTCTGCCATTAAATTCATGACATTTTGTTATATTTAGTCCTTGCATCATCATATGGACCTTCTAAAGCAACACCAATGTTGTCAACAATTAAATTTTTTTTAAAATCAATATTTTCACGTTCACACATTCTTCTGTACATATTTACTGCAGTAAATCTTGGGTGCATTGCTTCATACTCGGTTTCAGACATGTCGATAAAGCCGCCCAACTCAACAAGCTTTTGTGATGTTTCTCTTGCTTCATTAGTAGTCATATCTGAAAGTTCTGCAATTTGACTAATTGACATTTTTCCTTTCAAAACAACTAACAAAAATATTTTGGATTGATTTCCTTAACTCTTTTTTATCATAAGGACTGACTTGAGTATTGGTAAAACCATACCAGGGATGATCATTAATATTTTTATACTCTTTTTTAAAATTATTAAAAATATCTTCGATAGAACTAAGTTTTTCACCTATAATTTCAATTTGCTCGGGGGTAACTTCTAATATTTTTTTTCCTATTTCTTTACTAAATTTTTCAAATAATGTTTCATAGAATGAAGTTTCTTCACCAGCACTTTTATACTTTGCGATTAAGCCCTTTAATTCATATATAGTTTTTTCAGAACTACCTATTTTGGTTGAAAGTAGGTCAGCATATTCAATTAATTTCTTTTTTATTTCTTTTTCTTTCAAGATGTCGTTTTGTAATTCTAGTGACTTTGAAAAATTGCTTTTATATTCTACCCTTTCTTTAATTGTTTTAATTACGTCAATTTTTTTTGCACTCGAACTGTCTATCCTGAGGCAAAATTTATCCAGATTGACATCTTTTAATTTCTTATAAACAACATCTAACGCAGCCTTTTTATCCGCAATAAAAAGTACTTTTTTACCATTTGCTAAAGCTGCACCAATAATATTTGTAATTGTTTGCGACTTGCCAGTTCCAGGAGGTCCTTGAATGGCAATGTTCTTTCCGTCCATAGCATCCACAATCGCACTAAACTGTGAAGAGTCCGCTTGGTTCAAAAGAAGTGGAACTTTGGTGGCTATTTCTTTTTTGTCTACTTCATAATCTTCCGCATCAGAAGCATCTGAACTTTCTGTACCTGAAAAAATTTCTACTAAATTTTTTTGTGATCCTAATCCTCCATTTGTTTCGTTCCATAATTTAGGATCTAGATCATAATACATTGCCATTCTAGCAAATTGAAAATGTCCTAAAGTAACAAATCTTCTGATTTTCCATCGATCTCTATCTTCGATATTCTTTTTCAATTTATTTAAATATTTTTCAGGAGTTTCTTCCTCTTCTGGGCTTTCCAAAGAAATACCAACATCTTGTTCAAATTTTAAGACGTTTTGTTCCTAAAAGTTTCTTTTCCATTTGATAAGGTAGCAGAATTGTTTGGAGATATTTGTCTTGATGTCCTTCAGAAATTTCTTCCTTCGATGCTGGTAAATCAAAATCTGGATTAATACCTATTTTTCTTGCATAATCATTTATACCAAGAATTTCGGGGGTAACCCTTCCTTTCATACCAAGCTTTACTCTAACTCGATCTTTTAATTCTCTTTCGATTTTAATAGATTCTTTGTTGCTTTCGTCATACTCATCGCCCATTTTTTCAACTTCTTTAAGAAAAATGGGATCCTCTTTTTTTGCTGTTTCAAAAGCACTTATAAATTTCGAATTTTTTTCGTCTTTAGGTTCACTTTCTGGTTCTGGAAGTGGTTTAAAGATAAAAGACTTTTCATTAGATAATTGTGAGTAGATAAAGTCAGGCAACTCATCGACAATTCTGACTTGCCCCCTTGAACGATCTGAATGTTTAAAGTTTATTAATTTATTTCGATTTGTCGTTGAACCGAAAAGAAGTTTTTTTCTTAGTTTGGCAATACTGTCTTTTGAAAGTTCAATCTTACTTTTAGAAAAAATTTTTTCTTCATTTTTGGGCATACTGCGA
>LUMJ01000354.1_pt1 | contig 14371 bp, 11 predicted proteins | sample 729631 | NCBI WGS metagenome assembly LUMJ01 (sample SAMN03860266, study PRJNA289734) | marine metagenome | biome: seawater column; feature: ocean; material: water; isolation source: Red Sea water column Station 22 - depth 500m | place: Saudi Arabia: Red Sea | collected 2011-10-15 | depth 500 m | reverse complement strand
CTGATCATTTTAGTATTCAAGTATTAAATGCAATTCCTGAAAATATTAGAAAAAAAATCACAATACTTTTTCAGAATACATTGGATCATCGTGTAGCAAAGAAATGTGAACAACTAAATTTCAAACAAGTCATAGAAATGAAATCTACTGAATACATTTCTTTAAATGATGAATTTAAAATTAAGTGTGTACCTAATAGCACATATGATTCATGGTTCTATGCTATAATTGGCGATAAAAAAATTCTTAACATTAATGATTGTATGGTAGATAGTAATTCACAATCTAAGATTGTAAAGAAAATGATAGGTGATGTAGACATTTTACTAACTCAGTTTGGATATGCTAGCTGGGTGGGTAATCCTGAAGATGTACAATTAAGAGTAGATGCCTCAAGAGAAAAATTACAAAGAATACAAATCCAAGATAAAATCTTCCAACCAAAATTCATAATCCCATTTGCAAGTTTTGTTAGATTTTCACATAAGGATAATCATTACATAAATGATCAAATGAATAGAATTGAAAATGTTGAAAAATTTATACATGAAAAAACTAACTCAGTTCCAATCATTCTATATCCTGGCGATATTTGGTCTGGTAAAGAAAAAATCGATAATTCCCTTTCGATTAACAAGTATACAAACGATCTTCAAAAAAATTTAGAATTATATGATGATCCAAAAATTATTGACTTTGATGAATTGCGGAAATTAGCATCTGCATACATTGATAATATTAAAAAGCGTAATAATTCGATATTTATAAAATTATTACACAAGCTTCATTTTTTTAAAACAACAAATATCTTTCTGAAAGATCTTAACATTTCTGTATCATTTAACCTAATTGACGGTTTAAAAAAATCTGTATCTGATAAACTGAATGTAGACATTATCACTGACTCTGATTCTCTTTCATTTGTCTTTTCTTGGGATTATGGGGTTGATACATTATTTGTCAACGCTAGATTCCGAACGTCTGGAGGTAAAATAATGAATTTCTTTCGCCTATTTTTAATAGGCACTTTAAATAATAATGGCCGAACTTTTCCATTGGGTGTTATAGGGTTTCTATTGAATGAACGAAGTATGTGGAAAACTAAATTCTTAGAAATTATACTAGGGAAGTATAACTTAAAATGAAACTTTCTGTATTCAACATATGAAAAAAACTGTCATTATTGGAATCATTTGCGGATTAGTACTATCCGGATCTTTAATTTACATATTGTATAGTGATACAACTTTTCGATATAATGTTGGTACATTAGCTGGTGTAAAAGATAAACCACAGATTCTTGATGATAATTTTGTAATAAGTGAAGTGATAGTTGGAATTGAAAGTGTAACTGCACTTACTTTTATTGAAAACGACATTCTTTTCCTTGAAAAAGAAAGTGGTAAAATTAGACATATTCAAAATGGTCTGCTTGTTGATGAACCACTTTGGGATTTTCAAGTAAAACAGGAAGGATGTAACTGCTATACTGAATCTGGATTATTGGGAATAACTTCAGTAGATTCTTATGTTTATGTCTATGTAACTGAGGAATTGAATCATGATGAATCAAATGTCGAAAATAGAATCTATAAATTTACATGGAAAGATAACAAATTGCAAAATCCATTATTGCTTCATATTCTACCTGCAGATGAGCTCCTGCATCATGGTGGTGCGTTGGTTTCAGATTTAGATGAAAATGTTTTTGCTGCTGTGGGTGATCAGAACCTTGAAACTTCAATACAAAATTATGATAATGATATAATTGCCGATGCAGGAATTATTCTAAGAGTAGGCTATGATCAAAACTTTAAATCTCCATCAGCCTCCACGAATCCACTTGATCATTACTATGCAATAGGAATTAGAAACAGTTTTGGATTAGCTGTTGATCCAATAACAGGATATTTGTGGGATACTGAGAATGGTCCTGAAGTTTATGATGAGATAAATCTAGTATTTCCAAAATTTAATAGTGGATGGGCTAAGATTCTTGGACCATCTAACGAAATTGTATCATTAAAACATACTTCTGATTTTATCTACAGTGATCCTGAATTCTCTTGGGAGATTACTGTTGCCCCTACTGGAATCTCATTTGTTGATGAAAAATGGGATAAACATCAAAACAGTCTTTTTGTAGGAGACTGTAAAGGTGGTAATCTTTATCGATTTGAACTTAATGATTCTAGAGATGAATTTATTTTTGAAAACCCAGATTTGCAAGATCTTGTTTTAAATGAACTGGACGATAATGAAGAAATTATCTTTGGAAAAGACTTTGGTTGTATTACTGATCTAGAATATTCATCTGACGGCTATTTGTATGTAATATCTTATCTCAATAATGGTGCAATCTATAAAATTCATCCAAAATAATTTGGTTAGTATCATAGATGTGAAAATTTTAAATTAGTTCAATAATTCTAAATCATATGTCGGTTATAGTTTTTGTTTTAACACTAGATGAAATTGATGGAGTGTCGCAAATTATGCCTCAAGTCAAAAAAGAATGGGCTGACAGAATTATTTTTGTAGATGGTGGATCTACTGATGGGACGGTAGAAAAAGCCAAAGAATTAGGATTTGAAGTGATTCACCAAAAAAATAAAGGTGAAGGAAATGCATGTAGAGTAGGTACAGATGCAACTGATTCAGATTATGTGATGTTTTTTAGTCCTGATGGGAATGATGTTCCTGAAGATATACTTAGATTAATTCAAAAGTCTAAAGAAGGTCATGATGTAGTTCATATTTCTAGATTTGGAAAAAATTCACAAAGTGACGATGCAAATATGTTAGAATATTTTGGAAATAAAATGTTTACATTTTTAGTAAACACTTTCTTTGGAGGAAACTATACAGATGCATTAAATGGATTTAGAATTATTAAACGGGACATATGGAATGAGCTGAGAACAGATGCTCAACATCTAGATATTGAACAACAGACATGTATACGATGTGCAAAAAGAAATATTCCAATTTACCAGATTGATGGCAAAGAACCAGCTAGAATTGGGGGCGAAAGAATCATGAGACCACTAACCACTGGTTCACAATTAAGTTACCAAATTATCAAGGAATTCATTTTCTGGGATTTTTAACAAATTTTTCTTAATCTTACTTTATATTCACACTTTCATACAAAATTCTGTCATTTATCAAGCCATTTTCTAATGCTGTTACTATCTGTTCCACGGATTCTTGAGGTCTATGGATTGTATGAAAATCTAATTCTGATGTTATTTTATCAAAAGATACTCTATAATCCCGTGGATCTTTATGACTTTCAGTTTCCATAATATCCACACTTAATCTTTCAGAAACAATTTTTGCCAATTCAATTTTTTTGAAATTCTGGTCATTTGAACCCACATTAAAGACATCTTTTGATTTAATTTTCTCATTTTTGGTTAATGTCAGAATAATAGCTCTTGCTATGTCGTCAACATGAACCATTGGTCGCCATGAATTGGCACCAAAAATGTTAATCTTCTTTTTTTCCCATGCCTCAAAAATAAATTGGTGAAGAAGAAGATCAAATCTAATTCTTGATGCCATACCATATGCAGTCGAAGCTCGTAATACAATCACAGGTAATTCACTTAGTTCATTTAACAAAAATTTTTCTGAATCAACTTTTGTTTCAGAGTATAACGATATTGGCTGTAGTTCATCATCCTCTTCAAGCATCTTTTGATTTTGCCGCAGACCATAATTACTACATGTTGACAGCATAACATATCTTTCAATACTTTGTTTCTCACAAATTTTTGCGAGATTGATATTTGCTTCAAAATTGATTTCTTTTGCTTCTTTAGGGTATTTTTTACAAATTGGTTCTCCTACCAACGCTGCTAAATTCACAACATAATCTACATTTTCCACAATTTTTGACAGTTCGAATTTTCTCAAATCACCCTTGATAAAAGAAAATTTTTCGAAATTGAAAAATTGAAATAATGAATCGCCTCCATACATCAAATTATCAAAAACTTTTACATTCCAATTTGTATCTCTTAGTAATCTAGATACTAATGCAGAACCTACATATCCTGCACCTCCTGATATTAATACCGTTTTTGATTCAGACAAATTAATTCCAAAAATTTCTTATTGTATCACAAACTCTCATAATTTCCTCATCTGTTAAGAAGGATGATGATGGAAGCCACAATCCACGTTTTGAAATTTCATCACTAATTTCAAAATCTCCTTCAATATTTTGATATGATGCCAATTTGTGTATTGGGGGATAAAACTTTCTCGTTCCTATACCAAATTTATTTGAATGTTCAATTAATTCCTGTCTGATTTTTTCATTAGGCAACAAAATGTCGGAAAACCACGGTACACTTGTTTTTAGATCAATGTCGACAAACTCAATTTCAGTTATATCTGACAAATTTTCTCTATACATCTGAAACATTTTTTTATTATGTTCTACACGTCCAGGTAATTTTTTCATTTGTGCAATTCCAACTGCAGCTTGAAATTCTGTAAATTTGAAATTATATCCCATTTCAGTATGTTCAAAAGCATTTTCCATTTGATGTTTTTTGTCAATGTCTCTTCCAAAATCTTTTATCATTCTGAATTTCTCATAAAGCTCTTTATCATCTGTAACCAACATACCACCTTGACCCGTTGTAATTATTTTTGGTGTGCTAAATGAAAAAATTCCTACATCACTATAACATCCTGTGTGTTTTCCTGCATGAAATGACCCTATCCCATGACATGAGTCTTCAATTATAGCAATGTTTGAACTTTCAGCAAATTCTTTTAATTCAACAAGATCCGGGGCTCGTCCATTAAAATCGACGGGCATAATAGCTTTGGTCTTTTTTGACACAAGTTTTTTCGTTTTTTCTAAATCTAGACATAAATTTTTTTTATTTATATCAACTAATCCAACTTTTGAACCAGCTAAAATTATTGAATTTGGTGATGCTGCGAATGTAAAGTCCGGAATAATCACTTCATCATTATTTTCTAGTCCTAATCCTTGAGCTGCAATGCATAACGCTGCAGTGCCACTAGTTGTGGCAACAGCATATTTTCTGCCAACATAACTAGCAAACATTCTTTCAAACTCTTTTGTCTTGCTAGCTTCTGTATACCAACCAGAATCTATCACACTGACTAATTCTTCTTTTTCTTCCTCACCTAAATTCGGCTCAAACTGAAAAATTTTTTTCATTTTTAAGTTCGTTGATCTGTGAAATCATGTTCTAATAAAGCACTATCATTAACTTCTCCTGAAGTTTTGTGTGTTTTTAAATACCATTCAATGGTTTTGTCTAGTCCATCTTTTAAAGAAAATTTTGGTTCCCAGCCTAACAATTTTTTTGCATTAGAATTATCTAAAGCTCTACTTAATACGCCTACAGGTTTATCTTTTTCAAAGGTAAATTCTTTTGGTTTCCAGTTCAGAATTTCACAAATTATTTCAACCACTTCTTTGATCTTATAACGGATTCCAGTTCCTAGGTTGATTGGTGTTCCATCACTAATTGGTTTTTCAGCTGCCAACAAACATCCATTTACAATATCTTCCACATATGTGAAATCTCTTTCTTGATTACCATCACCCCAAATTTTATACGGATCCATTTTTTCTACAGCTTTGTAGATTAGTGCAATAATCGCATGTGTCTCATTTTCTCTAGGTCCATATGCAGTAACAAATCGAAGTGGACAGCATTTTAGACCATATTGTTTATGAAAAGCTCTCAATTGTATTTCGCTCATTAGTTTTGCCCAACCATATTCCATATCGGCACTGAGTTTTACTTCCAAACTTGAAGTGTCAGAATCATTTTCTTTGAGTTTATAATCCGAACCAACCTCATCTTGAAGTTTAGTTGGGTAGACACAGGCAGTACTGGCAAAAATTACTTTGTCAACATTATTATCATTACATGCTTGAAACACATGATGGTCTAAAGCTAGATTTGAACAGACATCTGCAGGATGAGTATCAATGTAGCCACGTCCACCATGAATTGCAGCCATATGGAAAACATAATCCTGCTCTTTGAATATTGTCTTTAAAACATCTTTTGCATTATATTCTAAATTATGAGTTACAAATTTTACCTTATGCAATGATTGAGATAGATTATCTAACTTTCCACTAGACAAATCATCTAAAACAGTGACATTTACACCACGAGAAACTAAGGCGTCAACTAGATGACTGCCAATAAAACTTGCTCCACCTGTTACCAGGGCATTAGAATCTTTCCAATGTGATTCATTACGCATAATAGCCCATTTTTTACATTTGGTATATTTTGGTTACTACAGACTTTATTCTTAAAATTCATACAAAAACTATTTAATATGAAAATCGTTCAAAAACTGTTCATTGACCTCTGTCAAAAAATATCAGTTAATTCCCATACTTTCTGATGAAAGGGGATTATTCTTTGAAGTATTGAATAAAGTCAACATAACACATGTTATTGTTACAACATTTACAAAAAATGCAGTACGTGGGAACCAATTTCGTAAAACTATGGATCAATATTTTTTTCTTACATCTGGCAAACTTAAATTAATTACAAAAAAACCAGATAATCCTGATGATTGTAATGAGATTGAAATGGTTCAAGGCACCATGGTTTTTATCCCTAAGGGTTACGCCTTTGTCACAAAAGCTATTGAGAATTCAATATTGCTGGAATTATCTCCTCAACACTTTGATCCTGAAAATCCAGATATTCAGAAATATGAAATAAATATCTAAAAAAAGAAGAATTTTCTATATTATTGAATAATTGTACTTTACTATTAATCATAAGCTATTAAAATATAAAAAAACATGTTTTTTGTAAAACGTGAGCTCGTCAAAAACTACGATAAAACCCCAAATTTCTATTAAATATGTCTTCATAACTCTCGCATCAATTATTTCTATATCTTTAATTTTAAAATTATACACTACTGATTTCTCAATTCCTGTTTTCTCAGATAATCTTTCTTATGCTTTGAGTGCAATAGCTCATACAAACGGTGATTTTTCACAATCTTCGCATCGGGGAATTGGGTGGTCAATTTTTGTGGCAATTTTTTATTCGTTTATAAATTCTGAGAATTTCCTTGTTTATTCAAACACTATCAAAATTATCAGTTTGGCCGTTGCAAGTTCTACAGTATTTTTAGTATATCTATTAGGAAGAAAGTTCTTTGATCAAAGATATTCTCTTGTAGCTGCAGGTCTTTTCGCTTTTATACCTCATCTGAATTATAATTCAGGCTTTGGTTTAACCGAACCATTGTATCATCTAACTTTAATCACAGCATTTTATTTTGCAATAAATAAAAATACTAAATTTATAATTCCTTCATTATTATTAGTTGGAATACTTTGGTGGATAAAACTTAATGAGATTTTTCCACTTATTATTTTGATCATAATATATTTTGTAACAAAAAGAAATTCTTCAAATCTATATCGAAATCTTTTCATAGGAATTTTGATATTTTTGGCAGTTATTTCTCCTATGTTATATGATAGGTATGAACAATTTGGTGATCCATTTTTCTTTGGTTACTCTCCATACATCTTCACTGGTTCTTGGGAAAAAATTATTTCAATTGAAGTAGGACATGGTCAAGAAAACCAAGCAACAACCGCATTTGATTTTATTGATGAAAATGGTTTAGTGTCATTCTTTCAAACATTTTTCCTAAATGGGATTTATAACGTTCTTTCTATACTGTGGAAGATCAGTTTTCCATATCTGTTCATTTTAATTCCATTCGGTATAATTTTCTCATTTAGAGCATTTGATCAGGATAAAAAACTTATTTTAGCAAACTGGTTATTTATCATTCTATCATTAGGTTCGTTAATCCTAGTCTTTTCCTTAATTCCTGATCAAAGACATCTTTACTTCATATTTCCATTTCTAATAATATTCTGTACAATTCCGATACAGCGAGTAACTGAATATGGTTTGAGTACATTTTCGTTTTCACAAAAGCAAAAATCTATCTTTTTAGTAATAGTTGTATCTATCGTACTTGTGCTTTCTGTCTGGTTTACATTAAGATACGATGTATCTGATCCTCTGCTTGAAAATGAAAAATACGAGTTTGCAAATTATGTTTTAAAAAATCTTGATGGGCATAGTCTACGTGAATTTGGAAGTAGTCTAGATTATCTAAGTCTTGTTTATGTTGAAAATTCACCAAATAATTTTAAAAATTGTAAAGTAGAATATAATAAAGAATTATGTCAGTATGATAAAAATCGTTCATTTTTTGACACAATAACAATTACTGGAAATTCAATAGAAGAAATTGTGACAAAAGGAGAAGCATATGATCTAAAATACATAATTGCAAATAAAGAAAAAAACGATTTTCATGGATTCATAGATGACATATATCACCAGGAGGAAAAATATCCATATTTGAAGAAAATTTTTGATTCCAGCAACCAAGGATTCGAAAAATTAAAAATAAAAGTTTTCGAAATTGATTATAAAAAATTCCATATCTTATTTGATTAATACTAAAAGTTCTAGTTATCAGATAGATTTTCCATATAGTATTTTTTTAATTCTCTATAAAGAATTTTTTTTGTAGGTCCTTTTGGTATATCATCTAAATCACCAAGTAAATTTATGATAACTATTTTTTGTGGTTGTTTAAAACCACCAATATTATTTTTACAAAATTCTTTTAATTCTATTTCTGATACTTCACTCTCTTCTTTGCATTTCACAAACGCACATATGTCTTCTCCTAGCAATTTATGTGGAATACCTATTACTGCACATTCAATAATATCTGGGTGTTGATATAACACATTTTCCAATTCAGCAGGATAGATATTTTCTCCTCCCTTTATAATCAAAAAATCCTTTCTGCCTTGAAAATAAAAGAATCCATCTGAATCTTTCCAACCAAAATCTCCACTGTGAAACCATCCATCCCGAAATGAATTTTCATTTTTTTCTTTTAATCCTAAATAACCACTGGTTATGTTATAGCCACGCATGCAAATCTCACCAACATTATTTTCGCCCACATCTTTACCATTTTCATCCAATATTGTCATTTCATTTACTGGTAATACTTTTCCAATCGATCCAATTCTTCTTTTTTCTGCAGGAAAACAATTGAGGCATGCATATGCAGTAGTTTCAGTCAATCCATATCCTTCAAAAATAGGTATTTTGAATCTCTCTTCAAACTGTTTTTGTACTGTTCTAGTTAATACTTGTCCTCCACATATTATTCCCTTTAATGTTTGATCTTTTCTTTCTTTAGGTATGCTTAACAATATTGACAAAATTGATGCCATCACACTAGTCCAAGTTACATCATATTTGTTTACTAAATCCCAAAAAGATAGTAAGCTTACTTTTCCTTGAACAATTACTGTAGAACCGCCTTGATAAAGTGGAGCCAGTAATGTGATCACTTGTCCATTGTTGTGGTGCATCGGTAAGATACAAAGCGTTCTAGTTTTTGTATCAAAATGAAACCATTCTGAAATGCTTTTTGAATCAGACAGCAAATTTAAATGAGATAATATAACACCTTTTGGATTCCCAGTTGTTCCCGAAGTATAAATTATAACTGCAATATCATGAACGAAAATTTCATTTTCCTCAAAACTATCTTCATTTTTTAAAGAAAATTCTTGATCATTTATTGATGTGATCTTTTTTAGCTTTACATCACCTAAATTTTTAATATTTTTAATCTTGGATTCTAGCATATTACCATAAAAAATCGCCTTAGATTTACTATCATTTATGATGTATCTCATCTCTTTTGGTGCGATATCTGGATTTATTGGTACAGCAGTAAGACCGAAGCATAATGCAGAAAAATATAATGCTAGGAATTCAGGCGAATTATGAAAAATTAAAGTAATTCTATCTTTATTTTTTAATTCTAGTTTTCTAAAAATATTATATGTATTTTTTATTAACAATTTTAGCTTCGCATATGTAAATTCAACTGTATTTTCTCCTGGACAAATTAAGAATATTTCGTCAGCTCTATCTTTTACTTTTTCATATAATAATTCTCTGATATTATTATAATCAATTTTGATGTCTTTAGAAATTTGTTGGTGTTTTGCAAGCGACATACTTTATTTCACGATAAATAATTTATTATCTTCTTTTTTATAATTGGAATTGATGTCATTACCATTGCATCATTAAACTCTACTTTAATCTTAAATTCCTTTTCAATTGAATTAAGAAGTTGAATGTGTGTAAATGAATCCCACTCAGAAATATCTTCGATTGAACCTTCTAAGTTTATTTTTTCAATCTTGAAAACTTCTTTCAATATTTTTTCTAGTTTTATATCTAATTCTTTAGTATTGATTACCATTTTTTATCATCAACGCATCGAGTAACCGTCAGTGATAATAATGTGTTTATCAAAATCTGAGTCATTAAGCTTTTTAGACTCATTAATGTGATGCGATAATTTTTTTTCAACTGGCATGAACTTTCTGAGGATTTTAGATATTTGATAGTTTCTGATCATTCATTTGTACAAATAAAATCACTTGAGAGTTTTTGTTTATACTATTTTTTTTAACATGCATTTTTGACAGATTTGCCTAAAATTGGAAGTAAAAGAATTCCTGTGCAGATCCTACATAGAATAGGCTTATCGGTAATATTATGGAAATTAGGAACAAAATCCAATACCTAAGTTTTAATTTTGAAATTATTTCAGGCAATGCTTGTCCTTCACTGTTTGATTTACCATGTGAGACATCTAGTCTATAAGAGATAAAATGTAAAACTACAAACAGAATTATAAGTAGACTCGCGAATTCGTTTGCGTTAATAATTTCGATGGTTTGTGATGTCTCAAAATCTAAAATTACATATTTTTTCAGTGCATACCACATATGATCAAAGTCTTGTACTATGAATACAATGAATGTGAAAAATACCAAATATTGTGTTACAAAAATACTAAAGAGCTTGCCAAATTTTGATTTAAAAAACGGTTCAGTTGGTTTAGAATATTTTCTTCTAAGAATAGTAAATACAACTAGAAAAATTCCATGGAAAACACCCCAAATAACAAAGTTCCATGATGCGCCATGCCACAAACCCATCACTATCATGGAAAATAGTAAACTTGGAAATGCTATAGAGCTGAATCGGCGATGTTTCAAAGCAAGAGGAAAGTATAGGTAATCCCTAACCCATGATGACAAACTAATGTGCCATCGTGACCAAAAATCTGATGGGGATGTAGCAAAAAATGGTTTGTTAAAATTTAGAGGAATTTTGAAGCCAAGTATTGCAGCTGCACCGATCGCAATATCAGAATATCCAGAGAAATCGCAGTATACCTGTATTCCAAAGGCAATTGAACCAAGAATTATAGAGAATGATTCCATGCCCATTGGATTTGAAAAAATATTATTCACTAATGGTGCTATATTATCTGCAAAAAACATTTTTTTGAAAAAACCAATTGCCATTAAAGTCACTCCAAATTTTAGCCTAGAGTTTTGGATGATAAATAATCGTAATCGTTCCGAACTTTTTGCCTGTTCAATTTTTTCTTTTAATTGAGGTAAAAAGTGACTTGCACGTAATATTGGTCCAGCTACTAAGGTAGGAAAAAATGCAACAAAAAATGCATACTCTTTTAATGATTTAGTTGGAGTTAGATGCCCACGATAAATATCAATAACATAGCTTAATGATTGAAATGTGTAAAATGAGATTCCAATTGGTAATGCTAAATTTAAGATGGGAATTTCTGAGCCTAAATTTATAATATTTCCAAGTAGATTGAACTGCAAAATGGTGAAATCAGCATATTTGAAAAAGCCCAGAAGACCAAGACTGCCAACAAGTGCAATTACAAAAAATATTTTCTTTCTTTTTTGGGAATTTGCTGTATATATCGCTCTTCCAGTATAGAAATGTAAAAGAATCGTAAAGACTAGAAGTGTTACTAGATAGTTGTCTGTATAATATAAGAAGAACAGGCTTGACAACATCAAGAATAAATGCTGAAATTTTCTATAATGAAAAACACCAATAGCACCAAGTACTATAAAGAAAAAAACTAGGAAATCTAGAGAATTAAATAACATTATTTACTAATCTCCTTAAGAATTATTTTTAAAATATCATCGGTGTAGATTTGTGCATCAGGATGAATTGCGATGTGTGCAATGTCCGTCCAGATCTCCAAGTCAACATATTTTTCATGCAGAAAATAGACTGGAATGGAAAATTCGTTAGATTTGTTATTTAACATTCTTTGAAAATCTTTCAGATCCTGGGGTTGAAAGGTACTATACATAACCTTACTATGTGGGTATGAAAACAGGATAACTTTGATATCATTCTTTTGAAGTTTGTGAATAATCTGGTTTAATGCAATAATTTTTTTAGTTTCTTCAGTAACATCCATCCCATCATTTTTTGGGATACCAAAATCTTCTACAAGTTTTTCATTACTATGAATTGGTGTTGGAATTTGATGAATAAAAGGATGGTAAGGTTGATCTGGCCCACGTAAAATATATTTTAATGAAGTTAGTGAACGATCCTTTGGTGTAATGAAAATCTTTCCTGGACCGTAACCATACAAATCTATATTATCTTGAAACAAAGATTTAAAAAAATCTCCAGGTTGTAGTAGAAAATCAATTGCTGAATGCGATTGAAGTTTGGATATGGGTTTTTCAAAATCCCACATTCCAATCCCATATAAAACAAATTCTGGTTTGTGTGAAATTATGTTATCAATGCTGTTAAGACGCCTTGTTGGATTATCTCCCATGTCAGCTAGATTATAAACTAGGTAATTTTTTTGCTCGTTTGATAATTGTTCATTGATACTTGCGGCATTAACTGCGTAGACATTACTTGAACCGATGATGAAAATTTTATCTTTTGTGGAATCTATAGATTTGTTAGAACTAATTTAATTGTTCATAATATATGTAATCAATCTTGAATAATTTAAGATGATACTTGAATCCGTTTTCTTTTGAATCATATTCTTTTATTAAAAATGGATAATTTTGCTCATTCTTGAATATATCTCTTAGATGAATTCTTAATTCATCATCGATCAATCTAACATTATTCTCTTTATCTAATAACAAATGTGTAACCTTTTGTTTTTTTAATAATTCAAAATATTCATCTAAATTTTTGATACTTTTTTTATCTTCCCAGCCTGCAAGTCCTTCAATATTTTCATTCTCCGCAACTGCTTGTAAAAATCTGGATTGTGAAAACGCATCTTTTATTTTCAATTCAGGTATATCTTTGTTCAAGATGGGAAATTCGTCTACATTATGTAATCTGGTCCAATGAAAATATGTAAACTCTCCACCATATTTACCAAAATCTGAATTTACAGTAATATTCCTATCTGAAATTTGAGTCAGTATTTTAAATGATTCTTGATAATGTTCATTGTCCAATGATTTCCATTCGGCAAAAATTGCTGATGACAAAACAATTCCTATTACAATCAAATAAAAAATTAAATTCTTTTTTTCAGACATTTCAAAAAATTTCTTAAAAGTAAAACACGCAAGTACACAAAAAATTGGATATAGAACATAAAGATATTTCATTTCTTGAAATTCTCTTGAATACGCATAAAATGCTGGTATTAATATTGCAACTATCATAAATATGATTGTGGATTTTTTATAATCCATCTTTTTAAAAATAAATATTATTCCTAAAGGCATAAAAATTATGAAATATGGAATTTGAGCCCATCCAAGATATTTAATCAGATTAATACTTCCTAGATAGAGAAAATCTGCTAGTGTTGAACTATTTTCTTGTATTGATGTTTGATAATACGTTGGACCTGCTGAAATATGACTTACAAATCCATCCTGTCCCATTGTATCATTTCTTAAATATGCCATCGGCATCAAAACCAAAATAAAAATTGATATACAAACACCATATTTTATTAGATCTTTTTTCTGTTTTCTAAATCTAATAAAAAACACTGTAGATATTGGAATTATCATCAGTAACCCCTCGTACCTTACTAGAGCAACTAATGCTACAATTCCAAAAGCCAAATAAATCTTCTTGAAATTATTTGAAAGAAAAAGAAATAGTAATAATGTCGTCAAAAAAATGTACATGCTCTCTGGTGTTCCAAGAAACGAATTTTGAATTAATCTTGGTTCAAAAATAAATAATGCCGCACCAAATAATGAATAACTTTTTTTAAAATACCTAGAACATAGAAAATAAACTGGAATAATAGTAGCTACTGAAAATATGGTCCCAACAAATCTTTGTATGTTATGATAATCTAGAAAATTATCTGAATTCATCAGTTGGAAAATTATTGAAAG